>JGI24721J44947_10005877_pt1 | contig 16685 bp, 14 predicted proteins | sample YelNatPaOPGAMG01_FD_44947 | JGI IMG/M metagenome (IMG submission 44947)
TCGGCCAGCTGTTCGAGCCGCGTGCGCGCAAAGGCCTGCTGCTCGGTGATGGTCAGCTGGCCGCGCCGGTTACTCAGGAAGGTCACCGCCCACGACACCAGCGTGGTGAACTGATTCTTGAAACCGACCAGGTACACCAGGTGCAGCGCCAGCCAGGCCAGCCAGGCGATGAATCCGCTGAACTCGAGCGGGCCGACCTTGGCCACCGCGGAGAATCGGGACACCGTGGCCATCGAACCCTTGTCGAAGTACTGGAAGGGCTCCCGCTGCGCCGGGTCGGCCCCGCCCAGTTCGGCCTTGATCGTGCGGGCGACGTACTTGGCGCCTTGGATCGCGCCCTGCGCCACGCCCGGCACGCCCTCGACGGCGGCCATGTCGCCGATGACGAACACGTTCGGGTGTCCGGGAATGGACAGGTCGGGCAGCACCNTGACCCGGCCGGCGCGATCCAGTTCGACCGCCGACTGCTCGGCGAGGTCCCTGCCGAGCCCGCTGGCCGAGACCCCGGCCGACCAGACTTTGCACTGGGACTCGATGCGCCGGACGGTGCCGTCGGCGTCCTTGACCGTGATGCCGTTGCGGTCCACGTCGGTGACCATCGCACCCAGCTGGATCTCCACGCCCATCTTTTCCAGCCGCGCGGCCGCCCGCCGTCCCAGCTTGTCCCCGAACGGCGGCAGCACCGCGGGGGCGGCGTCGAGCAGAATCACCCGGGCCTTGGTCGAGTCGATGTGCCGGAACGCGCCCTTCAACGTGTGTTCGGCCAATTCGGCGATCTGACCGGCCATTTCGACGCCGGTGGGACCGGCCCCGACGACGGTGAACGTGAGCAGCTTCTTGCGGCGCTCCGGATCCCGGGAACGCTCGGCCTGTTCGAAGGCGCTCAGAATGCGCCCGCGCAGCTCCAAAGCGTCGTCGATCGACTTCATGCCGGGCGCGAACTCGGCGAAGTGGTCGTTGCCGAAGTAGGACTGGCCCGCGCCGGCGGCGACGATGAGGCTGTCGTAGGGGGTTTCGTAGGTGTGGCCCAGCAAGTCGGAGACGACCCGTTTGTTGGCCAGATCGATGTGGGTGACGTTGCCCAGCAGCACCTGCAGGTTGTGCTGGTCGCGCAGCACCACCCGGGTGGCCGGGGCGATCTCTCCTTCCGAGATGATCCCCGTGGCCACCTGGTACAGCAACGGCTGGAACAGGTGATGGCTTGTGCGGGCGATCATCTTGATGTCGACGTCGGCTCGCTTCAGCTTCTTTGCCGCGTTGAGTCCGCCGAATCCCGATCCGATGATGACGACTCGGTGCCGACGATTGGCTCCAGCTGTACCTTCTGGCTGGGGGCTCATATGTATCCGCTGCTCCTGAGGGGCTCCTTGACGCGCAATTCCGGTTCGCTGAACACGGTAGTCACAGGAGTACCCCCAAACCCAAACCGCAAGCGTGTGCGATCAACCACACGAAGCGCATTTCCTCAGGTTACGGGACGTGATACTCGTCATGCCGGGCGCCGGCGGCGCGACCGTTCCGGCAGGCCCTCTACAGGCAGGACCTCTACAGGCCCAAGATCGGGCGCAGCGCCTCGCCGGCCGCGGCGATCACGCCGGGTGAGNAGAACGGCATGTTGATGATCAGGCTGTCGATGCCCGCGTCGAGCACGTTCGTCTTGAGTTGCTCGGCGACCGATTCGGCACCGCCGACCACCATCCGCCGGCTCATCTCCGGGGGAATCTGGTCGGGTTTGGCATTCTTGTCGACGAGCGCCGTGACCAGCGTGCTGGTTTCCAGCGTGGCGGGGTCGCGCCCGATCTCCTCGCACCGCTGGCGCACCACCTGNACCTTGCGCGGCAGCTCGTCGAACCCGGCGATCACGTTGAGGTGGTCGAAATGGCGCGCGGCCAACGGGATCGTCTTCTTCTCGCCGCTGCCGCCGATCATCAGCGGGATGTGGTCGCGATAGCGGGGATTGGCCAGCGCCTCGGTGGCGCGATACCAGGTGCCCGAGAAGGTCGGTCGCTCGCCCTTGAGCATCGGCAGGATGATCTGCAGCGCCTCGTCGAGCCGGTCGAACCTGTCGGTGAAGGTGCCGAACTCGAAGCCCAGCTGGTCATGCTCGAGTTCGAACCAGCCGGTGCCGATGCCCAGGATGGCCCGGCCCCGGCTCACCACGTCCAGCGTGGTGATGGTCTTGGCCAGCAGGGTGGGATTGCGGTAGGTGTTGCCGGTCACCAGGGTGCCCAGTTGCACGCGCTCGGTGGCGGTGGCCAGCGCCCCCAGGGCGGTGTAGGCCTCCAGCATCGGCTGGTCGGGCGAGCCCAGCATGGGCAGTTGGTAGAAGTGGTCCATCACGAACACTGAGTCGAAGCCGGCCGATTCGGCCTCGCGGGCCTGGGCGATCACGGTGGGAAAGAGCTGATCCACCCCGGTGCCGTAGGAGAAGTTGGGAATCTGCAGACCCAGTCGTATAGCCACGCCAGTTACCGTAGCGATCGACCCGCGGTGGGGAGACCGGCGGGTCGCACCAACCCCAACGGGCTCAGACGAACTGGGTCAACGCGCCGTGACTCACGTGCAGGGTCTGGCCGGTGATGTGGCGGGCCGCCGGGGTGGTGAGGAACAACGCCAGGCGACCGAACTCCGCCGCGACCGGCGGGGGCGTGCGCGACAGGCCGTCGTAACCGGCCTGGGCGCTGCGCCCGCACGCGACGGCGTTGACCGTGATGCCGCGCGTGCCGAAGATGCCGGCCTGCCCGGCGACCCAGCTCGACAGCGCGGCCTTGATCGCGGCGTCGATGCTGCCGGCCGGGGGGTTCTCCGTCACCATGCCGACGATGGAGCCGCCGGAGCGCAGGTGGTCGCCGACGGCCTGCACGGTCAGCACCGCCGACAGCACCGTCGCGTCGAGGGCGGCGCGCCACGCGTGCGCGGTGTCGGCGATCGAATAGGTGCGCGGGTCGGCGGCGTCGTAGGACGGCACGGGCACGTTGACGATGGTGTCCAGGTGCTGGGGGAAGAGCCCGCGGGCCTCGTCGAGGCTGGCGGGGTCGGTGGTGTCGCAGACGATCGCGTCCACGTCGAGTTCCTTGGCGGCGATCTCGACGTCGCTGCGGCGTGCGCCCACCAGCGTCACCTTGTGTCCGGCGTCGCGGAAACCCTCGGCGACTGTGCGCCCCAACTCGGTGTCCCCGCCGGTGACCAGCACGTCCACTGGCATGACCTCCTCGTGTTCACCGTCGAACCCAGATCCGGAGCCCGTGCCCGCAGCCCTGGTTCCGGCGCCTGAGATTCAGCCTATGTTACTGGACGGTAGCTAGCCAGTGAAATCCCCGACGCCGCGACGCGCGGGCAATTTCGGTAACTATGCGGCCATCACGGCAACCCCGCCCGGACGCGCGCCGCCGCTTTTGGTTCACCCGTACGTCCGGTCGGCTTCAAGGCTTGTCTGGTGTCGGCGGCGCCGCTCGGATGCGGGGTGAGATCGGCCTCGGGCCCGTCGGCGACGCCGCCGGTCTCGAGTTCGCCGGTTCCTCGGAACCGGCGACGCAGCCGACCCGGGCCGCCACCGCCGACGCCTGCGCCTCGGCGGCCGCCACGCAGATACACACGGTCGCCAACGCGGGACTGCTGGCCGGCGCCGCGAGAAACTTCGCCGCGAACACGCTGGTGCCCGCCGGGTTACCAGGTGCTCCCACCAAGAGCAGCCCGCTGAACCAGGATGAGCCGAGCCGCCTTTCGGACTTGATACCCCCAGGGGTACCCTGGGAAACGTCGCGCCGCAGCACCGTTGTGGCCTGGTCCGACCGAGGAGCATCAATGGCACGAGTCGTCATCCTGGGCGCTGGTATCGCGGGACACACCGCCGCGCTGCACCTGCGTCGGTGGCTGCCCCGCAAGCACGAGGTCGTCGTGATTTCCCCCAACGCCGACTGGAACTGGATCCCGTCGAACATCTGGGTCGGCGTCGGCCGCATGGAAGCGGACAAGGTGCTGATTCCGCTGAAACCGATCTACGACCGCAAGGGCATCATCTTCCATCAGGCCCGCGCGACCGCGATCCGTCCCGAGGGGACGGGCGGCGAGGCGGCGCCGACGGTGGACTTCACCTATACCGACGCCGAGCGCAACGGCCAGACCGGCTCCGTGGTGTATCACTACCTGATCAACGCCACGGGCCCGCAGCTGAACTTCGCGGCCACGCCCGGCCTGGGCCCCGACGGGCACTCGTACTCCGTGTGCACGGCCGACCACGCGATCGAGGCGTCCGCGGCGTTGCACAAGGTCATGGCCAAGATGCGGGCCGGCGAGAAACAGCGCCTGGTCATCGGCGTGGGGCACGGCACCTGCACCTGCGAGGGAGCGGCGTTCGAATACGCCTTCAACGTCGAACACACGCTGCGGGCGGCCGGTCTGCGCGACATGGCCGAGATTTTCTACCTCACCAACGAATACGAGCTCGGCGACTTCGGCGTCGACGGCATGCAGTTCGAGGAGCAGGGCTTTCTCCAGTCCAGCCGGATGTGGACCGAGTCGCTGTTCCGTGAGCGCGGCGTCAACGCCATCACCCAGGCGGCCGTGCACGAGGTGATGGAAGGCAAGCTGCGCTACGAACAGCTCGACGGCAAGGAGCACGACCTGGACTTCGACTTCGCGATGCTGCTGCCGCCGTTCAAGGGCGTTCCCCTCGCCGCCTACGACAATGCCGGCAACGACATCACGTCCAAGCTGTTCGCGCCGTCGGGGTTCCTCAAGGTCGACGCCGACTACTCGGGCAAGCCGTACGACGAGTGGTCCGCCGAGGACTGGCCCCACACCTACGAGTCCCCGGCGTACCGGAACATCTTCGCCCCGGGCATCGCGTTCGCACCGCCGCACCCGATCTCCCGGCCGCGCAAGAGCCCCAACGGCACGGTGATCACCCCGAGCCCGCCGCGCACCGGCATGCCGTCGGGGATCATGGCCAAGACGGTCGCCGAAACCATCCGGGACCGCATCAAGCACCCCGACGCCGCCGCCCACCGCGCCTCGATGGCGACCATGGGCGCGGCGTGCGTCGCCTCCGCCGGGTCCGGACTGCGCGAGGGGTCGGCCGCCGCGATGACGATGTTCCCGGTCGTCCCGGACCCGAAGAAGTACCCGCAGACCGGCCGCGACATCGCCGGCACGTCCGGCGAGCTCGGTCTGGCCGGGCACTGGATCAAATTGTTGCTGCACTACATGTTCATCTACAAGGCCAAGGCGAGGCCGTTCTGGTGGTTGATCCCCGAGTGAAAGGCGGTCCGATGACTTCCATGGACAGTGAGAGCGTCGACTCAGAGGTGAACGTACGGACCGCCGAACGGATCGCCGGTGCGCCGCTGCCCACCAGGTCGAAGCTGCGCATGCGGCAGAACCTGCTCGTGCAGTTCTGGCGTTTCACCAGCATCAATCTCAAGATGATGCGGATCATCTTCAGCGGTCACCACTGACCCGTCGCCGGCGTTGAGCCGGCTGCAGCTTCGCGCGGCGGTGCCGGTGCGCGGTCGGGACCAGCCCGACGGCGCGCCCGGCCTGACCGCTCGGGTCACCGTCGCGGCCGCCGCGGAATCGGGGCTGACCCCCTGGGAACGGGTGTGGTCCGGCGTCAAGGCCGACGAGGTGGCGCCATACCCGGCGCCGCAGCGACGTGCCGGGTGAGCGGGCCGGCGCGCTGGTCGGTTGTCGCATCGGCAACAGGCGAAAAGCCGCACCACATTGTCAGCAAGCCACACTTGCGTCACAGCCGTAACGCGGTAGGTTCGTCGCCATGGATCGGGAGGACCTGAACTCAACGCGTCGCGGGGGACTGTGGGCCACGCTGGCGATCGCGGCCGTGACCAGCGCCGTCACGATCGCGTTGCCGGCGACGTCGCACGCCGATCCGGAGCCCGTGCCCCCGGCCCCGGCCACCACCGCCGCGCCCGCACCCGCGCCGGGGGACCCCAATGCCGCGCCGCCACCGGCCGACCCCAACGCGCCGCCCCCGCCACCGGCCGACCCGAACGCGCCGCCCCCGCCGCCGGCCGCCGAGCAACCGCGGATCAGCAATGCCGTCGGAGGTTTCAGCTTCCTGCTTCCGCCGGGCTGGGTCGAATCGGACGCGTCGCACCTCGACTACGGCTCGGCCATGCTGAGCAAGACCACCGGGGAGCCGCCGGCGCCGGGCCAGGCGCCGCCCGTTGCCAACGACACCCGGATCGTCCTGGGCCGGCTGGACCAGAAGCTCTACGCGAGCGCCGAACCCGACAACGCCAAGGCCGCGGTCCGGCTCGGCTCGGACATGGGTGAGTTCTACATGCCCTATCCCGGCACCCGCATCAACCAGGAGTCCACCCCGCTCAACGGCAACGGGGTCCAGGGAAGCGCGTCGTACTACGAGGTCAAGTTCAACGACACGGCCAAGCCCAACGGCCAGATCTGGACCGGCGTGGTGGGCACGCCCGCCGCCAACGGNGGTACGCCGCAGCGCTGGTTCGTGGTGTGGCTCGGCACGTCCAACGACCCGGTGGACAAGGGCGCCGCCAAGACGCTGGCAGAGTCGATCCAGCCCTGGGCGCCTGCGCCGGCGGCGCCGGGAGCGCCCGCGCCCGCGCCGGGCCAAGCGCCCGCACCGGCAGCGCCCGGGCCGGCCCCGGGTGCGCCGGCACCGGGAGCGCCGGCACCGGAGGTCCCGACGCTCGTCCCCGCCCCGGGTCAGGCGCCGGCGGGACAGGTCACCCCGTCGCCCGTGCCGGCACCGCAGCCGACGCAGCGGGCCTGAGCGGCACGTCCGGATCACCCGCGTTAGGCCAATCGTCTCCGATTCGGCACTCGATTCGTTACGCGAACCGGGTATACCGAAATCACGGCCCACGAACGTGAGCTGAGATTTGCCAGCAAATGCAAGGAGCGCGCATGAACGTCATCGCAGCTACCGAATACCTGGCCCGGTCTACAACGTTGACCAGCGTCGGCCTGATCGGCTACATCATCATCGGCGGCCTCGCGGGCTGGGCCGCCGGCAAGATCATCAAGGGCGGCGGGTTCGGCATCTTGATGAACATCGTGATCGGCATCGTCGGGGCGCTGATCGGGGGCTTCCTCCTGAGCTTCTTCGTCGACACCGCGGGTGGTGGCTGGATCTTCACCTTCTTCACTGCGCTTCACTGCGCTGCTCGGCTCGGTGATCCTGCTCTGGCTCGTCGGCATGGTGCGACGGACCTAGCCGGAACCAACCCGTTGCGGCCGTGGCGCTCAGCGGCATGATGGGCTGATGCCACCAACGGTCACGGCCACAACTATGCGAACTATGCGCGCCTGGCGCGTGCGCCGGCCCGGACCGATGGCCTCCGGGCCCCTCGAGCAGGTCGAAACTCCGGTGCCGAGCCCGGCGCCGACGGAGTTGCTGGTGTCCGTCAAGGCCTGTGGCGTCTGCCGCACCGATCTGCATGTCACCGAAGGCGACCTGCCCGTCCACCGCGACCGGGTGATTCCCGGGCACGAGGTGGTCGGGGAGGTCGTCGAGGTGGGTTCGGCGGCCGGGGACGGCTTTCGGGTGGGGGACCGGGTGGGCATCGCGTGGCTGCGCCACACCTGCGGCGTGTGCAAGTACTGCCGTCGCGGCAACGAGAACCTGTGCCCCGAGTCGCGCTACACCGGTTGGGACGCCGACGGCGGGTACGCCGAGTTCGCCACGGTCCCCGCGGCATTCGCCCACCACCTGCCCGGTGGGTACAGCGACAGCGAGCTCGCGCCGCTGTTGTGCGCCGGGATCATCGGATACCGCTCCCTGCTGCGGGCCGAGCTGCCGCCGGGCGGGCGGCTGGGGCTGTACGGCTTCGGCGGCAGCGCCCACATCACCGCGCAGGTCGCNCTGGCGCAGNGCGCCGAGGTGCACGTCATGACCCGCGGCGCCCAGGCGCGGGAGCTGGCGCTGGAGCTGGGCGCCGCGTCGGCTCAAGGCGCCGCCGATGCGCCGCCGGTGCCGTTGGACGCCGCGATCCTGTTCGCCCCGGTCGGCGATCTGGTGCTGCCCGCCCTCGAGGCGCTGGACCGTGGCGGCACCTTGTCGATCGCGGGAATTCACCTGTCCGACATCCCGGCGCTGAACTACCAGCGCCACCTGTTCCAGGAGCGCCAGGTCCGCTCGGTCACGTCGAACACCCGGGCCGACGCGCGCGCGTTCCTCGACTTCGCGGCCCACCATCACNTCGAGGTGACCACGCCCGAATATCCGCTCGACCAGGCCGACCGGGCGTTGGGCGACCTCAGCGCGGGCCGCATCGCCGGCGCGGCGGTGCTGCTGGTGTGACCCGCCTCAGGCCGACAGGTGCCAGACCAGCGCCGCGGCCAGCGCGCCGAGTCCGTTCAACGACCAGTGCAGGGCGATCGGCGCGATCAGACTGCCGCTGCGCCGGCGCAGCCAGCTGAANACGAATCCGGCCGCTGCGGTGGCCGCCACCGCCATGGTCACCCCGGCCAGCACCCCGACCACCCCGCCGCCGAACAGTCTGGTGAAGCCGACATTGTTGCTGGTCAGGCCCAACGACGTGGCGACGTGCCACAGACCGAACAGCAGCGAGCCCGCGAGCGCGACCCCGCGAAACCCCCAGGCCCGGCTCAGCGCGCCGTGCAACACACCCCGAAAGGCCAGCTCCTCGGGGATCACGGTCTGCAGCGGAATGATGACCATCGAGGCGACCAACGCACCGGAGATCGTGGCGTAGTGGTTGTTCATGAACATCGNCCGGGTCGCCGGCAGCAGCACGCCGACGGCGATGACCGACGCGACGACCGCGACGGCGGCCAGCGCGTAACCCAGCCCGGCCTTCCAGTGTTCGCGGCCCAGACCCAACTCGGCCCAGTCCAGACCCCGGGCGCGCACCAAGGCCACCAGCCCGATGGCGGCCGCCGGCACGGTCGCGATNCTCGCCCACGCCGTGGTGAAGTGAGCGGTCAGGTTGGTCGCCACGAGCACCACGACGACCACCGCGACGTCGAGATGGATCCGCAACCGGTGCAGCGCCGCAAGCTGGGTCAACAGCGGGTGCGCCTCCGCGCCGGCGGTGAAGTCATGCATCGGACAATTTTACCGGCAGGCGCTGCGGCGGCGCGACCGGTGAGCGCCGGCGGCCCTACGGCGCGGCCCGGCTGGTTCTTGCCCGCCCGGGCGGGCACCCGTTCCAGCGGGTGTGCGCCCGGGTGAACGCGGCGGTCTCCGAGTACCCGAGCCGGCGTGCGGTTTCCTCGACACTGAGACCGGAGTTCAGCAGCTCGGCGGCCAAGGTCGCGCGGACCTCGTCGAGCAGCGCGCGGTAGCTGGTGCCCTCGGCCGCCAGCCGGCGATGCAGCGTGCGTTCGGTGACGCAGAGTTCCTTCGCGACGGTGGCCATCGCGGGGATCTCTGCCGAGTCCTGGATCAGGCGGGTGCGGATCGCCGCCGAGATCCCGCGCCGGGTGCGCCGCCGATCCAAAAGCTCCTCACACTGACGAATGCAGATCGCCGCGGTCTGGGGATCGGCCGCGGGCATCGGCTGGTTGATCAGGTCCGCCGGGATGGCCAGGACATTGCGTGAGGTTTCCTCGACGACGACGGTCAGGTTTTCGATCTCCACCAGGTCGGTCGGCAACGGCAGATCGGCAAACTCGACTCGGACCGTGATCGGCGCATGGCCGACGCCGAGGAGCAGGGGCAGGATCCGCAGCATGATCGCGAAATCGCGCTCGAGGAGGAACCGGCGTACATCGCGCGGAACCTGCGCGTCGTCGAACGCCACGAGCGCTTCGGTCTGGCTCACCTCCGGGCCGGCCAGGTTCAGATACGTGGCGGTCAGCGCGACGTACCGGCACGCGACGTCGATCGCGTCGCCGAAGGTCGGGCTGGCCATCAAGGCGAAACCGAGGATGCCGATATCGGCGAACTGGTAGCGCGCACCGGTCTCCATGCCGAGCCCGGGTTGATCGCCAAGTCGCCCGATGAGGTTCCGGATCATGGTCAGCTCTTGGCCGACGTAGACCTCGGTGGTGGGATCCGCCAGGTCCCCGGTGGTCAACCCGGTACCGGACAGGCACGTCGGCTCGTCGAGCCCGTGCTGGCGGGCGGTCTCCAGGACGTGCCGGGCAGTCGCCGAGGACTGTGCTACGTCCCAGACCGACGGGGCAACGGCGCGCATGTGTCTGAAAATATCAAATGTGTGTCTGAATCCATCATTCCGGTCGCCGCGGTGCGTCCTTAGCTTCATCAGCATGCCCACCGATCTCCTCAGTCCGCCACCCCGAGCCATCTTGTCGGCGGCGCGCAGCTCCGTGATCAGCCTTTTGCGGCCGGTCGCGACCGGTGCCTACCGCGATCTGCGTCGTCCACGGTCGAGTTCCGCCCCGGCGTCCGTGCCGCGCACGACGCTCGACCCCACGCTGGCGCCGCACATCGCCGACCCCTATCCCGATTACGAGCGAATCCGGGAGCATCCCGTCGTGGTCAACGAGCGGCTGGGGGTCTGGATGATCGGACGCTACGACGACGTGCACACCGCGGTCCGCGACAATGTCGCGTTCTCGTCGAAAGACGGCGTCATGCTCCGATCGTTCGTGTCCAGCGTCGTGCTGCTCGCCGACCCACCCGAACACACCCGGCTGCGACGCATCACCGCGCCCATGTTCAGCAAACGCGCGGTCCAGAGCTTCACGACGGACATCCGCGCACTGGCCGCCGAGTCGATCGCGAAGCTGACCAACGGTGACGTCGTGGACGTCGTGGACGGTTTGACCATCCCGATGCCGATCAACGTGATCGCCCGAATTCTCGGCGTTCCGCAGGATCAGTGGCCGGCATTTCGCGCGGTTTCGGACAAATTCGCGCAGATGTTCGCTCCCCGTTCGGTGCCCGAGGTCGCGCGTNTGATGGCGTCGATCGTGCCCGCCTACGTGCACATGCACAGCTTCATCGACGCCGAAATGCGACGCCGCGACGGCGAACCCGCCGACGACCTGCTGAGCCGGCTGCGCGCAGCCACGAACGCGGGTGAGCTCACCGACGACGAAGCGTTCATGTACGCGCTGATCCTGCTGGTGGCGGGCAACGAGACGACCACCAACCTGCTGGGGATGCTGCTGGTCAGGCTGGCGGGGGACCCCGCGCTGTTCGCCGAGCTGAAAGCGGACCGCAGCCTGCTTCCCGCCGCGGTCGAGGAGACGGCCCGCTGGGGCTCGCCCGTCCAGTGGGTGACCCGAACCGCGACAGTCCCCTGCGCGATCGGCGACACGGTGATCCCCAGGGGTGCGAAGACGGTGCTGTTCTACGCGTCGGCCAACCGCGACCCCGCCAAGTTCCCCGAGCCCGATCGCTTCGACATCCACCGGGACACCACCGGGCACCTGGCTTTCGGCCACGGCCTGCACTTCTGTCTGGGGGCACATCTGGCGCGGCTGGAGACGATCACCGCCGCCGACTGCCTGCTCGACGAAGTCGACGGCCTGGAGTTGGCCGGGCCCGTCCGTTGGGGTACGACGCCGTCGTTGCAGGGTCCGGTGTCGGTGCCCCTGCGCGTCACGCGGGGCTGATCACTCGGTACGCGCCCAGGTCCAGCCGGCGATCTGGGGGTCGTCCTCGCCGTGCTCGCGCGTGTAGCGGCGCGCCGCCAGCCGCGTGTCGGCCATCAGCTGGCGCAGCACCGCGGCGCGGCTGCCCAGCCCGTCCACCCGGTCGATGACGTCCATGACCAGGTGGAAGCGGTCCAGGTCGTTGAGCATCACCATGTCGAACGGTGTCGTCGTGGTGCCGCGCTCCTTGAAGCCGCGCACGTGCAGGTGCGGGTGCACGGTGCGCCGGTAGGTGAGCCGGTGGATCAGCCACGGGTAGCCGTGGTAGGCGAAAATGACCGGCTTGTCGCGGGTGAACAGGGCGTCGAACTCCTTGTCCGGCAACCCGTGCGGGTGTTCGGATTCCGGCTGCAGGCGCATCAGGTCGACGACGTTGACCACGCGGACCGCCAGGTCGGGCAGTTCCCGGCGCAGGATGTCGGCGGCGGCCAGGGTTTCCAGCGTCGGGACGTCACCGGCGCAGGCCAGCACCACGTCGGGTTCGGCGGTGGCGGTGCTCGCCCACTGCCAGATCCCCAGGCCCCGGGTGCAGTGCGCGATCGCCTCGTCCATGTCGAGGTAGGCCAGCGCGGGCTGCTTGCCGGCGACGATGACGTTGACGTAGTTGCGGCTGCGCAGGCAGTGGTCGGCCACCGACAGCAGGGTGTTGCCGTCCGGCGGCAGGTAGACGCGCGTCAGCTCGGCCCGCTTGTTGGCGACCAGGTCGATGAAGCCGGGGTCCTGGTGCGACGCGCCGTTGTGGTCCTGGCGCCACACGTGGGAGGTCAGCAGGTAGTTCAGCGAGGCGATCGGCCGCCGCCAGGGTAGTTCCCTGCTGGTGGACAGCCATTTCGCGTGCTGGTTGAGCATCGAGTCGACGATGTGCACGAACGCCTCGTAGCAGGTGAACAGCCCGTGCCGGCCGGTCAGCAGGTAGCCCTCCAGCCAGCCCTGGCACAGGTGCTCGGAGAGCACCTCCATCACGCGGCCGTCGGGGGCCAGGTGCTCGTCATCCGGCGTCGTCTCCGAGAGCCACACCTTGTCCGTCGCGCCGTACACGGCGTCCAGCCGATTGGAGGCGGTCTCGTCGGGCCCCATCAGGCGGAACCGGTCGCCGTTGCGGGCGATCACGTCCCGCAGGAACGTCCCCAGCACGCGGGTCGCCTCGTGGGTTTCGGTCGCCGGCCGCGACACCTGCACCGCGTAGTCGCGAAAGTCCGGCAGGTCCAGGTCGCGCAGCAGCAGCCCGCCGTTGGCGTGCGGGTTCGCGCTCATCCGGCGATCACCGCGGGGGGCCAGCGCCCGCAGTTCGGGGCGCAGCGCGCCGGTGTCGTCGAACAACTCNTCGGGCCGGTAGCTGCGCAGCCACGTCGCGAGCTGCGCCCGGTGTTCGGCGTTGTCGTGGGTCTCGGCCAGCGGAACCTGATGCGCCCGCCAGGTGCCCTCGACCTTTTTCCCGTCGACCGTCTTCGGGCCGGTCCAGCCCTTGGGGGTGCGCAGCACGATCATCGGCCACACGGGCCGCTCTGGCCGGCCGCCGCGGCGCGCCCCGGCCTGGATGCCGGTGATGTCGTCGAAAGCGTCGTCCAGGGCGGCGGCCAGTTGCCGGTGCACGTCGGCCGGGTCGTCCCCGGCGACCGTGATCGGCCGGTAGCCGTAGCCGCTGAGCAGCGACTCAAGCTCCGCGGGTGGAATCCGGGACAGCACGGTCGGATTGGCGATCTTGTAGCCGTTGAGGTGCAGGATCGGCAACACCGCCCCGTCGAGGGCCGGGTTGAGGAATTTGTTCGAATGCCAGCTGGTGGCNAGCGGCCCGGTNTCGGCCTCGCCGTCCCCGATCACGCAGGCGACCACCAGGTCGGGGTTGTCGAAAGCGGCGCCGTAGGCATGCACCAGCGCGTAGCCCAGTTCGCCGCCCTCGTGGATGGATCCCGGCGTCTGGGCGGCCACGTGGCTGGGGATGCCGCCGGGGAAGGAGAACTGCCGGAACAGCTTGCGCAGTCCCTCGGCGTCCTCCTCGATGCCCGTGTACACCTCGCTGTAGGTGCCTTCCAGGTAGGCGTTGGCCACCAGACCCGGGCCGCCGTGCCCGGGCCCGGTGACGTAGATGAGGTTGGCGTCGCGGTTGCGGATGATGCGGTTGAGGTGCGCGTAGATCAGGTTCAGCCCGGGCGTGGTGCCCCAGTGGCCGAGCAGCCGGGGTTTGACGTGGCGGGCTTCCAGCGGTTCGGCCAGCAGCGGATTGTCCAGCAGGTAGATCTGCCCGACGGACAGGTAGTTGGCGGCGCGCCAGTACTTGTCGATGAGGGCCAGTTCGTCGTCGGAGAGCGCTTCGGATTCGGCTGGGGTGGTTGTTCGCGTTTCAAGACTCACCCGGCCATTGTCACCCGCCTCGGGTGAACGGTGCCTACTCGTCGCCGCGGGCCCGGGCTTCGTAGGCCCGCCGCGTGGCGACGTCGACGTCGTCGGTGAAGACGTGTTCGCCGCCGAGCACCCGGTTGATGCCCTCGGCCAGCGCGCGGGGCAAGAACTTCTGCGACGCGATGATCGCGCCGGCCAGCCGGGTGACCCGCACCCGCGGCTTCGGGCGGGCCACCAGGTCGACGATCGCGTCGGCGATGTCGGCGGGCTCGGCGTTCTTGATCCCCGTGGCCCCCGAGGTTCCGGCGATGAGTTCGGTGTTGACGAACGTCGGCATCACCACCGAGAACTTCACGCCGGTCCGCCGGTGCTCGATGCGGGCCGCATCGGTGAAACCGATCACCGCGTGCTTGCTGGCGCAGTAGGTGGCCGCCCCGGCCAGGTACGTCTCCCCGGCCAGCGACGCGACGTTGATGACGTGGCCGCAGCCCCGGGCGACCATGCGCTGCGCCGCCAGCTTGCTGCCCAGGATCACACCGTAGACGTTGATGTCGAGGATGCGCCGGGTGACCGCGTCGGGTTCGTCGACGATGCGGCCCAGCGGCATGATGCCCGCGTTGTTGACCAGCACGTCGATCGGGCCGAGTCGGCGCTCGACCTCGTCGAGGAAATCGGCGAACGAGTGCGGGTCGGTGACGTCGAGTTTGCCGTAGACGTCGAGGCCGAGGGCGGCGCCCGACTCCTTGACCCGCACCTCGTCGATGTCGCCGATCGCCACCCGGGCGCCCAGGTTGTGCAGGGCCGTGGCGGTCGCCAGCCCNATTCCGCGGGCGCCGCCGGTGATCACGATGACCTTGCCGCGGACCTTGATGCCCACGGCTGCCGTTTCTGCCATGAGACGAGCACAGCACTGTGCGCCGCGCCGCGCAAACAACGTTCAGGACGGGCCGGACGGCGACCCTTGCCGGAGTATCTGTTCGGCGGTGCGCCGTCCGCTCACCAGCGCGCCCTGGATGGAGGCGGTGTCGCGGTGGTCGCCGCACCACCACAGCCCCTCGCGGATGCGCACGGGGCGGCGCACGCGCAGCGGCGGCGGCTGAGCGGGTAACGCGTCAAGAACGACGTGGCGTTTCAGCAACCGCCAGCCGTGGCCGTCGGCGTCCAGGACGTCCGCGGCATGACGCCGCGTCGCGCTCTCCTCGGGTGCCGCGCCGTCGGGCGTCAGCAGCGCCGACGCACTGATCAGGTGGCGTCCCGGCGGGGCATAGCTGGGCGCGGCGGCGCTGATGACGGCGGTGTTGAGCACCGGTCCGGGCGGGCGGGGGCGGCCGTCGACCCAGAGCATCGGCAGCGTGCTGGGCGCCTCGTCGGCGGCCCACCAGTCGGTCACGACGCCGTGCATGGCCGGCGGCGGATGACCGGTCAACGCCGCGGCCGCCGCCGGATCGGTGGCCACCACCACGTCGCGGGCGCGTACGACCGCGTCGGGACCCCTGACCGTCCACCGATTCCCGTCGCGCTCGACGTGAGTTGCCCTGCGGCCCAGAGTGATTCGGCTTCTCAGCGGCGCGGCGAGCAGATGCGGCAGCGCGCGCATGCCGTCGGCGGGCAGGCCGGGGACACCCAGCACGAACATGCGGGTCAGCAGCAGGCAGAACGCGTTGGAGGTGGCGCCGGTGTCCTCGAGCACCACACCGGCGAGGAAACGGTCGACCACACGGCGCAGTTCACCGCGGGCACCGCAACGGTCCAGCCGCTCGCGCACGGTGCCGTCGCCGTGCCCGGATTTGATGGTGTGCGGTCGCAATGCCCCGGCCGCCCAGCGCCCGAGCCCGAAGGCTTCGCGGGGCGCGATCATGCCCGAGGCGAGCATCTTCGGTACCCGTGCCGGCTCGCGCAGCGGATGGGCCAGCACCGCCGTGCCGCGCTCGCGGCGCACCGCCACCCCGGCAGCGAACGGTTGCAGGCGCAGGGCGGCGATGTCGACGCAGGCGTCGAGCTCCGGATAGGCCGGGTTGAGCACCTGAAAGCCGCGGTCGCACAGGAAGCCGTCGATCGCATCGGTGCGGATGCGGCCACCGACGTCGTCGCCGGCCTCCCACACCCGAACCTCGCGGCCCGCGGCGGCCAGCACCCCGGCACAGCGCAATCCGGCCAGGCCCGCGCCGATGACCAGCACCTCGACGTCGTCGTCGCGCACCGCGTCACCAACCCATCGATCCGGGAACGCCTTTGAACGGACCGGTGATCCAGCTGGTGATCCAGCCACCGTAGAAGTCGCCCGGTTGCGGCACGACGACCTCGCCGTTGACGGTGCAACGGTCGACCCGCGCCGCCAGCACCGCGACCATGCCGGCGATCGACGCGAACGCGGGTGTCGGGCGTGGGTAGGTCCACGCCGCCTTCGGGGCGACGGCGCCGCCGCCGACGAGGTCGTAGTAGGCGGCCTGGCCCTTCCATTCACACCACGAGCTGCCCGGCGCCGCGCGCAACGCCCCGGGGGCGAACGCCTCGCGGGGCAGATAGTAGGTCGGGGGGTGGCTGGTTTCGAGCACCCGCAGGGCCCGCGAGGCCGACGCCACGACCTCACCGCCCAGCTCGACGGTGATGGGGCCGGTGAAGGGCTCGATCCTGGGCGGGCGCGGATAGTCCCACACATTTTCTGGCTGCGGGGCGTCCCGTTCGGGTTGGCGCCGGCTCATGCCCGGGTCCCGAAGCGGGCGGTCACGTCGCGGGCCGGCAACACGAAACCCACGGTACGC
>JGI24721J44947_10005886_pt1 | contig 16671 bp, 21 predicted proteins | sample YelNatPaOPGAMG01_FD_44947 | JGI IMG/M metagenome (IMG submission 44947)
TAGAAGTTTATTAAGTGTATCTTGGCAGCCACAAGATAGGCGATTTTGGTTAAGTATATGCTTCATTAATTTTAGATGGTATCTGTAAAATGGCACATAACTCATTTATATGTATGACAAAATCATACATATAAATAAATGACATACGAGTACAAACTAAAAATTTAATCATATGCCAACATTTAAGGATGTAGAAATTGAAGTAACTCAAACTATTGATATAGATTTTGAGGTTTTTTGCAATACCTGCGGAGCGGGACTCTGCGGAGAAAGTGATACAAGAAAAAGCCGTAATCGTGAATATTTACAGGTATCAGTAAATGTTTGCCCCTACTGCATGAAAGAAAAGGAAGAAGAAATTACAAAGCTTCAATCCGAAAAAGATGATTTGGAAAACCAAGTTTATAAATTAGAGCGAGAACTCGAAAAGTTGAAGGAGTATTATAACGCATAATTTGAGTATAACCGTCAGTTGGAGGATTAAATAGCAATAACTTTTAAAATACAGATTGAGATGGAAAACAATACAAAAGCAACAACCACAGACAGCACCGCCAATTGCGGTCATACTGTGCTAACAACTGTGCTTTCATTAGAGGAAATTCTAAGGGATGCAGTAAGAAGGCAAGCAACATATCAAGTGCAATTTGTTGACTATGATTTAAACACTTGGACTGCTCCTTGTATATTGACACAAGAAAGAATGGATATGTTACTTACCGATGCTTCAATTCGCAAAGTTCGATTGGAACTGGAATTTTAGCATTGTTGGTAACTTATGTATATGTATTACAATAATTACACAAAATAAATCAAACATAATGGAATACAAAGTTCAAATAACTGATGAAGTTGAAAATGTTCAGCTAAAACAAATAGCCATGATTCTATCATTTTCAGAAATAGAATTTAAGGAAAAAATTATTAATGGTAAAAAAATACACACTATTCGTAGGGATAGTCGTAACCGTTGGCAAGTTGGAAGCAAAATCGACTTCTGGCTTGGTGAACCTGAAGAAAAAAACAAAAAAGTTGTTCCACACCAATTTGGTGTTGGTGAAGTAAGTAAAATAGAAGGTATTACACTTGATTTTAGGTACGACGAAATTATGTGTAACGAGGTAATTATAGGTGAATATGGATGTATATGTTATACTCCCAATACACCATTAAACACAATATACGAGCTAAACGATTTCGCCATTAAAGACGGGTTTAAAGATTGGCATCATTTAAAACATTTTTTTCTTTTAAACTATGGAGATATTATGTTTACTGGTAAACTAATCTATTGGGATAACTTTAAATCAATATATTGAATTTGCTTATTAGTGGAATGTCAGCCCCCACTTTTAGCAATACCTTGTTAGAGGCTGGCATATTTAAAACAACAAAATTATGTACGAGACAAAGCTTAAAGCAGAAAGCAGCTATGAACTTACTCCAGTTAACGAGGCTGAAATTCCGGGATTGATATTAATTCTGGAAGGATTACAAAATGCTGTCAATCGTTACGATAGCATCTTAAAAGAGACAAGACAAAAACTACAAACTATTTTAAAGTATGATGAGCCAATGAATGAATCCGTAAAAGAAAAAGAACCTGAAAGTATTATTGAAGATATTAATCGTTGGCTAATTAAGTTACATGAACTAAATAGCATGGCAGAAATGAATTTAAGACACTTGAAGAAAATCGGTTAGTTTTTTCGATTTGTGTAGGATACTGTTCAATCATAGCAGTATCCTACGCTTTCGATAACTCATGTATATGTATGGTTTCATCATACATACATCCCTAACGCTGAAGGATGAGGTCTTTACTGCCCCGAGATGTCAAGTTAATATTTTTTATTGGGTATAATGTATTTTAATTAAAATAAAACAACCAATGAAATACATGGGGAGCAAGAGTCGGATTGCAAAAGATATAATCCCGATAATGTTGAAATACAGAAAAACAGACCAATATTTTGTTGATTTGTTTTGTGGTTGGTGTAATGTCATTCGACACGTAGATGGTAAAAGAATTGCAAATGATAATAATAAGTACCTTATTGCAATGTGGAAAGGTCTTCAGGAAAATAGAGAAAGACCACATTTTATTCCAAGAGAGTTATATTTAAGAGCAAAAACCGAATACAAGAACGGAACTAATATAGAGTTTGATGATTTTTTGATTGGGTGGATTGGATGGATGGGGAGTTTTAATGGGAAATTTTTCAATGGTGGATATTCAGGAATTGGTAAAGATAAAAGAAACTATGTTGATGAAAGTATTAGAAACATTGAATCGCAAATAAAGGACATGGATGGTGTGTTATTTTTTTCAATGGATTATTCTGAATTTGATTTCAACGAACCCTGTTTGATTTATTGTGATATACCATACAAAGGTACTACAGGATATGCAACATCAAATGATTTTAATCATGACAAATTTTTTGATTGGTGTAGGAATATGAGTAAAAAAGGGCATAACATATTTGTTTCAGAATATCAAGCACCAGATGATTTTGTATGTCTTTGGGAAAAAGAGATAACGAATTCTATGAATCAATTTAAAACTCACAAACGGACTGAAAAATTATTTTTCTTGAAGGCGTGGGAAAATAAATTTTGAAATATAAAATTATGGTAATACACGGGTATTCAGAAGAAGAATTAAAGAAACTTCCCGATAACAGCGTGGATATGGTTTTTACATCTCCCCCCTATGCAGAACAAAGAAAAAAGACCTATGGAGGTATTGCGGAAGACAAATATTTAGAATGGTTTAAACCCATTGCCTTTGAAATTAAGCGAGTCTTAAAACCAACAGGTAGTTTTTTCCTGAATATAAAACCACACATCAGTAAAGGGGAAAGAAGCCTGTATGTTTTTGAATTGGTAATAATGCTTAAAAGAGAAGTTGGCTTTTTATTTGTAGAAGAGTATTGCTGGACAAAAAACGCATTCCCAACAGGAACATACGGAAGATTTAAAAATGGCTTTGAACCCGTATATCACTTTACAAAAGAAAATGTGCAAAATATTACTTTTAATGCTTTGGCCTGTGGAACACCAATAAGCGAAGAATCTAAATCAAGAGCGTTTAGAAAGAACTGTAAAACACCAAGAAATGGAAGTGGAATGGTTGTTAATAAAGATAATTTAAAGCACTTGGAGTTTGTCCGACCGTCTAATGTTATACATGCAAATAATGTTACCAACCAATTTACTCCCAAAATGGAACATAGTGCTGTGTTCCCGGAAAAACTTGTTGCGTTTTTCGTGAAATCATTCAGCAACGAGGGTGATACCGTATTGGATTTATTCGCCGGTAGCGGAACGGTCGGTGTCGTTTGCGAACAACTTAATAGAAACTATATTCTTATCGATAAAGAACAAAGAAATATTGAATTGATTTTAAAAAGACTTAATGAAAAACGAAAAGAAAAAGATTTACAAGCACAAAACTTATTCGGATTCCTATCAAACAAAACGGCAAAATAGGCCATTTTTAAGCCATTATTTCAATTATCTCCATATGAGTAATGGTGCAGTAAGGGTAGAACTAAAATCGCCCGTTTAAAACGATATTTTTTACAGCATCATTATAATCCCATCATTACACCAACATACTTTTATACATACACCAAGATAAGCCATCAACCGGCTTGTCTTTCTTTTTTTTTCGCTATTACCATCCTATAGCAGACAACCATCCTTCTCACCACAACCAGTATCATCAGACACCAATAATTTCCACTCACCCCCCCTATCCTAAGCCATCAACCACCACCAACGGGTTACCAACCCCGGTTGACAACACTCCCCATCTACACCATCCAACCAGACTACACCAGCCCACCAAATCTCCAGACGGTTAACCATACGGGTCGGAGTATTATGCGCGTCGGGTAGGGGGTGTCCCGCTCTCCCGGGGGCGTCGCTGGTCTGAATAGCCCCCCCCTTAATTGCTATCAATCGAATTACAGCGGTCGCGATATTGTTGCGATATATCCCGGCGGGCGGGCGGGCTGGTTATTTCGAACTATTAGGGGTAATTACAGGGGCATTAAATCAATTAACTTTATCCCGGCGTACAATATACCAGCCAAACAAAAATAAAGCAAATAAAGGGCTAAAATTTACAGCACCCCCCCACGGGAACACCACCAACGGCCACACAGGTTGAGGCGGTTGTATAATAATTGTATCTGAATAATACGTGTTATTAATTACCTGTTAACCGGTTGTGGCGCTTGTTAGTTTTTGTCGTTGTTACCTGCATCCTAATATTTTCGGTGCTTGCATGACTTTTTTTTATTATTTTAACACTTTTTAACGTTAAAAATTTGGAGGGTGTAAAATTGTTAATGTATGTTTGCAACGTAACCAATTAAATTTTACGTTTATGAAAACGACAAAGAAAACCACGCCCGTTTTAAGAATGATAAGCATTTTTATACTTATCGTTTGCGCTGTAACCTTTAGCCTTGTTCAGAATAGTGAGGTTATGGCTATTAGTCTTATACTATTCTTAGCATTTGGGATATTTTTGACAGGAATCAGCTTTAACAATTAAAAATTTAATTTTATGACAGCTAAAAACAAACAGGACGAGCTGGCTAAGATGCTAGCAAACCCGGAAGTTAAAAAAAAGCTGCTCTCATTGCTGGAGCAGCAAGGTAACGCAAAGGCTGCAAAGTCAAAAGCAGCAAAACCTACACCGGTTGAGTTGGTAAAATACAGCGATAAATCGGTAGCTGTAATCGGTGAAACCAAACCGTTGAAAGACCTGTTAAAATCATTCGGTCGCTTTAACCCGTTTTTGCGGGTAAACGACCAGGTAACTCCCGGCTGGATTGTATCCATCAAACGCCGGGAAGAGTTGAAAAAAGCCCTCATAGAGTTGGGGGCGTTGTAATAAATAAATAAATAGAACTTAAAATTTATCATAAAGTAAATTGACTGTAGTGCTTAAAAAAGCTCCATGCTTTTAGCGTGGAGCTTTTTTTTGCATGTTTTTGCAGGTAGTTGCTTACTACCTGCTTTTTTTGCTTTTTAAACCGTTTATTTTTGTTTTTAACATGGAGGGTAAATATTGGATACCATTAAGGGGGTGCAATCGTTTAAATGGTCTGTTTTGGGCCTTATTTTAAGTTTCGTAGTGTCTGCAAGGGTTGCAGCGTGGTTAACCGGGTTGATGGTTTTTAACCCTGCAAGTTTTTGCACTTGCTCCATCGGATAGGTTCGATGCTGTTTTGCTTGTTTCTCTTTGTTTTTACATTCTTTCGCAAGTTGTTTTTAATCGATTTGATTCGTTAGAAATACATCGCGCGCGTAATATCTCCTTACGCAGGGGTGGGGGTGATTTGTTTCGTATATACGGGGAATGGGAGTGATTCATTTCGTTTTTAGGGGCATTTACAGGCCATTGCATCAACGATTTTATTATGGGTGGTATAGTGTATTGGCGGAAAGATAATCGCCCGTTAAAAGCGATGTTTTTTTATTCATTCCGGATATAGAAATACATCGGGGGATATGTATCGTGTGTGTGCGTGTGCGCATATTCGCCCGTGCGTGCGTGTGCGTGCGTGTACACGTGTGTGCGTGCGTGTGCGTGCGTATGAAAGATAGGACGGAAATGTTAAAAAACGTTAAAGACAACGTTAAAGAGTGTTAAAGCTATTGCATGTCGGAAATGGCTGCTGTATATTAGCTTCAGTTTTGAGCCAGGCGACCACAGCCTGTAATGAGATAAACGATAGAATAGTGGTGCTGCTATCGAATAATAAAAATTTACGAACATGAAAGAAAAAACTTATTTGGGAAAAACGAACCTGCCTAAGCGCCTTGTTCAGGGCGTTATAGACCAGTTCGGAGGTTGGGATGCATTCCTCGAATCATGCGAGGATGTAGTTAATCACGGAATAGACGGAGGTTTTTCGGGATTCATCTATTACGATGATACCGTACCATTCGCTGAGAAATTTCGTAAAGAAATAGTTCAAATGCTATTGGAGGACGCCGAGGATATGGGGTGCGATGTAGTGGAAATGGTTTGCGACTTCGGCGTTTCCCGTAATGAAAAACCAGACAGGGAAACCAAACGTGATATATACAATTATATCGCTGGATTCCCTTGCAATGAAGATTTTATTCCAAACCTAATGGCCTTGTACGCTGCCGAGAGGGTGTGCTACGATTTTTTTTTAATTTGAATAACTAAACTCATTAAACATGAAGTCAATGGAATCATTCTTAGCAACAACCAGCGTGCCTAAATCACTGGTCGAGTTCATACTGGACCTCATGGCATGGTATGTAGGGTTTGTTACGAATATTTCTTTTTGAATAACTAAATAATCACGCTGAATGGTACGAGGACAGCGTTAACCGTACCAACTAAATTTTATGATTATGAACGAAATGATTATTTCACTGTGCCAAATGGCTAACCTGAACAAGGTTATCGTTAACGGAAACGTAGCTTACTTCAGGCAAAAAAAGAGCCTGAATGAAGTCTGGGTGAAAAACATAAATGCCGAGGATGGCATTTATGAAAACGAGTATTTCCAAAGAAGTAATGAAACTCCTAAACCTATTCCTTCTATCGAGGGGGGCGTTCAGGACTTCGACCTAATCCGGGAAAGTGCATACGCCTTGTTACCATTTACTTCGAATGACGAGATGAACCCTAAGATGGAGTGTGTATTCTTCGATAAAGAAAACATTGTTGCGTCGAATATGCACATGCTCCGGACTATTCCAAACAACACCGGGGTAGAGAATCTTTACTTACACAAATCAATTCTGATGTTTTTGCCTAAGGTTGAAAAACTGTTAGGCAAAATTGAACACATCGCTCCATCTAGTACAATCTTATTCAACGATAATGTAATAATCAAGCAAAATATTAGCGTTGAGTCCTATCCTAACTATCTCAGCATATTAACCCCGTTTACGCCTCAAATTTCATTTAGGCTAACGGACGAGCACATTGCTATCATTAAAAATAATATAAAAAAATACAAGGTAATTAAAAACCTTGTCATTCGTGTAGAAATAAATGAAAAATTATATTTCAAACTAAGAGCTCTAGGGAATATGGATTTTGAAGTTCCATTATTTGAAGAAGAAATGGAACGTAACATTACCACTCCTATAACTCCCGACATGGGAATTATCATGCCAAAAGTAGATGGGGAAAATTTAGACTACACCGGGTTTGACCCAGTGTATCTACTAACAATGGGCGCTGGTGTTTATCGACAGTCTGACTGTTCTGGAAGAGCGTTTTTCTATCCCGAGGAAAAGGAAGTAAAACCTGTAGCAAAGGCTAAGCCGGTAAGCAGCACCAGCAAGGATAGTAAACCTGTTGCTGCTCCTGTTATTACGATTAAAAGATACTCCGATAAAGCGATTGCTATCTTCGGAGATACTAAGGCCGTTAAAGACGTGCTCAAACAGCACGGGGCTAAATTCAATCCTTTCCTTCGTAATGAAGGAACGGTTCAACCGGGCTGGGTGGCATCCCTGAAAAGGGAATCTGAAATAAGAAACGCCCTAAAATTATAATTAAATTAAAACAAACTGAATGGTACGAGGTCAACGTTAACCGTACCGATGTTAAACAATTAAAACCACAAAAAAATTAAAATCATGAGAACAATTAAAGCATTTTATAAAGACGAGAAGGGTTATTACTGTAACCCTGCAGGTGTAAAATTCTATTTCGAGGTAGGCAAAACCTACAAAGCTAATGGGAAAATAAAACTCTGCGAAAACGGTTTTCATGCTTCTGCTAACTTCGATATTTCTGAAACTCTGGGTTATTATGGTATATCGGAATATACTCATTACGGCATTGTCGAGTTGAACGTTCTCGATAAAGATAAGAATAAGTCAGTGGGAGACGAAATTACTGTATTGGAATTCTTACAGAACGATTTCGATGTACTTTCCAGTTATGATAGAACCGGCGAATGGATATACTTTGCCGGTAAATGCTGGAAAATATTCGATTTCGGAAAAGGACTGGAAAAACTAGCCGAAGTCGATAAAATCGGCGAATGGATATATTATGCCTATAGGTACTGGCGACAATTCGACTTCGGAAAAGGACTTGCTAAATTATTAGAAGCTGACAAAACCGGTGAGTGGATATATTTTGCCGGTAAATATTGGCAACAATTCGACTTCGGAAAAGGACTTGCTAAATTATTAGAAGTTGACAAAAACGGCCGATGGATATACTTTGCCGGTAAATGCTGGAAAATATTCGATTTCGGAAAAGGACTGGAAAAACTAGCCGAAGTCGATAAAACCGGCGAGTGGATATACTATGCCGGTATGGATTGGCGACAATTCGACTTCGAAAAAGGACTGGAAAGGTTAGCCAAATCCGATAAAACCGGTGAATGGATATGCAACGCCAGTAAGTACTGGAACAAAAAACATAACTAAATAATCACGCTGAATGGTACGAGGACAGCGTTAACCGTACCAAAAAAAAAATACGAATATATGAAAAGAAAAAAGCAAACAAAAACTACCGCCCCTAATAAACGGGTGGTGAAGGAATTGGATAGGTTCTTCCGGTCGGATACATTAGACACACCGGAGGACGCATGGCAGGTGCTACCGGTGCAAATTAAGCACGAGTTCATTAGAGAGTCAATAATTCGTAACTACAATGGGAGGTAGAATATGAAAAGAATAGCCTCTGTTATTATGGTTGTATTTTTATCCCTGTTGGGTTTTACCCTATTCGGGATAAGCGGTTTGTTTCTGCTATTTATCGTTTCGTATAACGAATTTATACGGCTTAGAAAGTATCAGAAAATTAACCGGTAAAATTTATGTTAAACAAATAAAACTATAATGGTATGAATACTTATGAATTAGTAAAGAGCAAGGCAGGGAGAAACCCAGTTGTTGTTAGTGTATTTGTTGGGGAAGATATAGACGACCCCATAATGCTTAACGAGGTAAAAACATATCTAACCAAATGGTTCGATAACTACACCAGCGGAGAAATAGACCTTAGCGATTTTGACAAAATGAAAGTATTCGAGTACGACGGATGGTACTTTAAGCTAAGGTTATCCGTTGGCGATTACGTATTAGAAAGAATAAACAAATATAACTGGGAGAAACTTGCGGAAGAGGTGCTCGATAATAGACACATGGATTGCTACGTCGTCATTGACATTGACGGCGAAATATGGCCGTACTGGGAGGCCCATGGCGGCTCATACAGCAAAAGAAGGAACGGCAAAACATTGGCGCATTTCAAAGCCCCTTCTTACCAGTATATCGAAGACCCAGATTTGGAGGATGATGAAGTTTATTGCTTGGCGGGAAGCCTTCATGAGAGCGCACTAAGCCTATTAAATGAAATAGACGAAGGGTATTTTGAACTTGATTAAAAAGCATATATACTTTAAAAGGCTACCAAAATAATCCGGTAGCCTTTTTTTGTTCCCATAATCAAAAACAACAATCAAAAATTAGCCCATTTTTAGCCCATTATTTTAACGATTTTATACCCAACCATATAATCATACCACCCACCAGAAAATCGAGGCTATAATCGCCTGTTTTTTATAGCATCGATTGCCCGGCTTATATCCTCGTTATACTCCAACTTCATGTATATATCGAACGGGGTATATGCACGGTTCGGCTCAAATGGTGAACAGTTGCTGCTAAACGCGTATAAGACGTATGGGTAAGGCAAATAACCCCATGTGCCACTATGCCCCCACTTCTTGCCCGGACGTCTTATTCGATTATCCCCAACCATTACCCACCCATGCGAAAGCATTACCTGTAGGGCAGCATCACCTGCCCCCTCAATCGAGTTAAATCGCTCACGGATAGAGCCTTTGCCACTCGGCTGCCCACCCGCCGCAGGGGTGGTATTGCTTACCGTCTTACGCTCCGGCTGTTCGTCATACCGTACAGCCTCCTCGAATAGACGCTCCCGCTCCCCCGTGGTGATTACCGGAATATCGAACAGGCTGCCCACCAACGTCTCATACCCACAGGTGGGAGGAATGACAATTATTCCCCCTTCTCCTCTCGTTTCTACCACGGTTAAGCCATTCACCTTCGCCAACTTCCTATTCCCCTCCACCTTGCTGCACCGGTATATCAGGTGATACCCCCCATGTTGCGTCCTATTCACCACCACCCTCGGACACACCCTGAGCAGCCTGTTCAGTATTTCCTCTGTTTTATCGCTGTGATTGTCTATGTCTATCACCTCAACGTTATGGGATGCCATACCACATACCAAGGCTATCCCATCCCCACTAAACTCGGATAGTGATACAGGCAACGTCCGCCATCCTTTCACTATCGGTATCTTATTGTTCACGGGAATGACAGACACACCACTCTTCCTTAATCCTATGACTATCGATGGGCTAATCATCCGTTAGCTCTATTGTGTAATAATCGGTGTACTTCACTACAGGAGGGAATATTACCTCTCCCGTTTCAACGTCAGCCATCGGCTCTTTCAGGGCTTTTAACAGGGATTCCCGTTCGGCAATACGCTTATTCAACTCCTTTAGTTCTGCCTGTAGCTTATTCCACACCGGGTCATTACAGTCATCATACTCGTAGGTCTTACGGCTTTTCTTTACCACGATTACACCCCTACCAATAGCATTGTCTCCATACTTAGCCACCTCGGCATCTATCCAGTAGCGCAACCGGTCATTCTCCTTCAGCTGTTTATGCAGCGTTTCCATCGTTTTCATGAAACGCAGAACGTCCAGAACGTCTGCCCCATTATCGAGTATGTCGTCTATCAACGACTTGGCTACCTTTACGGGAGATTCTCCCTCAATAGCCTTACCAAAAATATCTATCTTGCTCATCGAGAAACTTTTTTAGTTCACACCATACGATAAATAGTGCTGCTGCAATGAAAACCATCCCTAAGAAACCCAGTATTAGGGTATCGGTTAGTATCATCAGCGCGCCTACTGCTACTAGAATAACGGTTATCCACATCCACATGGTTTTATACTTTTAATATTTTGCCTTTAATACTAAAGATACATCCAAGTCTGGCATAAATTCATAAAATAGCCTCCTGTTATTATTACTTCCGTACACATAGGCTGTGTCGTAATGAACGCCGTGTACATACACCTCAACGATTTCTGAGGAAACAGCCTCAAATGAAAGGGACGTGCCATCAAGAACTATGGCATCGATTTCTTCCTTCGTAATTCTTTTCTTTCCAAGGAAGTCTTTTTCTTGTGACAACTCCGACATAGAATAGTTAGTTTTTCGTTTGAACAGAATAATTTTTCTACAAATAACGGAAGGTCTGTGTAATCCTTCAGCCTTCCCACTGGCTCTACGTGGTCAACCTCAACGGCTGACAAGGGAAATAGTCCAAAACATTCTGAACATCTGTATAGCTTAGCCTTTCTCCCCGTGCCTGGGTTAATCCCGGTTAGTACATACGCTCTCTGTATCGCCTTATATCGTTCCGGGTAACGCATCCAGGCCCTCCTTAACACCGAGCGTATGTATGACCAAAACTTAGAGTTCGTCCATTCCTTTTGCATTACTCAATAATTGCTGCTTCCTTTCCGAAAGCATATTCCGAAATTCCTGCAAGTCCTGGAATGGTGATGAGTTATATATTCGAGTCAACTCATCAATACTAGCGGCCTTTGCTATGGCTGCCCGTTCATTGGCAAGCATGTCTATCTCTACCGCCTTCCCCTCATTCAACTCCTTTAGTATGCTTATACCAAGTTCTTCGCTCGGCTTGTTCACGATAACGTCCTGAAACTTGCTAATACGGGATTTATTAAATATAAACGTATGGGTAATATCCCCCTCCATGAACATGTCAAACTCGTATTCAATGTTAGCCCGCTGCTGTGGTGTTAGCCCTATCTTTATCGGCTTAGTTTTACCGTCGCTATCCTTCGTAACCTCCCATTGCGTCTTTACCCTGAAGCATGCGATAATATGACACGGGCTTGCCAGTATGGCGTTAATGAAATCGTCATAGAGTTTGCCTGCGTTTTTATCCCCCCAGGCACTCCATGAATTACCACGGTACTTAGCGTTAGCTACCATGTCAACCGTGTCGAGTAACGATTCCCACGGATGGGACATTGAGTCGATAATCAACACACCATACCCAGCTATACCAGCCTCTTTAATAGCCTTAATGTATTCCGGAATGGGTGTCTCGTTCGTTAAGTCCACCTTGTCGAAGGTGAACTCGTTGGCATATATAGACGCAGCCCCATGCTCTGTGTCTATAAAGGCAATAGGTTTACCTATTTCTTTGGATATACCCGTCGCTATACGAAGGGCCGAGTAGGTCTTACCCGAACCACTAACACCAGCCATAGCCAACCTTAATTTCTTCTGGTTGCGTTCTGCTTTTTTAAACATATTCATACACTTATTATTTAAGGTGAGTTTTTACTTTATTCCAGTACCCTATTGTACTTTTCTTTTTCATTCCCCTCGCTCCTCCATTCCATATACGGGCCATCTCCTCATAGCTATCCGCATTATACATAGCGGTATATAATATAAAGACATGGGCTGCCTTTACGGGGTTTCTCATATCATTAAGAGTATAGCGTGTATTATACCTACGATTAACATCGGTTAAGCATATCTGCCTAACCTGTAGTAACCCCACCGCTTTTTCAGTAGGATTATAGGAATCTGAGAAACCGCTTTCTACCTCGGCTATTGCGGTTAGTATCTCATCGTAGGGAGATACTACCTCAGGAACAATAGATACTTTTTCTCTATACCCTCCTATCATGCAAAATGGTATAGATATAAAAAGTGTTACTAAAAATATTTTTCTCATCACCGAACATAGATTTTGTTTACCACACAAAGATAACAATAATTTCATAACTTGCCAAACTTTTTCTGTTAAAAAATGTCAAAAAACATTGTAGGGCTACATCCACCGTAGCCCTACCGCTTTACCATTCCTACTCTTCACCCGACACTATATCTTCGAAGGCTTTCATCAACTCTTCTGTTCCTCCGTACTTCTTGTAAAACGTGTCAAAGTAATCGTCAATCTTTAAGTTAATGTACTCTTTATTGAACTCATCGGATATACCCCATAAAACACCGTCCTTTAATTCCCCGTTATGCTCCCGGTAATAGTTGTAGTTCTCCTCAAGGGCCTTATTCTCCTTGACAAGTACATCCCATAGTCTTAACCGTTCCTTCATCGGGATTGTCTTATCGGTTTGAAGGTATATAGCCATCTTCTCCATACGGTCAATGCTCTTACTACATACCTTGTAGTATGTGTACAGGTACTTATTGTCATCCCTATCAAGGTAGTACTGCATGGCCAGCTTACTTATATCCTTAATCTTAAGCCTGGCCTCATCCATGAATGGCTCATTGGGGTCACTCGTGTAATGCTCTCCCTTTATCGTACCCTTGTTCCTATACTCGTTTTCCAGGGACATAGCCTTGTATCTGTAAGCAGACGCTGCGTCCATGGCGGTTAACCTAAAACGCTTAATACCGTAGTACGCCTCATGCACCTCTTTCTTAGCCGGTAACTCAGGAATGAACCCTCTCGATACCGCCATACCAGCTACGTCTATTAGCCTCGTTTCAGGAAACCATCCAGCGAATAGGATAATATTTGACAATCTCGCATAATCACCCTTATCCATTGGCTCGGCAATAGCACGCTCCTCGGGAGTCATCAGCATTCTGTTCACCACCCCGCCCAAAACATCACCGGCTATATTACCACTCAGGTAGGCCTTACTTCCGTAAAAACCCATCATACCAGCTAACGCATCACGCTCCACGTAGTTGTCATCCAGTTTACCCAGGTTCATGAAAAGCCTTGACGCATAACGGTCGGTAAGCTGATACTCCAACTTATGCTTATACTTCTCCTTGCTGTCTGCCCCTATATCACGCACTGTCTTATACGCACCATAGAACACCCCACCAAATATCCTACCCACATTTACGTACTGTCCCATCACAAGCTGCAACATAGCCAACGCCCCCATACTACCGAAAGACTTAAAAGTGAATAGGTCTTTGATATTAGATATGGACTGCTCGAATAATCTATCGTCTTCCGTATAGGCCGACACCCCTGCCTGTATAGCGTTATATAAAAAGTTAGAGCCATAGTTGAATGCTACGTTGGCTGCAATTAACCTAGCAATCCTATCGGCGTATAGCCCTGAGCTCTTCCCACCTAAACCTCTCATGGATGCCATCAACTGTAAAGATTCATTGGCATTATACCTCGCCATTGTACTCATAGCCTTATAGGCATTCGTCCCAGAAGACATTATCCTGTGCCCAAAGATAACCATATTCTTCGCACTGGATAGAGGCGTATCCGGTACAGTAATATCATCCACGTAGCCATCAGCCACCCCTATCGCCTTCTTCCACTCATCACTATTCTCAACCTGTCGCCTATATTCGGAATCATTAAAATATTTATCTAAATCAAACCGTTTACCGGCAAACGTTTCGTATGACTTTTGAAACATGTTTATCCATGCTCTCTTGCTGGGAATATTGTCACCTATAGCAGGAATACCGGCTGTAATCTGCTCCATTCTGGCCTGCCTTCTCTTGTTCTCAAAGCCTCCAAAACTCCATCTACCAAAATTGCTTTCATTATATATTGCAGCTCCACGAACATCGGGATTCCGTTCAAAGAACTCATCCCACCTGCTCATATCTTCCATTGTAAAGGCATCCTTGCCATACTTAATCAGGTTGGGAGTTAAGTCGTTAATAACCCTGGTATATGAACCGAGCGTAACATTTCGGTATGACTGTGCCAACGATTTAGCAAACTCCGAAACATGTACTACCTTATTCTTGCCTTCCCCTATGTTTACTACCACCTTGGCATTCCCAAACATACTCTTATTGTTGGCAAATAGTGTATAGCCATCCGCTATATCATTCCTTATAGTAGTAATAAAGTTTCTTGCCTGCGGAGTATTATCCTTAAGAATATCCAACGCCTCCATGGTCATATCCATAACAGGCTTGACATGATAGGACGTTGCTACATCATTTACATATTGACTGTATGTAGAAACGGCATCTACGTTGGTGTAGTGAAGGTAAATACCCTTGGCTAATACACGGTTGGTATATTCAATGGAACGTTCAGCATGTTCGGTTACTAACCGTTCATCGTTAAAAGCCACTTCTGGGTAGTAACTGTCCCTAGTAATAACAGGCTTACCCGATATATCACCAACCGCTTCAATCACAGGCATCATCTTCTCGTACCCTTCCTTTATAGCCTTGTAAAGCTCTTTCTCACGACCTTCCAAGAGTTCTAACGCCTGCTCATCTGTGGTTATTCCTGACAGGTCTTCCCCTCCTAGCCCTTTCTTCCTTGCCCTTTCCAGCAGAATACTATACGCTTCGTCAAACGTTTCCTTTAAGTACTTGTTGTAACCGGGACTATTCGAAAACTTGGCATCCTCATACTTCTGCGAGTTAACACGATTACCATTCTCATCGATTTCCCATCGGGTTAAGGCATAGGCATCAATGGGCCTTCCATTACCCAGTACCCTTACAATGTTCTTTTGGGAATACTCATAGGCCTCCTCAAAGGTGTTAAAGTACATGTTGTTACCACTGTCATCCTTTAACGGAGTACCATTCGGGTCAACCGCTACATATCCATCCTTGGTCTTTGTTATCCTTCTTCGCATAAACGAGTTAATATTTTCAATGGCTGCCAGCTGTCTCATTACTATTCCAACCAACGCACCCTCTTTCTCGTCATGCGATTTATTTAACTCGTATATATTTTTCTTAAAGAATGTAGTAACCTTACCAACAGCACCCCCTTTAGATTTACCGGTAAACAAAACGTTATTCACCGGGGAAAGCATATCCTCAACCATCTTGTTCCGCTTCCTGATAGCCCCTATACCATCCCTATACAGGAAGTTGTAAATGGGATTATTTAACGCCTTATTTACAGGCTTAAATATTTCATCCAACTCAAGCACCTGAATATTCCGTATGGGAATATTACCGCTTATATAGTTCTTTAAATCCTCAGCCAGTTGGTTAAGTTTTGCCCATGTCTCTTTTGGCTTATTAAGTTTATCAATGACGTCGTGTAGGTTACGCTTAACAGAGTCAGCCATATCGATTGCACCTAAACGTTGTGTTGCCTTATGCCACGACACTGGCATCACATCGTACATTTTACCAAAGGAAACTATATCCTCTATAGCTTCCATATCCTTGATGCTAAGCTGCCATAAAGCCCAATCACTCCGCTCTATCCTCTCAAGCTTACGCTTCAATGTTTCAAATTGCACCTCATCGTTCTGGCTGATAAAGGATGGCTCGCTTTCTAATGCTTTCTTTACTATATCTCGCTTTACGTTAACCTGAAAAGAGTTATACCTATCAACCAATCGCTGCACTTCCTTCTTTACATCAACATCAACACTTTCACCAGCTAAACCCGTAGCCCTCAGGTTACCCTTCTCGTCCACTTCAACCAAACCATTCTTACGCATCTCACGGAGTTCCTTGTTTAACTTATTTAACTCCGTTTTAATTCGTTTTATATAGGTTATTCCCGACGTGGCTGAACCCGCCTCTCCCTCTAGTTCGCCA
>JGI24721J44947_10005895_pt1 | contig 16663 bp, 26 predicted proteins | sample YelNatPaOPGAMG01_FD_44947 | JGI IMG/M metagenome (IMG submission 44947)
AGTTTAAAATTTATGTAGATGGAGTTTTAGATACAACAGGAACTGTTACAAGGAATTTTGATAATGGTTCTGGAACTTGGATAGGCGGTGGAAATGCAGGATTAACATCAGGAATGCAAGGGCTTTTAGATGATGTAAGAATTTATAAAGGAACTGCTTGGACAGCATCAGATGTAGCCACCGATTGGAATAATGGGAATGGATTTGAAGAGTTAGAAATAACAGAAGGGGGAGGGTATGTTCAACTTGGTGTGGCATACTTGGCTGGAAAACCTACAAAAACTGTTTTGAGTTCATCTGTTAAATATTTTAGTTTCTCTTGTGATTTTAATATTGGCACGGGACGTGTTTATTTAACAGATGGCAGTAATGATGTTCTTCTTTTTTCAGGCGGCCCATCATCCAATAATGTTACTTTTGATTGCTTTTATGAACCTGGAGAAAATAAAGTTTATGTATACAAAGATAAACAATATTATTCCACAGCAGATGTCTCCATTTTGAGCGAGATGAGACTAAAACTTTATGCACTACGTTGTTATTGGGTAAGAAAACAAAAACCTTCGCCTTCTTCCACTATAACACAATATATCTCATCTGATAACGGAACAACATATACTTCTATGAATGATGGATACGAAACAACAATATCAAATCCAGGNACNCAAGTAAAATATAAACTTTCTTATAATGTTCCGTCTGGGGAATATATCCACATTTTGGGCGGCGGGATATTTGCGAGGACATAAAATGCCATTCACAAATATAGGAAGAACAGCAATAAGAAATTGGTTGGCGGGAACAACAGCGACAGCTCCGTCTTATATCTTAATGGGTTCGGACACTTCAAGTGTAGCAAATCAAACAGATACTTCTCTCCCTTCTATTGCAGCGTTGAATTTTATTAGTAAAGACCTTTCTACGGATTATGAAATAGGTTACGAAGGGCTTTTATTATCTACACAGGCAACTACTTCAACAATAGCAAAAATAGGGCTCGGAACAGAAACAAGTGGAACAAATGGAACACTTTATATGGTTGAAGATATTAATCCAATTTCTCATACAGACCAATTTGAAATACAAACAATTTGTATCTTGGGGGTAGATGAATGAACAATTTTGATGGAATAACAATCAGCGAGAAGAATTTTATGAAATTAAGTGCGGCAGAAAGAGACAGAGTTATATTCAAAAATACGGAAGAGTTAAAAGATTTAATATACCGATATAAATTTCATCAAAAGATACAATATGGCACAATTGGGGTCTTAATAGCAATTATTTTGTGGATGGTTAATCACGTTTCTTTTAAATAAAACAAAGAGATATTTTATTAATACAGGAAATCTAAAAAAAGAGTGGCGTGCGTAATAACCGTCACGTTAAATAATAAAAATGGGACAATATTCAGGAGTAAGCAGGTCGGATTTAGAATACCAAAAGTTTCAATCAGATAGTTCTGGACTTCCAGCTGTTAATGTTATTGGGGAGGTTAATACAATTAATACTCTTATCCCAAAAGCATATGATTATGTAACTGGTTCTTATACTACTACTTCTGACCAATACATCTTCAAAATAGGAGGTACTGGCGGAACAACAGTCGCAACAATCACAATTGAATACACAGGAAGCGATAAGGCTGCAATAAAGACCGTCACAAAGACATAATGGCTTTAAAATTTAAGATTAATCCTCTTGACGCCCATTTTGATTTGGTTTCAGAAGAGAATTTATCAGGGTATGTTCCGTATATAGGAGCAACTCAAAATGTTGATTTGGGGGCACATAATTTAACTATTGACACAAATTTGTTATTTGTAGACACCGTCAATGATAAAATTGGAATTGGGACGACGAACCCATTGGCTAAATTGCACGTTGGGGACTTGGATGTAAATAATAGTGGTGATTCACAAATTCTCATCAGTAGGACAGTGAACGATACGGTGTCTGGAAATGGGCATGCGTTTTCAGATTCATCAAATATAACAAGAAGCGGAACAATAGCATATAATTCATTTGATGGCAGAATCACTTTTATAGGAACAAATAATTATGACCATTATGCCGCATTTCAAAATGGAGCAAGGTATTGCTCATCAGGAACATTGTCAATAATGTATGGATTAGTTAATATTCCACAAGTTAATGCTGGAACAGTTACTAATATGTTTGGTGGATATGCTGCTGACCCCATAGGAGCAGGAACGGTCGTAAATAATTATGGTTTTTATGTGGCACCGCTTTCTAAAGGGACGAACCGTAATTATGCCTTTTGGGCTGATGGAACTACTCCTTCTTATTTTGGGGGCGATGTTTTAATCGGGGCTGCTTCTTCCGTGGGTTATGCAAGTATTGGTAACCAAGCATCTGCGCCAAATAGTGCCATTCTTTGTTTTTATGGCAAATCGGGCGGAGGCACTGCGTTAAGTACACAATGGAATTTAACAAGCGGAGGATTTTTTGACCTTAACACCCAAAACGTANCTCAAGCCATTAGAATCAATACATTGAACGGCAACNTNGGCATCGGGACCACNAATCCATTGGCGAAGTTAAATGTTGTAGGAGATNTCCTTGTTTCCGATANTGCTTCTGCGAGTTCAAAATTTGGTCAACTAACATTATATGGTGGTGCATCTGATTATCCTGCATTAGCTATTCAGGGTAGATATGGAACTGTCTCTGATGGAATTATTAAAATAGATGCTTATGGTGCAGGATATACAGGTTATATTAAGCAAAAAGCCTTAAGTCCTCAGGGACTTCAGTTTATTGAGAATGGAAATTTAGCAATTCATATTGATGGTTCTGGTAATGTAGGTATCGGAACGACATCACCAAGTGAGAAATTAACTGTTGCTGGAAATGTTGGTTTAAGAGATGGTACTTTGTGGCAACCAGTTTACCCTTCAGATGATGGTTTGGTTTTATATTTGCCATTTTCAGAAGGGACTGGAACAAAAACATATGATAAATCTCCTTATGGAAATGATGGAACTTTAGTTAATGGTCCAACTTGGACTACTGGGAAATATGGAAATGCATTGAGTTTTGATGGTAGTAATGATTATGTAGATTGCGGGAATGGTGCGAGTTTATCTTCACCTGCAACTACGAATAGCATTTCAATTGAGTTTTGGTATTATGCTAATGCGTTTAGTGGCTATGCGGAATTTGTAAACAAATATAATGGTTATGAAGTCTTTTATGATGCTTATAATGGTGGCAGAATAGGTGCCTGGTTTGGAATTAATGGAGTAAGGACTCTTGTTTTACAGTGGGCTCCTGGAAGTATGATTCTTAATAACTGGTCGCATATTGTAGTCACAAAAACAAACACAGGTGTTGTAAAAATGTATGTCAATGGAATAGAACGAGCTTCAGCAAGTGGGATCGGCAATCTTACAGATGCCGGAGCAAGATTATATATAGGAAGACTTGAGCCTTATACATTAAACGGAATGATGGACGAAGTACGCATTTACAATAGGGCATTATCTGAAGATGAAATAAAAATGCTTTATGAAAGTGGAAAGCCATATCATTAGTTTTATATATTTCCACATCTACTAATTTCTTATGCTATACAGCAAACACATTACATTACCACCTAAGAAAACAGAAGCAACCTCTACCAAAGAACACTTTAAGGTTAATAAAGGCATAATTTACAGAGCTTGGCTTGTATTCCCTTCTGGCTGTGCTGGATTAGTTAAGGTAAGAGTTTATCATGAAGGACACCCAATTTTACCAGTTAATGCTAATGATTACATTAAAGGCAATGACTATGTGTTTGAAGTACCTTTATTCTTTGAAGTTACTGATGAACCTTATGATATTGTTTTTGAAGGTTGGAATGAAGATGATACTTATGAGCATACGGTAACTTTAATGCTCTTAATATTGCCTAAAAAATATGTTTTGCCTGTTGGAGCAGCAGAAGGCATAATGGAAAGCCTTAAATCCTTGATTGTAAGAGGTGAATATGAAGAACTATGACAAGCGGAAGTCCTGATTACAGCCCAAGAATCATTACATCTGCTTCAGCAGATGAAGATTTAAAGATATCAGTAACAAGTAGCGATAGCTATGCCTCTTTTTCTAATCAAATGCAATCAGTTTTAATTTACAATGATGGCCCTAATCCTGTTCATTTCAATAGAGATGCACCTGCAACTACTAATAACTTTAAGATACCTGCAAAGGCATGGTTAATTGTAGATGTTGTAATGACAACACCTCATTTTATTTGCGATACTAACCAAACAGCAACAGTTTATTGCTACGGAGTGTATTAAAATGGCAATGTCCTTCGGTTCATATTCAAGCAGGGTTGTAGCAACGAGAGTAGTTGCCTTAGATGGTACTGGTGATTTTACTGATATTCAAAGTGCCATTAATGATTTACCTTCTGGTGGAGGTGTTATTTACATAAAAGAAGGAACTTACACAGTTACATCAACAATAAATGTAACTTCTAATATTGCATTAATTGGAGCTGGCGGTTGTACAACAATACAAGGTAGTGGCGTAAGTAATGTTATTAGTTGTAGTGGTGTTTATAATATACTAATAAGCCAATTAAGAATATATGGAGGTAGTAATGGATTATTTCTTAATAGCTGTACTTCTATAACTATAGAAGATTGTATTTTTCAGGGTTCTAGTAATGGCATATATGTATCAGGTGGCTTATATGCTAGTAAAATTTCAAATTGTCAGTTTTATGGCCCTGTTATTGGTACTGATCAACTTACTTGGACACAAATTAATAATTGCGTATTTTGGCAATGTAATGGTACTGCAATTAGTATTGCTAATGCATGGGGAGTTAATATTTATTCTAATGGTTTTTATGAATGTAAATACTCAATTTGTATTTATGGAGGAAATCCATATTTTGGATGTTGTGCAAATACTATAAGCAATAATTCAATTCAGGACGGAAAGGTCAGAGGAATAGAAATACATTCTATTTCTAACACAACAATTACAGGAAATGTAGTAGATGGCATAGTTTATGATGCCATTCTTTTATATTATTGTAGTAACTGTGTTGTTTCAGGTAATTACATCAATTCACAACTGTCTGACGGAATTGTTTTATGGGATAATTGTGATAATAATGTAATTACTTCAAATAGATGCACTGGTTGTAGTCAATACGGTATAGACATTAGAACTGCTAGTTGCGAGAATAACTTAGTTGTTGCTAATCATTTAACTGGTAATAACTTAGGTTCATTAAATGATGCTGGAACAGGAACATTAAAAGCTAATAATTATACTTAAGGTAGGAAGAATGTTTTTAACTCCTTACTTTTATAACCTTTAACTCTTTTCTGTCTGTATGTATTGCCAAACTCAACAAGGAATGCAATTAAGAAAGCAGTAATGAATGTATAGATTGTTTGTAATGAAGGTGGATAACTATTCTGCAAACTAGCTGCTGCTGAAATTAGTCCAACTGCAATGGAGTTTCGCATTACTACCAAGTAATTTGGAAAAAGCTTATCTAATTTCATTATCTTCACTACTAACCCATATTTAAATAATTTTCGTTACCTTTAGAATATCAAAGTTTAGCTCCACATACAAAGCAGTATTCATTTTCAGGTGGATTTGCCTGCATGCAATTAGGGCAAATCTTCATGCTTTGGCTAGTTTGTTCAGGTGGGTGTTCTGATATTGCCTCACTTGAAATCGTTGATTGTGGGGCTTCTAATTGGCTAATTTGGGCTTCTCCTAGCGTGTATCTAAGCAAATTGTACAAATCTCTGGTTACCTCAACCTGTCTTATGTTAAAGGCATCACAATAGTCAAAATCCTTTCTTACAAATCTTTGTAGCATTTCCTCTTGAGAACCATATTTGCCTGCTCCTAGTAAATGCTTACCCCAATCATCTAAAGTACCTGGTTTATTAAGAGTATAAACATATTTCTCTTGAACTTGTTGTAATATTTGCATTACATCACGCATTTCTGCTTTGGCCCATAATGGACAAGGTATTCTGTATAATGCTGCTTTTGTAAATATGTATCTATGATCAAAGCTTACATTAAATCCTACAATCTTAGTAAATCCATTAGCATTAAAGTAATCTAAGAATGTTTTTAGTACATCTTCCTCATCGTCAGATGTTATTACTTTAGCTTCTTGCTTTGGATCTAACATATCAACCCATGCAATAGAATATATTCTTCCTGCAAAAGGCATTACATCTGTTGTTTCCACATTGACAATTATTTCTCTTACATATGGTTTCGTGACTTCTGGTGATTTCTCATAAGAAATTGGCTGAGTATCTAATAAACTATAATTTGGATTTGGCAAATTGTCATAAGGTGTTTGTTGCACATCTATATATGGTGTTGATGGTATTTGATATTCAGGATAATAAGTTTCCCAAGGAGTGTAAGGCGTTGTTGGCACTTCACTAGGAGGCATTTTTGTTAAAGGCAAAGTTATGTAACCAACTTGTCCTGGTGTTAAATCTACTTTGGCTTCATAAGGATAATAATCCTTCATTTGTGCTCTTATTATGTAGCTACCTTTCTCTAACTTTACTGTGTAAGGTGTTTTAGCATAAGTATATTCACCATTGATATAAATGTCTGCATTTGTTGGTTCTGACCTTATTGTTAATGTTGCTAATTCCTGCTCAGATGGTGGCAATGGAGTTAAAGTTACGCTAATTGTTGTTGTTACATTTGCTTTGATAATTACTGATTTTACTTGTTCTTCATAACCTTCTTTATAAACTCTTATGTTATAATTTCCTTCATTTAGTACATAAGTACCTGCTTTTTTAATATTTGGATATGCCGCTATTTCTACATTTGCATCACTTGGTATTGTAACTAAGTTTAATGTTCCTGTTTCTGATATTGGTGATGGTGTTGGTGTTATTGATGTTTTACTTAATGCTACTGATACAACTTCACTTTTTCCTTCATTAAGATAAACAGTTCTTCTTTCAGTATTGTAACCTTCTAATGAAAATTCTACTGTATAATTTCCTGTGTCTAATTCGTATTCCCCTGCTTTTGTTATTTCTGGGTGGCCTGATACTAAAACTTTAGCATCTACTGGTGTAACTTGAATTATGAGTTTTGCTTTAAGAGGTGTTGGTTTTTCCTCTTGCTTAAGCTCTACTTTCCATTCGGTTAATTCTTTCTCCTTTACTTCTAAATCTTTCTCTTGACTGATGTAACCATATTTTGAAACTACAACATGATAAGAGCCTACATCTACTTCTGTCTCTGTAAATGGTTGGAAGAAAGGATAACCTGGAACTTCTATCTTTGCGTCTGCTGGAGTTGGTGATATCTTAAGAATTCCTTTTTTCTTTACTTCTTGTATTGCTTCTAATTCTGTCAGCTTTAACTTAATTGTTTCGACTGTTGTATTATAAGTATCACTTATCAAAGGCCAGAAGATAATTTGTAGAATATTCCACCAGTTAGAAGATTTTAATTTATTGGCTCCTTCTTCTAATATTCTTAATTGCAAATTCATTTCATTTATAGCTTGTTCTTTAGTTATGGCTCCAGACTTAACAGCTTTTACTAACTCATCAACTTCTAATCCCGACGTTGTTGCTAAGTTATCAAGAACTGACCAGTTTGCCCATGAATCATATCCCATTGCTGCACCATATAAACCAACTAATCCAAAAAAGCCCTTCCATTTATGTTTTGCAGCTGCGAACATAGCCTGCTTCCATAAAGGAGCTTTAGCAATTAAAGTATCATCAAAAGCCTTACCAAATACATCTCTTGCCAGACTTCCTGCAGTATCTTTCTTTAGAGTCTGTAAGACTGCAATCATTTCTTTCTCTGGTAACTCCTTAAAGACACTAACATATTTTAGAGGGTTTAGTTTCATTATATCAATAGCTTTAAGCCAGGTAGTGCCCATTAATCCTTCTAGTACTGTTCCAGATGCACCTTTCTCAACCGCCTTTGTTCCTACTTCAAGCAAACCTTCTGGTCCTGCTTTTTCTAGTACTTTTTCTCCAACAGTCGCAGCTTTTACAGGTGTAACAAACCAAGCTAAACTAAATGCTACATCAATAATATCCTGTGCTGAACCAAATTCTTCTGCTTTACCTTCTAAGTTCTTGCCTGTTAGTAACTTAGATAATGCATTAAGTGGAAGTATCCAATCAAGAAACTTTGCTTGTTTTTGCATCCATTCTGTTTCAGTCAATTCAGTGCCTGTAGCTTCCTCATAAATATATTTTAGTGGGTCAAATGATATTCCAAAATCAAATTTTCTGTTATTATAAATGAATTCTATCATTTTCTGCCACCATGGTTTTTCTTGCTCTGGTGCAGGTGTTTTAACCATTTCAATATCTACTGTTTTAGTGCCTGTCTCTGGCATTGTCAAGGGTACTTCTTGGTGTTGATATCCTACTGCATCACAAATTACCCATGCAGAAGCTGGTTTTGGATTTAGTAATTTGTAGTAGCCATTTAAATCTGTTTTCGTTGAATAACCAACCCATGAAACTGTTGCATTAACTATTGGTGATTTTAACATGCTATCTACAACTCTGCCTGTAAGAATTGACTTAGCTGTTTCTGGCGTTGTCTTGCTTCTTACTTCTTGATATAGTGTTTTCTTTACATTATTAAAACCACCTCCGTTAATGTTCATCTCCATTCTCACTGTCGTAGGCTGATAAATTTCCCAATTAGCGTGTCCTAACCAAAACTTAACTTTATACCAATTCCAATAATCATAACCTTGTGATTCTGGTGTTGGTACAGTTACTTCAAGAGAACCTAAAAGCCTGTTCGTATCATTATCATAAAAAGAGTTTCTTACAACAATAGGCGATGTATTTTTTAATGGCCCCTTGAAGTATGCTATTGACCCTAACATTTCATTACCTTCAGGATAATCTTCTAAATAGATGTAAGCAGCTGACATTTCAGCGTAGTTAAACTTGGCTGTATCACCATCAGTAAATTTTGGCCCTGGTGCTACAAATACATACTGATAAATATCAACATTTGCTGGTGTTGGTGTTTCTGGAGTTGAAGGTGTTGTACTTTTAGCAGTGAGTGTTACTGTTATTGTTTTTCCATTCATAGATGGAGTTAAAACAAGATCTTCATAATCTTCATAACCAGACAGAGAAAGCTTTGTATCATAATTTCCATCTAATCCACTAAGCGTGAGTGGGGTTTTTCCCTTGTATTCAAAGCCTCCCAAGTAAAAAGAAGCACCGCTAGGAACGCTGTTAATCGTAACTGAATAGGTCATTTTACTTACCTCGTTCTTCCAGTTCTTCAGCCTTTTTCTTAACTGCTCCTTCGCCCTTGCTTGCTACTCTCGGTCTTTCCTCTTGGGAGTTGGTTTCTTCTTCCATAGGAAAATAATGGGCTTGATGTTTAAATAATTTATCTTTTTCAGCAGTATTGGATAATGATAAAACTGATATCTAAATAAATGAAAGATAAACAAACAAACCTTTTAACTTATTCAGTCTAAACTTTTAATTCATTCAGCTTAACCTTGTAAATTATTAATGAAAATATAAAGGTAAAAGATTATGAGTTGTTATATAAGAAGTAAGTTGTTGTTATGTAAGAAGTTGGTTGAGGTTGGTTGGTTGATTGGTTGTTTGTTTGTAAGTGGCAATTCGAGTCTTCTCAGGCCTCGTCTCGCGGTTACGGTAACTATCTAAACTAAACCGTAACCGCGTGCTTTACCTTGTCCGGTAAAGCCTTATGTTATACGTTATATTAATTAGTATAGTATTATATATTATTACATAACATAATATAACCAGTTTAGTATAATATTATCTAACTTAACCTAACCTAACATAACCTAATCTAACCAGTATGGTACAATGTATTACATTATATACAATACTTGCCTAAATAGGTTAGACATAAAAGTTTATTAATAAATTAAAGGTTTAGACTAAATAAGTTTAAAATTTATTGTAGGTATTAAATAATATTAAATAAAATTAAGTAAAAATAAATTAATTAGGGGCATATAGTTTAAAGTTTAAGTAAGTATAGAAATAGTTAATAAGTAAAAAAGAAATAAAATAAATAAATAAAGTTTAGATTAAGTGTTAATTAACTTCACTTAACTGAACACTTAATCCTTCAAACTCGTAACCATGTTTATTTACGAGTTCAACTTCTGATATTGAAGCAATACCATCATAAACCGAACTTATGAAGTTCTTATATGCAATGTTGCTCCTGCATCTAAACTTTGCTACTTGACCGAAGCGAAGAATTATTAAAAGTAACTCTTCTAATTCGTCAGTAGTTAGCTTTTTAGCTAAATCCAAGGCCTTAAGCCTCTGATTAAGCTTAGAAGCGTCTTCATACATCGACATATTCTATTCTTGATGGTTCTTAGAAGAGGAAGGAAGGTTTTCACCTTCCTCTCTTTTCAATATCTTAATAAGCCAATCAATAACCTCTTCTTCGTTATTGAAAAACTCATTATCAGCTATCTCTTTCAAGATATCTAATATATGAGATTGCTCCAATTCTCCAAGCATAGCAAATTTCACTATTATCTCTGAAAATTGCTGTACTTGTTCAGCTTCGTAATTACCACCAAATAACCAACTAACACTATTTCCTATATCGTTCATTGTGTTGTTGTGATGGTAACTTGCTGAACAGCAGGTTCAACTACCTTTTGAACTTCTGCTGTTGGATTAGCTGAATGAAGCTCACATAACCATCGCTTCTTGCCAGATGCTGTATCTAAGCATTTTTTAACTCCAATTCTTTCACCACAAATAGCGCATTCAGCTACTTTGTGATGTCTTTCTTTGAAGAAATGCTTAAAGTATCTGACTTCAGCTAATAACTTTCCAATAAAGACATTAGCATCGTAAGATGTAATTACTTTATTGTAGAAGTCACTGACTAGCTTATCTCTTTGCGATTTAGTGAAAGCAGAGGATTCTAGCAAAGAAAATATTAAAGCCTCTTGCTTTGCTGTTCGCAAAGGTTGCTTTAAGTCATCTTCTAAAATTACCATCTCAGCGCACCCCCTTTCAATTATTGAATATGTATTGAGTTTCATGCCCCGTTAAGAATTCACGCCTTTTATGTTTTTCAGGTTTATCGAGCGGAACCTCGATAAACCGATATTTCCTTTAGGAAATAGAAAAACTTAAATGGCTAGTGAATTTAGGGTTTAAATGAAACTCAATACTACAAACTAAAAGAATTAAAGGGGGTGCGATGCATATTTTAGAAGTAAAAGATGAATTAAACAATAAACAAATAACAGCAAAGCTACTTAATATTTTATTAACAGAAAACTATATAAACTTCAACATCTAATAAACATTAAGCCAGAGAAGCTGAAATAATGCAAAACGCTCTCTCTGTCTATTTGTAACCATATCACTTAAGACCTTTACCTTATCCTTTTTTCTTTTCTTGTCTTACTTCTTTTCTTTTTACACAGAGAGAGAGACACCGAAAAGTATATAAACCCTTTATGCTTCTAATTTCCATGGGTACGCAATATACCAGAAGATCTAAAATTGAATGGTTTATACCGAGGATAAATCAAGCAATGGAACAAGGTTATGTAGTTGATGAAGAAAAGTTAATCGCTGAGTTTTGCCTAGCAAATAACTCAACAAGAAAAACAGCTTTAGAGATTTTAAGATTACTAGAATTACACAAAAGGATTGTTCGTGCAGATGGAAAGATTTGGACTCCAGAAGCTTATGAAGCTGAAATGATATTACGCAGAGCCTCTTTTAATGCTAATAATCAAAAAGAGGTGATTGAAACATGAACGATCAACTTCCTATACGTCGTCAATGGAAAGACATAGAAGAAGAGTTAAGGGCTGCAATTCACAACACTGAAATTCAGCTAGAATTGCTTAAAGCTCAACTAAAAGAAGCACAAGCGCACATACGAGGTTAAAAATGAACTTTAAAACTTATGCTTATCCGTCAAGGATAAAAAACACTGGAGAGGTAGGGGTTTTTAGGTTTAGTAATAAACGCATCACCTTTCACCATCAAAGCCTAAATTTACCTCTTTTTTCCTCTACCTCTCTAGTCAATAATGTTCAATAACTGAAAGGAGGAAAAACTGAAATGGTAATCGTTGAAACGAAATATCTGGCTGCCTGGGAATTGTCTGGACTGACTGATACAAGTTTTACTATTGCTGCTGGAGCAAGATATGAAGAAGTTAGGCAAGCTGATGGAAAGCTTAAACAGGTTCTGGTTGTACCTGTAAGATTATCCAATGGAAAAGTTAAAGACTGGATACCTAACGAGACAACTAAGAAAAAACTGCTTAGTAAGTACGGAAACGATACTGACAAGTGGGTAGGCAAGAAGGAAACTTTTATCGTCATGAAGCAAAATGTCCGTGGCGAGCTAAAAGATGTCTTGTATTTGGCCTAAAAAATGGAATGGCAATGCCTCAACTGTAGAAAGAAGTTCAAGAGATTCCGCAAGAATAGGTATAAAAAGCCTATTCTAAAGTGTCCATCGTGTCAATCTACACTGATAGATCCTTTAAGCGGAAACTTTTAAATACTTGAACTACTTTTCATGATAAGGAGGTATAACCAAATATGACAACAGACAGTATCCTGACTGCAGCAGCGATACTTGGGATTTTGGTTGTTATTGGCATTGGCTTGATTTTAGTCTATGTGCCAGAAACGCCAGAAATGCCCAAATGTCCAGATTGCAGCGTCAGCTGTCCAGAACCAACTGTGGTTGTTAAGACTGTGAATCAAACTGTTGAAGTACCTACAGACTTTAAGCAAAGTGTAGTAGATGCTTTATTGTCTGAGATTGAAACAGATAAGTCTTATAGAACATGCGGTTCTATTAGATACAACAGTGATGAAGTGACTGTGAAAAAAGTCTATGATGGATTTACAGTTACTGAAAACACAGATGGAGAGCTTACTGTTAGCGGTGTAAAAGTAAAACTAAGCTATGACAATGGAAAGTGTTATAGACTTTTCACTTGTGGCTTAGACACTGATAAACAGCTAACTTGTGAGTAATCTCTAAGAAACTTTTATTTTTTCTTTTCTTTATTCTTTATTTGTAATGAACATCTAAGTCTAAGAAACTATACATCATTTTATTATCTTTTTTGTATTCATTAATTAAATAATCACTTAAACATTCCTGACTACAAAAATGCTTACCTTGCGTACAAATAACAAAATCCATTTCTCTAAATATCTCTCTGCATTCCTCACATCGTATTACTTCTGATTTACAATTTTGGCATAATAGTTTAAGTTCTAATCTCATTCTTTCATTGGATAGTATTCATAACGAATACCTTTTTTTGTGCATAATTCAACCATATTTAAGTCAAGATATGATGATAAAAGAATTAAGTTAATGGGATAGTTCCAATATTGTTGAAACTCAGGCGTTACCTTAAATAATTCTCTGTAACCCTCAAGCTGGCCAATCGTTCCAAGATCTGGCCTAAGCTTTGCTTCAACAATATTTACTTCTCCATTCTCTACAAAAATCAAATCAGCCCAACGAAGTATTACAGAATACATTTTTGCTTCTTCTTTTGTAGCTACTTGTCCAAGTCTAACTCTACGCCATTGTAATGCTGTTCTATGAAATGTTGATACCCATTTATTTACTAAATCACTTTCTTTAAACACCATGCCTAACAACCTCCCCGTAATAAATATCATTTGTCATAATTAATGCATTAATAAGTATATCAATTGCCTCAGAATATCGTACTGGTTCAGGATTAGTACAAATAACATCAAGAATCTTATAAGCAATAATCATTCTTTCTTCTTCTGTTAATCTTCCATGCTTTTTAGTAGGTTTGTTCGCCATTTATCGTAAATTTCTCCTTTTTTTACTCTTAACTGGGCTACTGCATTTTGAATTAATTTTATAGTGCAATCAGGACAGTAACCTCGCCGTGATAGCTTTACTTTTTTCTTACCACATAATTTACATGCGGTTATCTTTCTTAATCTGTTTTCATTACTCATATAGTATTTTAGCTTCTACCCTTATATAAATTTTTCTGTTCCGAATGCATTAAAAACTACAATGAATACACTACCTACTCGTGGTAACCAATAGAAAAATATTTAAAGGAGTTATTACATTGTTTTAGCATGGTAAAAATTAAATCCGCAGCCGAGATTGACAAGAGATATAAAGATGCAATTTCTCGTGTGCCTGCAAACTACAAAGCTGGTGTGCAAGCAACTACACACTGGCAGGAAAGAGCTGCAAGCCCAGAAGCCGAGGAATTGTGGAAAGCTAAAATAGCCGAAGCCGCTGCTGCTTCTAGAAGACAAAAAGCTGTATCTCAAGTCTCTAATTCTGAATGGCAGCAAAAGGCAGCTAACATTGGAGCTACAAGAATAGGAGCTGGAATGTCTGCTGGAGCTGATAAGAGAACTAGAAACTTTGAACCTTACAGAAGTGCTATTGAGGGTACTAATTTGCCAGCTAGAAGCGTTGATCCTATGGCCAACATTGACAATAGGGTTAAGGGAATAGTCAAGGCTTTGGTTGATACAAAGAAGTCAATCAAGGGGTAAAATAAAACATGGCAAACTATAGAACCTTAGCACTCTTAGACGCAGAAACAGCTACGACAGCTGCAACAAAGATAGTTGATCTTAACTTAACAGAAGTTATAAGCAGAATCACTATTGAATATGCTGCAACCAATAATAGTTCTACGCCAACAGCACACCCTGCTGCAATTGTTTCTAAGATTGAATTAGTTGATGGTTCAGACGTGTTAGTTAGCCTCAATGGTTATGAGGCACAAGCACTTGATTTACTTACCACTGACGATACTAATTATTTAAACATAGATTACGTTAATGGCAATACTGTAAAGCCTGTCTTTACTCTTAACTTTGGTAGATTTCTCTACGATCCTGTACTTGCTCTTGACCCTAAGAGATTTAGAAATCTACAACTAAAGATTACTCATTCATGTTCTAGTGGAGGCAGTTCTCCAAACGCAGGAACATTAAGCGTATTTGTAGATTTATTTGATGATAAGAAGGTAACACCTATAGGCTTCTTGCAGAGCAAGGAAATATTTACCTACAATCCAACTGCTAATGCAGCTAAATATATTGATTTACCAACTGATTTGACAATTAGAGCAATAATGCTTAAAGGAAGATATGCAAACTTACACCCATGGGATAACATTTATAAAGTTAAACTTTATGAAGATGAAGGCAGAAAGGTTATCATAGATAATATCAAAACATCTGACATAATAAAATACTTCCCTAATAATCAAGTATTCTATGAAACTATTAGACTAACAAACTCTGCAACAGCATTTACAGCGTATTGTATGCCAACTGAAGATGTTAATATTCAATGGGCTCCTATAGCAGGATCTGCAAGTAATTGGCTTGGCTTAGCTTCATATGGTGGAACATTTACAGCACAAGGTTCAGCAGCCACAAATGGTGATTGCTTAGTTACTGGAAGATGCCCACATGGTGGATTCTTACTTCCATTAGGTGATATGAGTGATTACACTGATTGGTTTAACCCTAATGGTGTTAAGAGTTTGAAGCTTATGCTAACTGCTGGCTCTAATGCAAGCTCATCAGCTAATAACGAAGTTATAGTACAACAATTAAGGAAATACTAATCTTTGATTAATAGCATACTAATCTTCTTTTAACTGGTTAAGCGTTAAATATATAAACTTCTTAGTTTATTCATTACTAGCACTAAAATGGCAGTCGTAAATCCACTTGGAACAATAGCAACATTAGCACCAACAGCATCTAAAGAATTAGGCTTGTTTAATATAGACAATGTCAGGACAATGGCCTTAACAGTTAGAGGAACAACAAATTCAGGAGCAACAGGGCCAATAAGAATCAAGTTAAGATTTTCACCAGACGGTACAAATTGGGATACAGTTGATTATACTTATTTTGATTTAGATGTTAGTGCAGGATCTGCAACACAAGAAACACACTTAATTGATTGTCCAGAAACAGGTTATATGACAGTTATCGTTACAAATACCGATACTGCTAAAACAGCTTCCAACATTATAGTTTGGGTTAGGGTTGTTCGTTGGAGTGATGATATTTCAAATTGTGATGAGGAGTAAATACAACAATGAAATATGAAATAAGTTGCGTAATGAGATTTAGTGATAAAGAAACAAGAGATAAAGTACATAACTATCTTAAAGGTTTATTAAAAAGTCAATATGAAGATGATGATAGCTATGTAGAAAAGCATTTATGCTACAACGATGAGGATAATCCTCAACCTTGCGTTGTAGAGGAGAAAATAAATGCTAAAGACATACAGGTTGTATCCAGTAAAGACTAAGTTTAGCAAACCTAATCCTACTTCACTAAGAAGACCGTTCTATATGCCAGAAGGTTGTGTTTTAGCCTTGCTTCCTGAAATAAGAAATAAATGGAGAGATTATTCAGGAAAAGAAAACCACGGAACAATTTATGGAGCTACTAAAGTAAGCGGTAGATTTGCTGAAGGATTATCTTTTGATGGTGTTGATGACTATGTGGATTGCGGGAATAGTGCAAGTTTATCTTCACCTGCAACTACGAATAGCATTTCAATTGAGTTTTGGTATTATGCTA
>JGI24721J44947_10005904_pt1 | contig 16652 bp, 19 predicted proteins | sample YelNatPaOPGAMG01_FD_44947 | JGI IMG/M metagenome (IMG submission 44947)
CTATGAGCAGTGTTTCAAGCTGTGTTTTTGTTAAGTGGCTGTTTTTCGCCAGTATATTAACAATGGGGTCTTCTAAAGATTTTTTTAGCCATAGCTGGATGCTGTTTTTAAACATTCTGACTTCACCTTAAAGGTTTATGCCCGTTGAATACGCTTTTGTATACGACTAAACTTTTAAAAGAGTTGCGGCTTTACGGCAAAAATTACGCCCTTAAGTCGCAAGGATTATATGCTAATCTGCATAGCATGTTGTNAGGAGAACACCCATATTGCAATTCATGGCATCTGAACGCCTNAAAAGCATAAAGCCCTCTGGNATTCGCCGATTTTTTGCTTTAGCCCAAGAACTTCCCGACGTTATCAATTTAAGCCTTGGAGAACCCGATTTTTCCCCTCCGAGGCATGCTTTAGAGGAAGGTTGGCGTGCTATATTAGCAGGTAAAACACACTATGCTCCAACAAATGGTATTCCAGAACTTCGGGAGGCTTTGGCGCAGAAGGCTTACAAGGAATACGGCNTTAGATATGACCCAAACTCGGAGATAATGGTCACAGTAGGCGGAATAGAAGCTATTTCTCTTGTCCTAATTGGGCTGGTTAATCCCGGAGATGAAGTGTTAATCCCTAATCCTGGCTTCGTCTGCTATGAGCCCAGCGTAAGATTAGCCGGTGGTGTCCCTATTTCAATTCCCATTTTGGAGAAGAACGGATTTAAGCCCTCTATCGATGATGTGACGTCACTTATCACGAAAAAATCACGTGTGATGATTCTAAACTACCCAAACAACCCCACTGGGGCGGTCCTTTCGTATGAGGAGCTTGCGGCTTTATCGAAAATCGCTGTAGAACGTGATTTGATTGTGATATCTGATGAGGTTTATGAAAAAATAATCTATGATGGGGAGAAGCATTACTGTTTGGCAACGTTTCCGGGAATGCAGGAACGCACGTTGGTTGTGAACTCTTTTTCTAAAACTTATGCTATGACGGGCTTACGAGTTGGCTACGTTTACGGGCCTAAAGAGCTTATTTCGCCCCTTTGGCTTTGCCATCAATATTTTGCTGCTTGTGTGGATACTTTTGCACAATATGCCGCGTTAGGCGCGCTGAAAGGGTCTCAAGACTTTGTCAATGAAATGGTGGCCGAGTTTGATAGGCGAAGGCGTTTTGTTTTCAGAAGACTTAATGAAATTGAGGGATTTAGCTGTGCCCTTCCGAAGGGGGCCTTTTATATGTTCCCAAGCGTTAAAGCCTTTAACAGGTCTTCAGAAGAATTCGCCCAGTTCCTTCTCAAGGAGGCTCGTGTTGCCACCGTTCCTGGTTCTGCCTTTGGTTCTTATGGTGAAGGCTACGTTAGAATTTCTTATGCAGCAGCATATGAACAGCTGGAAGAGGCTTTTAATCGCATAGAGAAGGCTGTTAGAAAACTCAAAGGTTCTTTTTAAAGGTTTTCTGCTTTTTCTTTTAGTTTGTCGAAGAGTTCTGGGCGTAAATCTTTTAGTGTTGGGACAAAAGTTTCCACTGGTTTTATGTCTGCATAGTCCACTTCACCTATCACTAGGTCTTCTTCATCATACTTTGCCTTTGCAATGATTTTTCCGTTTGGAGCTATGAGCCTGCTTCCTCCCCAGAACTGTAATCCGTCTTCGATGCCAACAAGGTTAACATAGGCTAGAAATGCCGTGTTTTCAATGGCTCTTGCAACAGTTAGTGTTTCGAAGAATGCTCTACGAACAGCAGGCGATGCTGATATACAGACAATTATTTGTGCACCGCCCAAGCGTATTAGCCGGCAAACCTCTGGGAAGAAAATGTCATAACATATAATTAACCCTATCTTGCCAAGATTGGTCTCGAATGCCTCTGCTTGATAACCAGGTCTAAAATACCTTTTCTCCTCAAAAACACTGTGAGTTGGAAGGTGCATTTTTCTATACTTTCCAACGTAACCCTCTGGTCCTACGAGGACAGCTGTATTATAAACTGTTGAGCGTGCTTTTTCGCTGAGTTCTGGCATTCCAAACACTATGTAAGCGTCATAGTTTTTAGCAATTTTTTTCACCGCATTTGTTGATGGTCCGGGAATTTCTTCTGCTAACTCGTAAAGTTCATCCCTTATGGTGTACCCTGTCAGCGAAAGTTCAGGGAAAATAACAAGGTCCGCACCTTGTTGTTTTGCCCTAGCCGTATATTCTTCGATCCTCTTTATGTTTGCCTTTTTGTCTCCTCTTTGGCAGCTTATCTGAGCTAGAGCGAGCAAAAACTTTTCCTTCATATTTTCCCCGTCCATACTCTCCTTTATTGCATGAATGGGATTCTAAAATCAAATCCGACAGTCCTATATTGAAGTTTTGTTGTTAAGGGCATCCTTCTTTTGTGTTCCATACTTTGCCATCGCTTTTTCACTTTTTCAACTAAGGCTTTTTGCAAGCCCAGTTGCTCTGCTATTTCATCCGTCTTCATAAAATGTTCAAGCCCATACAGAATGAGATCCAACGTCTCATATTTTAAACCCAATTCCTCTTCTGCCGTTTGCCCCGGCCATAATGTTGGTGATGGCGGTTTTTCCACGATTTCTTTTGGTATGCCAATGTGCCTTGCGAGTTTTTTAACCTGAGTCTTGTATAGGTCCATAATTGGGGATATGTCTGCTGCAACGTCTCCCCATTTTGTGAAGTAGCCTATCATGGTTTCTGACTTATCAGAGCTACCGCAGACAATTAGGCTTAGCCTATTAGCATAGTAATAAAGGTAGACCATTCTTGTTCGTGCTTTTAGATTGCCCTTGCAAAGCCTATCCTTGTCATCAAAAATTTGCATTGATTTCCGAAATGCCTCTAAAACTGGTGTGATGTCTATGATTTCTGTTTTAAGCCCGAATTTTTCCGCGATGATTTTTGCATGCTCTATGTCTTTGGGGTTGTATGTTTCTTTCTCTGGTAGCATTAGTCCTAAGACATTGTTTCCCCCGATGGCTTTGGCCGATAGCGCTGCTACCGTGCTGCTGTCTATGCCTCCGGAGAGCCCTAAAACTATGCCTTTAGCTTTTGACTTTAGTACATAATCTTTTATGAAACGTGTTATTTTCGTCTCAACTTCTGCCCAATCCAGTTCTAAGACTGACGGTGTCAGTTTCAAGGGTTTCATCCTCAGTGTTTATGGGATTAGGCAAGTATTTAAGGACGAAGTTGGGATAATGAATAGGTGTAACTTCAATTCCGTGATGAAGGATGGTGTATGGGGCGTAGAAGAAGGAAAGTTGTCCGAATTCCAAAGAAGCGATTACCGAAATTCTTTTCTTGCCCTATTTGCGGGAAGGAATCAGTTCGTGTTGAGCTGTTTAGGGATGAAGGAAAAGCGGTTGTAAGCTGCGGCAGCTGTGGGGCTAAAGAGGAGTTTATGGTTAAGAAAGCTTTTGGCGAGATAGACGTTTACTGTATGTTTACCGACAAGATTTATAGTGGAACGAGGAGGGTGCCAACATCGGAAGTTAAGGAATCCGCATGAAGGATGGGGAGCCTTTGGTGGGCGCTGTAGAAAAATACTTGTTGGATAAAATCGGTTCGGAAGGGTCGATTCACATAACCCTTATCGATCCTGAAAAAGTTACACCTTCGCAAGCTTCTGCTATTGCTAGGAAGGCAAGAGCTAGCGGGACTTCAGCGATAATGATAGGGGGGTCTACATTTATTTCGACTAAACACTTAGATGATGTTGTTAAAACTGTTAAGCGTGCTATGGATATCCCTGTAATTCTATTTCCAAATAATGTTACAAGCATAAGCCGCTACGCAGACGCCATTTGGTTCATGTCTTTACTAAACTCCCTTGACCCTTATTTTATAGTGGGCGCGCAGATTTTAGGGGCACCTTTAATTAGGCGATATCGCCTAGAACCAATTCCTTTAGGCTATATTGTTGTTGGTGAGGGCGGAACCGCGGGCATCGTTGGGAAAGCAGTTCCAATACCATACGATAAGCCAGAGTTAGCCGTTGCCCATGCCTTAGCTGGACAGTATTTAGGCATGCGTTTCATTTACCTTGAAGCTGGTTCCGGAGCTAAAAAGCCAGTACCCCGGGAAATGATTCGCGCTGTTAAGAAAAACATAGATGTTCCGTTAATTGTTGGTGGGGGAATAAGAACTAGGGCGCAGGCATTAGCGGCGGCGTCCGCCGGCGCGGACATTATAGTTACTGGTAATGTCGTTGAAAATGGGCACGTTAAGGATAAAGTGTCGGAGATTGTTGAAGGCTTAAAGAGCTGTAAAACATAGCTTTTTCCAGTCACTAGATTTCTGTACAAAAATTCAATAGCTTAATGCGGCTGTGAAGAGAAGTTTTGCTTTTATGTGTTAGAAAACCAAAATATACTTTCGTTTTGTAAGATGTGCACAAGTGGTCGATTGGCGTGCAAATGAGCAAGTCCTATGAAATGTACGTTGAAGCCTTAGAAAAGCAGCTCAAACAATTGTATAGCATATCTACCAAAGCCCGGGAAAAGGGGCTCGATCCTGCTTTTAAACCTGAATGCACGGTTGCAAGGGACATGGCCGACCTAATAGAGGGGCTTGTCGGCCCAAAAGGAGTTGCAGAGCGCGTTCGAGAGTTAAGCTCAAAGCTTTCGAGAGAGGAACTTGCTTTCAAGATTGCCGAAGAGATTGTTTATGGAAAATTTGGGCATTTTGAGCCGGAGGCCGCTGCTGAACAAGCTATACGCACAGCTTTAGCAATTCTTACGGAGGGATTAACTGCAGCCCCGATACAAGGTGTAGCACAAGTTAAGATTAAATCAAACCATGATAGGTCAAAATATTTAGCCATTTATTTCGCTGGTCCGATTCGTTCTGCCGGCGGCACAGACCAAGCACTTACGCTTGTTATTGGCGATTTTATTCGTAGGCTTCTTGGGCTTGATAGGTATAAGNCCACTNAAGAGGAGATTGCCCGGTTCATTGAGGAAGTTAGACTTTATGAGCGCTCCGTAAGCCGCTTCCAATATCATGTTTCAGACGAGGAGTTATATAGAGCGCTTGGCTGGTTACCAGTTGAGGTTACTGGCACAGAGTCTGACCCTGTAGAAGTTTCTTCCTTCCGTAATTTGCCGCGTATTGAAACTAATAGGGTTCGGGGCGGAGCACTTCGTGTTGTTAATGACGGTATTATCGGGCGGGCTTCAAAGGTTTGGGCTATTGTTGAAAAGCTTGGTATTCAAGGCTGGGATTGGCTTAAAGAGATCCGTAAAATGTCCGAAAAGAAGTCTACTGGTTTCATGGACGATATTGTCGCGGGGCGACCTATATTCTCCTTTCCAGCCGCTCGAGGCGGTTTCCGTCTGCGTTATGGAAGAGCAAGAAACACGGGGTTAACAGCCGTTGGCATCCACCCAGCTACAATGCTTGTTCTTCAAGGCTTTATTGCGACGGGCACTCAACTCCGTTTAGAACTTCCAGGAAAAGGCGGCATTGCAGTACCCGTCGACACGCTTGAGCCCCCAGTAGTACGACTAAGGGACGGTTCTGTTGTGCGGGTTACTATCGAAAATTTTGGCGATATTAAGGATAAAATTGATAAAATTTTGTTCTTGGGCGACATACTCGTAAGTTTTGGAGATTTCCTTTATCAAGGTAAGATGCTTGTTCCAGCTGGGTATGTTGAAGAATGGTGGGTTGAAGATTTAAAAAAGGCCATAGCCGATCAGTTTGAAGGGGATTTCGAGAAAGCGGCAGCGGTTGCCGGTATATCAAGCGAAAGACTAAAAAGTTTCGTGGAAAACGCATTCAGGAATCGACCAACGTGCAAAGAGGCAATAGCCCTTTCATTAAGCTTTAAGGTTCCGCTCCATCCAGCATACACACATTTTTGGTCTAATCTTGAGTCAGTTGAAGAGCTTAAACTTCTTAAAGAATGGCTGGCTATGGCTGAAGTGAAATACAATGAAGATTTTGCATGCCGCATAGTCGGCAAAGTTGACGAGAATGTTAAAAGGATTTTAGAAGTCATATGCCTTCCTCACAAAGTCTTTGATGGCAATATAGTTATTGAAGGAGATGATGCATGCACTTTTGCCTTCTGCCTTGGCAACAAAAATTCCAGGAGCGACTTTATCCAAGCTGGGAATATTTTAGAAGCTGTTGAGAAGCTTAGCGGTGTTGTTACTAAAGATAAAGCTTCAACTTTTGTTGGCGCGAGGATGGGGCGCCCCGAGAAGGCTAAGAGGCGGGAGATGAAGCCTCTTGTGCATGTTCTTTTTCCCGTTGGTTTAGCTGGTGGTTCCCAAAGAGATATTGTTGAGGCGGCTAAACGTGAAAACGTTTATGTGGAGATTGTTAAGCGTAAATGTCCGTCATGCAAGACAAATGCTGTCGGAATAAAATGTCCTTCATGCGGCTCTGAGACGATTCTAGAGTATGTTTGTCCAAGATGTGGAAGAACCCTTAACGCTGGTAACTGTCCGGTCTGCAAGGTTTCCGCTGTACCTTACGAGAGGCAGAACGTTAACATTAAAAGGCTTCTTGAAGAGGCGTGTAATCGCCTAGGCATTTCATCGCCAAGAGTTCTAAAAGGTGTCAAGGGTTTGACCAATGAGACTAAAACACCTGAAATCATTGAGAAGGGCGTTTTGCGGGCGAAGTATGATTTGTCCGTTTACAAGGATGGGACAATCCGTTTTGATGCAACCAACGCTCCCTTAACGCATTTTAAACCGTCAGAGGTGGGAGTTTCTGTAGAAAAACTTGTTCAGCTTGGTTACACGAATGATGTATACGGCAATCCTTTGACGAATCCAGACCAGATATGTGAACTGAAAATACAGGATGTCATAATACCAATTAAATGTGCAGAATACTTTGTCCGCGTCGCAAACTTTGTTGATGAACTTCTTGTAAAAGTTTATGGATTGCCATCTTACTATAATGTTAGGCATGTGGAAGACCTTGTCGGCCATTTAGTCGTTGGTTTGGCACCTCATACCTCCGTTGGGATTCTTGGGCGGATAATCGGATTTACAAGTCTGAATGTTTGTTATGCACATCCAATTTGGCATTCAGCTAAGCGTAGAGACTGTGATGGTGACGAAGATGCCTTAATGCTTACATTAGACGCGCTGCTAAACTTTTCAAAGGTGTTCTTGCCCGCGCAAATTGGTGGCATTATGGATGCACCTTTATTGTTAATTTCCGTTGTCAACCCTAAAGAAGTGCAGAGGCAAGCACATGATTTTGACGTGGCTGTTGCTTACCCATTAGAATTTTACGAGAAAACTTTGGAGAAAGTGGAAGCAAAACATGTAAGCGAATTAATAGACCTCATTGAATATAGGCTTGGAACAGAAGCGCAGTTTGAGGGATTTCACTTTACGATGCCAGTTTCAAACATTAATATGGGAAATGATGAAAGCGCCTATAAACGTTTCAAAACTATGGTGGAAAAGCTTAACGGGCAGCTGGCTCTTGCCGAGAAAATTGAAGCTGTTGATGCTAGAAAAGTTGCCCTCAAAGTGTTAACAAAACATTTTATTCGCGACATTGCCGGAAACCTTCGAGCCTTTTCAACGCAAGGTTTCCGTTGCAAATCATGCAATAAGCGTTTCCGCCGTTTGCCGCTACGGGGTAAATGTCCCATGTGTGGTGGAGAGTTAACCCTAACGGTTTACCGAGGTGGAATAGAAAAGTATCTGGAGGCTGCTGAACATATAATCAAAAAGTATAAGTTGCCCCGTTATTACAGCCAAAGAATTCAACTTGTTAGGGAAGAGATTAACTCGCTCTTTGAGGGTAAAAAGCCTAAACAAATTAGCCTAACAGACTTTGCCTAAAGTGAAACCTTTTCTACTCCCTCATTACAAAATGTTTTTGGTGAGTATGCCTAGGGAAGAGTACCACCCCAACGCATACTTAACAGATTTCAGAAATGTTAAGCTGGGCTTAAGGGCGCGAACTTTAATACTGAACTTTCTGGAGAAATCTTCTGCAGACGCGAAAACTGTTGCAAAAGAGACTGGTTTGCCCTACAACGTAGTTATGCATCACTTAAAACTTCTGGAATCTAAAGGAATAGCCGTGAGGAAAAGCAAGCGACCATCTGTTTGGTCGTTAACGGGGCTCGGGCAAAAACGGTTAGGCTAAGCATTTAAAAAGTGCATTGACATGGCGAATACTTGCATTTTGGACATTTTCCGTTATATTTGCCTAGTGCAGCCTTTTCCAAGTTCACATTGGTTATGTTGGCTAATGAGGCTAGCCATGCAATAACATCTGCAAACTCGTTTTCCAAGGCTTCTATATCGCCTGCTTTAAGAGCTTCGCCCAGCTCTGCAACCTCTTCAACAAGCCACTCAAAAGTTTTCTCCGTGCCCCGCTGCGAATCCCTATGAAAATATAGAGTACGCATCATTTCTTGAAACTCGTGTATATGCATCTTCACCACGTCTTAACCGGTATATGCCTTGCATTGTTTTAGCACTTAAAATTAAGTAAAGCTTTCTGTCCCTTCGCCGTTATGTGAATAACTTTCACACCTTTCCTTTCCAGGTAAGCGGCAATAAACCTCCTATGGCAGTATTTTGGATTTGGCTCCAAACACATAATGCAAGTTTTCTTTTGGGATGCGATGTCAAGGAGCTTTTTTATGCCTTCTCTGAACATTTTTGTTCGCATATATCTTTTATATCCGCCTTTGCGATAGCCTCCCAACTCTTTTCCAAGCCAAACGTATTCTACACCATTTTCTAGAAGCCACTTCTCCATTTGCTCCCTTTTAAAATGTTCCATTTTTGATGTTGGAAAATGACGAACGTCCACTAATACTTGAATTTCATGTTCCTTAAGCAGCTCCAAGAAAGTGTTTACGGAACGATTACTATGCCCAATTGTCCAAAGTGTTGTCTCCCTATCCATTTTTGGTATGCCTAGCGAATTTTCATATACTGATAAGCTTCTGTTGCATCTTCAAAGCAGTAGTGTACTTTCTGATAGTCCTTCCTGAACTCCATAACGTCAACAGCCACTTTTTCAGGGGGCTCCTTGTCTATCACCACGCGTTTTATGAATTCAGCTATTTCTGTCATTTCGGATTCTTGCATTCCCAGCCTTGTAACTTCTGAAACGCCTAATCTTATGCCTCCTGGATGCTGGAAGTGGCGTCCCTCTTTAATGTCCCATGGCAAAAGGTTCCTATTGATTATTATATTTGCTTTTTCAAGAGTCTCCTCAATAGTGCCACCGTCACCATACTTTGTTATGTCTATCAGAATAACGTGGGATTCGGTAAACCCTTTATGCTCAGCTAAAACGTTAAAGCCTCTTTCATATAATGCTTGGGCTAGAGCCTTAGCGTTCTTAACCACTTGATGTGCGTACTCTTTTCCAAACTCGAGAAGTTCAGCAGCCGCAATTGCCACACCAGCCACTGCGTGCAAGTGGTGGTTGCTCACCAAGCCTGGAAAAGTTGCTCGCTTTATTTTATCGGCGTGTTTTTCCCATGACAAGACTCCGCCATGCTGGGGTCCGAAAAACGTTTTATGGGTGCTTAGGCTTACAACATCTGCGCCTTCACGAAGCGGGTCTTGGAAACATTTTCCAGCAATTAGCCCAGCAACATGAGCAGCGTCATAGCCAACAGTGCCGCCCACCGCATGTATTGTGTCCGCCAACTCCTTCACCGGATGGGGAAATGGAAATACACTTGCCCCAAACATTACAAGCTTCGGCGGTCTCCCCTCAGCTGCAAGTTTTTCTATTCTTTGCTTTGCCTTGTCCACGTCAATGTTTAGCTCTTTATAGTCTAGGGGCAAGTATTCAACCACTAAACCGTGAACCGCACCTGCTGTGCCCCCCAACTCCTTTTTACCCATTGTGATATGTCCACCGCATGGTATCGACAAAGCCATCATGGTGTCGCCTGGTTCCGTAAAAGCCGTATAAACAACAAGATTTGCAACAACCCCAGAAATGGGTCGCACATCCACAAACTCTGCGTTAAAAAGCCTCTTCATAAGCTCAATGCATTTAAACTCAACTTGGTCTATGAAGCGGCATCCAGCATAAACCCGTTCTCCAGGCCAGCCCTCAGCGTATCGATTTCCGAAATCCGATGTTAGTGCTTCACGAACCGCTGGACTTGGGATGTTTTCGCTTGCTATGAGAGGTATACACTCGCGGAACCATGCATGATGTTTCTGTAAAGTTTCCAACANGAAGTTGTATTCTTCACGCGTAGTAGGCATTAACACACCTCGCTCGCATTATCGCCCTAACCAAAATAAAACCCTTTTGAACACTAACGTAAGGTTAATATGGAAAAAGCAACATGTTAAACAGTAACATAAGGGAACTTTCAATGAGTAAAAAAAAGAAGAAAAGCGAGTCAGCACCAATGCCCGCCGCAAGCGCTGGACTACTAAGGTTTTTTGAAGAAGAAACGGAAGGCGTTAAAGTAAGACCCGAAATTCTGATCGCTGCGGCAATAGCCTTAATAATTGTATGTGTCCTTGCACGCCTGTTCTTCCCTGTGTCTTAGTCTAGCGGCGAGAAGTCGAGTGTAAAACTTCTATTCTCTGAACTGAATTTAGGTGGATGAATATTTCGCTTCGTTCCTCTCTGCTTGNAACCTGCGGGATAGGCTGGGCAATTGTTGCACGCAAAACTATAGCTTCAGCGTTTGAAAGCCATATCCCGGCTGGTTCACGGGTTACTGCTGCCAAAACCCCTTCAAAACCATAGGAAGGGTCTAAAATAACGCGGACGCTTTTTCCTAAGTTTTTCTCAAGCATGTGGAATATTGTTGGGGGCAGAGTTTGCTCCGGCATGGCACCAGCAAAAACTTAATTGACACTTCAAGGATAAAACACTTGCCCTTCCGAATAACATTTAGTGCAACCGTGAGAATCCCCGGTTCCTAAAAGCCTTCGTCATGTCAAAGAATTTATGCGACACTTTAATATGCTTACACGCTTTCAGAGAATTCTGAGCGGGTAAGCGTGGCCGACAATGTCTCTCTCGACCAGTATTTGGATAAGGCAGTTAAACATTACTCTTCTCTTTTCAAGCTTCCGTCGTACAAAAGCATACTCATACTTCTATTCATGTTTTGTCTGTCTAGCGGTGTTTTATCCACATTAGTCTTCATATCCTCGCCCATCGGAGTAGCTTATGGACTATTTATTGGGTTGGCGTTGTTTTTTGTTATATTACTTGTGGATTATTTATTCACATCATTTTATGTTAAAAGGAGATCCAATTTATGATTTGAGAAGGACTGCAGCGCTTTCCCTTTTTAGTTGGGCATTATGGCTCTTCTTTATAATCATAGGTTATGTTGTAGCTCTCCTAACAGCCCTTCCCATATGGGGGACCAGACTCTGCCTTCTTGGTTTTTCCGCAGTTTTAATATTTCGTCTGATTATTTTGTATGCAACTTCTTCCTTAAATTATCAGCGCTATTTGTTGGTGTCCCTTCTCCATCCCTTTCTTAGTCTAATTCCGCTGATGTTTTTGTGGTGGCTTAATAACGTTAACTTTCCCGCTGTTTTAGGCTTCTCAGTCTATGCATTAGCTATAGCCTCTGCCTCGAGTCTCTCCTTCATTCTTGTTTTAAATTTTATTGGAGGACGTTTCGTTGGTGAAAAGTCAATTCCCATTTTTAGGGCTTTCCTTCTGAATTGGGTTGCTGATTTGAACTCCCCCTTTGAAAGCTTCCTTGAGAAGCTTAGCGAGGAACGGGATGTTGAAGTTTCGATAATGCGATTTGACGGTCAGAACTCAAAGGTGCTTATAGCTGTTCCATCAGTGCATCCAGGACCCTTCAAGAATGTTGGAAGCAGCCTTTTGCCATCCATGTTAAAAACAGTCTTAGAACAGAAATTTGGCGGTGTTGCGTGCGTACCGCTTGGTTTGCTAGGTCATGAGCTTGATGTAGCTTCCCAAAGCCAAGTTCAGAGAATAATTTTCACCACTTTGGAATCAGCAGAGTTTAAGGCAGAAGAGAGTAAGGCAACTCCCTTTGTTAGGGCTAGCGATGGCTTAGCTACTGCTTGTTGCCAAATTTTTGGAAAAACAGCTTTAATCGCATTTTCTCTTGCTCCGAAAACAACAGAGGATTTTCCCCAGGAGCTGGATAAGGTTGTTCGTTGGGAGGCTGAAAAACTTGGCTTAGAGTCTTGCATTGCCATTAACGCTCATAACAGCATAAACGGCTTTGTGGACGCAAGAACCGTGTTAGGAACCTTGGAGCATGTTGCAGTTGAATGTCTAAAGAAAGCTATCTCTACACGATCTGCCTCGTTTAAGGTAGGTGCCGCCACTATTATGCCAAAAGAGTTTAGCTTAAAAGATGGTATGGGACCTGGCGGCATAACAGTGATGGCCGTCGAAGTGGGGGATCAGAAAAACGCTTACGTTGTTATTGATGGGAATAATATGGTTTCTGGTTTGCGGGAAAAACTTTTAGAAGGGCTTAAAACTCTCGGTTTTGTCGATGGGGAAGTTCTCACCACCGATACCCATGCAGTGAATGCTGTGACTTTTAGTGAACGTGGATACCATCCTGTGGGCGAGGCGATAGACCAAGAAAAATTGATGGGTTATATTGTTGAAGCCGCGAGAAAGGCGCTGTCTAACATGGAGCCAGCCAAGTTTGGATGTCGAAAAGTGTTAATTCCAAGGATCAAAGTTATTGGGCAGAAGCCCCTAGAGCAACTTTGTGTTTTAACGGATAAGGTCATTCAAACGGCTAAAAGAATAGTTGTTCCCTTGTTTGGCATCGCGTTTCTTGTTTTAATGTTGGCTTTGCTCCATGTTTAACTAAACACTAATAAGGGGAGACGTCTTACCTTCCAATTCTCCGGAAGGGTTGAGGGTTTGCTTAGGGAAATTAGAATACATGGTAGAGGCGGACAAGGCGCTGTTACCGCTGCTCAACTATTAGCCCATGCAGCCCACATTGAAGGCAAGCATGTTCAAGCATTTCCATATTTCGGAGCTGAACGTAGGGGTGCTCCTGTTAAAGCCTTCGCAAGAATAAGCGACACGCCGATTCTCCTTCACAGTCAAGTTTATAATCCGGACTACGTGGTGGTTCTGGACCCGCAACTGTACAAGATAATTGATGTTACCGAAGGTCTTAAGAAAGATGGGGTAATCGTTATGAACACAACTAGGAAACCAAGTGAATTAGAATTGAGGGGTTGGCGGGTTGCCACTGTTGATGCCACGGACATTGCACTCGAACTAAACCTTCGGGTGGCGGGACTGCCCGTAGTTAATACTTCAATTTTAGGAGCTTTTGCCGCGGCAACAGGCGAAGTCCGCCTAGAGAGTGTTTTGAAAGCTATAAGGGAGAATTGGCGGGGCAGCGCTGGAGAGAAGAATGCGCGTGCGGCTGAACTTGCCTATCAACGCCTTATTAAAGGGTGGTAAAATGGGTGTTCCAAAAACACGTAAGGAAATGCCTCTCACTCCCATATCCTATCCTACTCTTGGAAGTATGGGGAAGACCGGGTCTTGGAGAACTTTCCGTCCAATAATAGATTATTCCAAGTGTACAAAATGCACGCTATGCTGGGTCTACTGCCCAGATGCTGCCATAACAAGACGCGCAGATGACTCTCTAGAAATTGACTACGACTATTGCAAAGGTTGCGGCATATGCGCAAATGAATGTCCTGTTAAGGCGATAACCATGCAAAGGGAGGAAGAATAATGGCACAAATAATAATAGACACGGCAAATCATATTGCTGGTTATGCTGCTAAAACCGCAAGGGTCAAGGTGGTTGCTGCATATCCTATTACTCCCCAGACTACCATCGTTGAAAAAATTGCAGAGTTTGTTGAAAGCGGCGAGATGGAAGCAGAATACATTCGCGTTGAATCCGAGCATAGTGCCATGGCGGCATGCATAGGCGCTGCGGCAGCAGGTGTTAGGACGTTTACCGCAACTTCAGCTCATGGTTTGGCTCTAATGCATGAAGCCTTGCACTGGGCTTCTGGTGCACGTTTGCCAATAGTTATGGCTGTTGTTAACCGTGCAATGGGGGCTCCTTGGAGCATCTGGCCTGATTTGAGTGATTCGCTTTCGCAAAGGGACACTGGTTGGATTCAATTTTACTGTGCCGACAACCAAGAGGTTTTCGATACAATTATACAAGCTTACAGACTCTGTGAGGATGAGCGTGTATTTCTACCAGCAATGGTCTGCCTAGAGGGCTTCATTTTATCACACACGTATATGCCTGTGAAAATCCATGACCAAGAAGAGGTCGACGCTTTTTTGCCGCCCTACAAGTCCGGATGGATTTTAGACGTGAACAACCCCTTTTCCCACGCGAATCTTGTTTCACCCGAATGGTACATGGAGTTCCGATACATGATTCAAGAGGCTATGGAAAATGCCAAGCGGCTAATACCTGAAATTGATAAGGAATATGGAAGGCACTTCGGTCTTCAATATGGCGGGCTCATTGACAAATACCGGTGCGAAGATGCGGAGCTAATAATATGTACCATGGGAACTATGGGCTGTGAAGCCAAAATTGCTGTTGACAACCTCAGAAGAGAGGGCTTAAAGGTTGGAGCCGCGAGAATAAGGGTTTACCGTCCTTTCCCAGTTGAAGAAGTTAGAAAACTTGCTGAACAAGCCAGTATTATTGCAACGATAGACCGTCACATATCTTTTGGGATGGAAGGTTTCCTTGCATCAGAGATTAAGGCGTCACTTTACCACATGAAAGACAAGCCTCTATTAGCCGGCTTTATTGCTGGCTTAGGAGGACGGGACGTAACATTCAAAACCATTGAGGGGATAGCCAAAAAATCCTTGAAATGGATGAGAGCCGGAAGAGTAGAGGAAGAAACCGTATGGGTTGATTTAAGGGGGTGAAAATTATGGTTACAATAAAAGAGTTTCCGAAAGAAGAATATCTGCTTAAGGGGCATGCAGCTTGTGCTGGATGCGGTCCTTCAATAGCTCTTCGTTTGCTCTTCAAAGCGCTTGGAAATAAGGTTATTATGGTTGTACCAGCATGCTGCACTACTGTTATTCAAGGACCTTATCCCTTTACTTCGTTTGCTGTTCCCCTTCAGAACATGCTTTTTGAGGCTACTGGCGCAACGTGCTCCGGCATAGTGGCAGCCTTAAAAATGCGGGGTTTAGACGACATTACCGTGGTTGGGTGGGCTGGAGACGGTGGAACCGTAGATATTGGCTTACAAGCCTTATCTGGTGCTGCGGAACGAGAAACTAACTTTATTTACATATGTTACGATAATGAGGCTTATGGTAATACTGGGCTTCAGCGGAGTGGTGCCACGCCTTATGGTGCATGGACGACTACGACGCCTACTGGTAAGAAGGAGCGGAAGAAAAACATGCCCTTGATTATGGCTGCCCACAAAATACCCTATGTTGCCACCGCTTGCCCCTCTTATCCCGTGGACTTTGTTAATAAGTTGAGAAAGGCCAAGGAAATTAAGGGAACAAAATACATCCATGTTTTGGCTCCGTGTCCAACTGGTTGGCGATATGACACTAGCAAAACTGTGGAGATTGGACGGCTTGCGGTTCAAACGGGCATATGGGTTCTTTACGAAATTGAAAATGGACGATTTAGGCTTAACCCCCCAAGCGACCGACTGATTGATAAATCCAAGCGTAAGCCTGTAAAAGAGTATTTAGCAATGCAAGATAGGTTCCGCCACTTGACAGAGGCTGACATCGAAAAAATTCAGACATGGGTTGACGAAGACTGGGAATACTATAGCAAATTAGCCTCAAACGAGTGCGTCTGATTCAACTCCACACGGAAAAATATAAGAGCTTCAACATAGTAATGGTATCAATACATAATGCCATCATAGAGTTAAGGATGCTGGAAGGAGGTTGAATATGGCAGAGGAAAAGCCTAAGAAGCATGCCAAGGAAGAAAAAACCGCAAAACCAGCACAAGCAAACGAGAACACAGTACTAATCGGTAAGAAACCAATAATGAACTATGTGGTCGCCTGCCTAACCTTCTTCAATTCTGGCGCCCAAAAAATTGTCGTGAAGGCTAGGGGGCGGGCGATCAGCAGAGCTGTCGACACTGTTGAGTTGTTAAGAAGGGCTTTCGTGAAAGACTTGCAGCTGAAGGAAATTAAGATAGGCACAGAGGAAGTCACTCGCAGCGAGGGGCAGAAAACCAACGTTTCAACCATCGAAATAACCGTAGCAAAGCCATAAAAGGCTTGTAAATACCACTATTTCAAACGTAAAACCATGCAGTATTGCCAGCTGACTATTTTATATTGTAAATGATGCTTTTACGGGCGAACTTACAGATAGCTATATATAACATATTTTGGCTAAATTGTTAACTCCGTTTGGTGAAGCGTATGGCTGATTATCCAAAAATTGTTGTAACCCCGCCGGGTCCAAAAGCGAGGGAACTTGTGAAAAAGGATGAGAGGTTCATTTCGCCATCGTACGTACGCTTCTACCCCCTTGTCATCGAGTCTGGCAAGGGCTGCATAGTTCGAGATGTCGACGGAAACGAGTACATCGATTTTAACTCTGGGCTGGCATGCTTAAATGTTGGGCATAACCATCCAAAAGTGATTGAAGCCATCAAAAAGCAGTGCGACCGTTTCCTCCACTATTCAAACACAGACTTCTATTACA
>JGI24721J44947_10005919_pt1 | contig 16632 bp, 13 predicted proteins | sample YelNatPaOPGAMG01_FD_44947 | JGI IMG/M metagenome (IMG submission 44947)
CGAGCATCGCATCGTCGGTGGCTGTGCAGCCATCTTTTAAGGCTTGTTCGTGGGCTTCCCTGAGCAACTCGGCGGCGAAAACTTGAGGGGTTTGAGCAAGCCAAAGTTGCTCCCTGTCTAATGTCTCCGCAATCAAAACTCCGTCAAGGGTTCGTTTCACCGTGTCGGTGCAAGGCAGCGCTGCAATTGCAGCCGTCCCAATCTCTTGTGCTGCTTCCCAGACGGCAAAAATCAAGGATGGCTTGACCAAAGGTCTCGCAGCGTCATGGACAATGACCCACTCTGTCCTTTCAGGCATCGCTTGCAGTCCGTTCCAAACTGACTGTTGTCTGTCTAACCCCCCCGCAACGATTGCCACGACTTTTCGCCAACCCTCTTCGATCCGCAATTTTTCGAAGTCGTCAAGGGCTTCCGAGGGAGCAACGATAACGATGGCATCAACGATAGGGGTTTGCTCCAAGGCAGCAATAGTCCAAGAGATCATGGGTTTGCCGAGGATGGGAATTAGCGCTTTCGGTATTTGAGAGCCCAGTCTCATCCCTTTACCTGCGGCGGGAACTACCGAAGTCGTCATCAAACAGGTCACCGCCTTCCACTTTGATGACATTGCGCCTCACGATGCCTTTGAAGTCCCCGAAAATCATTTTGCCCACAGGCGACTGGAGAACGCTTGTGACCTTTATCTTCACCTCGTGACCTATGTGGGGACGCCCTTGCTCAACTACAACCATTGTCCCGTCGTCCAAGTAGCCAACGCCCTGTCCCGGTTCTTTCCCAGGGCGCTGAATCACAACTGTCAACTCTTCACCCGGCAGCACAACTGGCTTGAGTGCTGTTGCCAATTCGTTGACGCTCAAAACAGGGATGCCCTGCACTTCCGCAATCTTTTGAAGGTTGTTGTCGTTGGTGATGATAGCGGCGTTCCGTTCCTTTGCGAAGCGAATAAGTTTCATGTCGGTATCTGGTGCAGCCTCAACATCGGGGCTGAAAGTGTCGACTATCTCCACGATTGCGTTGTTCATGCTTTGAAGAGCCTCAAGGACAGCCAACCCCCTTCTGCCCCTCGCCCTTCGCAACTCGTCCTCTGAGTCGGCAATCATCCGAAGTTCGTGGAGCACGAAGGAAGGAATCACCAATCGACCTTCAATGAAACCAGTCCGGACGATGTCCGCCAAACGCCCGTCAATGAGGATGTTGGTGTCCAAGACTTTATCGCGGGCATAAATCGGCTTTCGGTCCTTCGAGGCTTCTTCAACCTTCGTTGGCTGAAAGATTTGGGCTAATTGCTGGATAAAAGAAGCCGACATAGCGTCTCTGACTTTCATCAGCGTGTGGACCGAGAAGTAGACGATTATGGAGGTGATTGCGATAGCCAGAGCGAACATGGGAGTTGCAGGCAACCGTCCCCTGAGAAGCATCAACGGCATCAGCAAGACCATGTAGGCTAAAGCCAAACCAAGCAAGACACCAAGCAGGACAGCGATCTTGTCTGCGGTGGGAAGGTTCTCAATNGTTTCCCACATCACCCACAACCGTTGAGTGAGCCAACTGCTCAAAAGCAAAGCGGACAAGACTCCTATCATGACGAAGCCGATGTCAACGAGATACTCCTGACGCGTGCTCAAAGAGACCTGATAAGCCTTCTGAAGCCAGTCAATGTAACGGTCAGCGATGACTGTTCCAACCCAGCCGAGAGAAAAAGCAAGGGCTGTCGTTATGACGACTAAGAACAGCCGATAACCCCATTGCTGCAAGTTGCCCATTTTCTCACCTCCTTATTTTGGTGACGAAGGGAGGGGCACTTTGGTTCTCTTGGCTATCGGTGAGGCAGCAATCCCAAAGAGCGCCCCGCTTCAGCGATAGTCGTTACCGTTAGCCATTCCCTCTTGCCTCTGCCGTCGGATGGTCCGAGGCATTTTGAGAACCCAAGCCTTTTTGCTTCCCTCACCCTTGCGTCACTTTGCGGGACAGGTCGGATTTCACCCGTTAGCCCTAATTCACCGAATGCTGCGACATCCCTTGAGATAGGGACATCAAACCTGCTGGACAAAATCGCCAAAGCGATAGGCAAGTCAATTGCTGGCTCAGTTACCCTCAATCCGCCTGCGATGTTGACGAAAACATCGCGGTCGCTGAAACGGCAGTGCAGATGCCGCTCCAAGATGGCTAAAAGCATTAGCACCCTGCCGATGTCCACTCCAGTCACGACGCGCCTCGGCATCCCGAAGGGATTTGGAGCAACTAACGCTTGGACTTCAACCAGCAAAGGTCTGTGCCCTTCCATTATGGCAGCCACAATCGTTCCCGCTACAGGCTCTTTTCTCTGCGACAACAACCATTCCGACGGATTAGGAACTTCCGTCAAGCCGTTCTCATCCAACTGAAACACTCCGACTTCGCCTGTTGGACCGAACCTGTTTTTCGTCGCCCTAACTAACCTCAGCGTGTAATTTGCCTCCCCTTCAAGATACAGCACAGCGTCCACCATGTGTTCAAGGACTTTCGGTCCAGCCAAAAAACCTTCCTTCGTAACATGCCCGACCAGAAAAAGGGCAGTGCCGATCCTTTTGGCAATTCTCAGCAAGTAGGCAGCGCTTTCTCGGACTTGGCTGACGCTTCCCGGCGACGATGCCAGAAGTGGGTGATAGGCTGCTTGGATTGAGTCAACAACTGCCAGGCAGGGTTTGAGTTCTTCAATCGCAGAGCCGATGGCTGTGACATCCGTCTCAGCCAGAACGAAAAGTTTCTCGTGCTCAACTCCGAGCCTATCTATTCGCAACCCGATTTGTTCCAAAGACTCTTCGCCAGTGACATAAAGGGTTGGACCGTTTTGCCTCGCCATGACGCCAGCGACTTGCAAAAGCAAAGTCGACTTGCCGATGCCTGGTTCACCGCTCAGGATAGCGACACTTCCCGGGACCAATCCGCCCCCCAAAACTCTGTCAAGTTCCTGAAAACCCGTTGGCAATCGTTGAAGTGGGCGTCGGCGAATTTGAGTCGCTGGGAGAGGTCTCCCGCCTTCGGAGCGAGGAGTCACCTTCTCGGAAATTTCTGGTTCCTCAAACTCCTCAACCAAGGTGTTGAACTCACCGCATTGGGGACATCGCCCCAACCACTGTGCGCTTTCGTAACCGCAATTTTGACAGACAAATTTTGTCCGACGCCGAGCCATTTGGATACCCCGCCTTTTGGTCGTTTTCAAACCGTCAGCAACTGTCGGTATAATTATGCCTGAAAAGTCGCTGTTTGAGAAATCGAAGCGAGGAGGATGGGCAGTGGATTGGCTTGTTAACTTTTTGGTCGCGTCAGTTTCGCTGATAGCCATTATCACTGACGCTCGNTGGCACAAAATTCCCAATTGGCTCACCTTCCCCGCNATTGCCGCCGGATTTTTGGTTAACGCTGTCAGCGGTTGGGNGGGTCTCATCCGTTCCATTGGTGGGTTCGCTTTCGCTTTAGCCTTCATGTTGCCCTTCTTTGCCCTTGACCTTTTGAAAGCAGGCGATGTTAAACTTGTTGTGGCTTGGGGGACGATAAAAGGATTAGGGCAGCCCGCTTGGCAATCTTTTGCGCTTTGGGCTTTTCTCTACGGGGCGCTGCTCGGGGGATTGATGTCAATTCTCCTTCTTGCTTGCAAAAAAGCGTTGCCGGAAACTTGGCGACAGGTTCAGGGGATTTTGCTCAGTTCGTTCCGTTTGGAACCTGACTCAGGGTCGTCGCCGATGAAGATGCCTATGCCTTACGGAATCGCTTTAGGCTTAGGTTCGTTTTTGGCGCTCGGTCTGGAAATTTGGTTCGGTCATCCGTGTCCATTTGTCATTGGTTGAGGTGACACCAAAAAATGCGCCGAAGGCTGCGCTACTTTCGGCTATTTGGGCTCATGACGGTCATCTTTGTGATTGTCGCGGCAATTTACTTGGGGGCGAAAAAGAGAACAGAAAACCCTCCGACTCCACCCAGTGGACCTGTCCTAAAAAGTGGCGAGCGAGTGGTTGTGGCTGCAGTGGACTTGATGCCCAGAACATTACTGACCGATGAGTTGCTGGAGGAGCGAGAAGTTCGCTCCGCGCCGGAAGGGGTGTTTTTGAGCAAGGACGAAGCAATCAACCGGCTGACCTTGACTTTCATTCGAAAAGGCGAACCCATTTTTCGCCATCATGTCACCCCGCCTTTGAGGGAAACGAGCGCTGCATATCTTATCCCACCGGGGCAAGTAGGGATGGCGTTGACTGTCACTCGTCCAGAAACAGTGCCGCCGTTGCGCGCCGGGGATTACATCAGCATTCATGCCGTTTTCGCTGGGATGAAAGTGAGGACAATTGTCCCGAGGGCAATGGTTTTGGCTGTCAACAATCGAGTCGGTGATATTCCCATCACCGCTCCAACTCAGGCTTCTACAACATCCCAACAAACCTCTCAGCAGCCGCAACCATCATCGCCAGAGAAGGAGCAAGTAACCCTCTTTGTCGCTTTGTCTCCACAGGAAGCAAAAGCAATCGCCCTCGCTTTAGACAGCGGCGCGACTTTCTATTACACCCTTCACTCCGCTCCATTGCCTCCGTTGCTGCCTCCCGGCTTAGAGAGGGACTTGACTCTCCAAGAACTTATCGGTTCACCACAAGTTGCTGCGCTTATCGTCAAGAAGCAGCACGGTGAACTGCCGCAACCATCTCGGGCGACTCACACCGAGGTTAATTCCCAAACCCGTCAACCGCCGCTTGCGCCCGTCACCTTGTCACCAACCATTGCATCGCAGTTGGACCGCCTTGACCGTTCTGTGCAAAGTTTACAGCAACAAGTTCAAAGGCTGGAGCAACGATCGATGCAAATTGTCCGTCTTCAAGAGGATTCATCTGTCGGGAGGCGGGTTATTGGGGTCATGGGTGACCAGACCGTTACCTTCGTTATTCCGCCTCAAAAGACAAAGGAAGGGGGTTGGCGATGATGAGCCGGTGGTGGGTTCTAAACCTCGCTTTTGCCCTTTTCTTGTGCAACTTCGCAGCATCGGACGAAAAAACAGAGGGAAANGCTATAGACACTCGCTTGAACCCCATCGTTACCGTCACCCCCGGCGAAGTCATTAGGCTGAAGATGATTAAGGGCACGAGTGCCGTTTTGATGACAAAGCGTCCGATTGACCGATTCGCGCTCGGGGATCCCCAGATTGTCGCTGTGACCGTATTGGCAGAACGAGAATTGGTCATCAATGCGAAATCCGAGGGCACAACAAACATCGTCTTGTGGGAGGAGGCGGCACAGCCAACAAATTTGTGGATTGAAGTTTCGACAGTTCACAAGGAAGAGCCGAAGCCTTCCCCACCGCAACCCAAGAAAGTGACGCCCGAAGAAATTGAGGCTTTGCTGAAACGAGGGCTCTCAAGTTTGGCGATAGAGACCATTGTCCTTCAATTGCCCGATGAAACGGTGGCAGTCATTCTCAGGGGAGAGGTTGAATCACCTGACGAAATCAAGGCGGTAGAATCATTTGCCCAAATGCTCACACCGAAAGTCATCAACATGCTGAGAGTTCGCCCCGCTCCGTCCCCACCACAACTTACGCCTGAGGAGAAGAAGGCGCTTCTGATTGAGCAAGCAGTTGGTATTCCCGGTGTGAAAGTCGCGATTGCAGAGGACAAGGTCATCCTTCAAGGTCAAGTCCGCTCCTTGACGGAAAAGTTGTTGGCGGAGGAAAGGGCGAAGCCTTTTGGGACTGTGATCAACCGCCTTGAGGTTATGAAACCCACCGTCCGTCAGTTTGTCGCCGAAGTTCAGGTTTTGGAAGTTTCAAGGAATGCTTTGCAGAAGTTGGGCATCTCTTGGGGAACAACTCAAGTCACCGGGACGGGAGGAACGACGGGTGGGGTTCAAACCAAAATCTTTACTGTTACACCGGGACAAGCCGTTTTCGGCGAAGAAACGGTGGAACAGCCTGTTGGACGCGTTTCACCTATTGGGGCTCAAATAAATGCACTGATCCAGTCCGGTCAAGCGCGATTGCTCGCTAACCCGCAGCAAAAGACAATCGAAGGCGCTGATGCCACTTTCCTTGTCGGCGGTCTAATCCCAATCCCTGTGTTCGGGTTTTTTGGGGTGGGGGCGGGTGCCGCTGCGCCCGGAGCAGCAACCGTTGTCTTCTTCCCTTTCGGCATAACTTTGACCCTGCACCCGGAGGCAACTTCAGGAGGTGAGATTTTTCTTCAGATGCGAGTGGAAGTAACTGCGCCCGATTACGGTTTAGCAACTCAAGTTTTAGGCACCACTGTCCCCGGTTTCCGGTTTCGTGGGCTTGACGATGTTAAGTTGCTTTTGAAAAGTGGCGATACTGTCGTCATCTCAGGATTGATCCAAGACGAATTGAGAGAGCAAATTAGCCGCTTCCCTTTGCTCTCAAAAATTCCCATCTTGGGCGAACTGTTTAAAAGTCGAGAATTTGTCCGCCAGCAAACCGAACTGGTCATAGCAGTCACCATCCATATGGAAGAAATCCCCGTCACGGAAGAGGCGCTGAGGTTGATGCAGACTTACCAAAAGCGCCCTGTCCTTCCACGCCCGTCTTTTGGGCTGCCAACAGGGACTTTTCCAAGCGCTGGGGGCTTTGGGGCAAGCCCAGTTGGGACATCAATTGGCAGCACAACTCAGCCGACATCAACACAGCAGTGATTTGCTCAAGGTGGGGGAGTGAAAATGCCTGTCCCTGTTTTTTTAGCGCTCACCAATGAGCAAGAACGGTTGTCAGTTCAAAAGGCGTTCGCCGAGTTGAGGGAAGGAACTTTTGAATTGGCAGGAAATGTGGAGACCCCGGATGAACTACTGCGCCTTGTAACTAAACCGACGCCAATGATAATTGTCCTTTCCGCTCAGTTTGCTGGCAATGCTACGGTCCCTCTGGTTGAACGGTTGACAACTAATCCATCAGTTCAAGTCATCGTTTTGCTGCAGCAAGAAGATTTCGCTCTCGCCCGACAGTTTATCCGAGCGGGCGCAATGGACGCGCTCCCTTTGAGTCAACTCGCCACCGAACTCCCAGCGAGTCTGAACAATGCGGTTCGCCGTATCCAGAAATTGAGCAGGGAGCAAATTTCACGCCCCTTTCAAGTCGGTCGCATCATCGTGTTCTATGGACCAAAAGGAGGGGTCGGTACATCTTTGTTGGTGACTAATTTAGCAGTTGCGCTCGCGGCATATCAACCTGAGCCTGTAATTTTGGTGGATTTGAACTTGCAATTTGGGGCAGTAGCAACTCTGCTTGGCTTGCGCCCAGAAGCCACTATAGCCTCTTTAGCCCAGCGATTTCAAGGTGAAATTGACTTTGAGTTTTTGCAGCCTTTCCTGTTGAGGCACGAGGAAAGCAATTTGAGGGTATTAGCCGCTCCGTCTCGTCCCGAACTATCTGAACTCGTGACCACTTTCCTTGTGGAACGAGTCCTTCAAGTCCTGCGCAACAACTTCGCCTTCGTCCTCGTTGACACTTCAACAATACTGCAAGACACCACCCTCGCAGCCCTTGACCTTGCTGACCAAATTTTGATTGTCACCGCTTTGGATTTGCTTGCCATCAGGAACACGCAATTGGTCTTGGAAATGTTTCGCAAACTTTACCCTTCAGACCGCTTGAAACTCGTTTTGAACCGATCGAATGTCCGATTCAGCGGCTTGACGCCTGAGCAAGTGGAAGAGTTTTTGAACATCCCGATTCTCGCTCAAATACCATCAGATGGTCAAGTGGCGGTCACTTCAGTAAATGAAGGGGTTCCTTTTGTCCTGAGAGCGCCTAACTCTTTGTTGGCTCAAAGCATTTTCAAACTGGCAGCGAGTATTGCGGGCGAACAATTTTCCCCACCGGTCCCTGTCGCAGAGGAGGTTCGCGAAGGTTTATTCCGACGAATCTTGCGGTTTTTGCTGGGTGAAGAGTGACCACAAAAAGAATTGGAGGCGCCGCCGGGAATCGAACCCGGGTAAAGGGATTTGCAATCCCTCGCCTGTGCCACTCGGCTACGGCGCCTCTATAGTTCCGTTGATTCTGTGCTTTCCTTTAGCCACGATTGTAAGGTAGCGCAAATGCTCCCACTTGTAAAGAGGTCATCGGAGGAAAGCGTGCTGTTGGGGCAGCGACGCTTTTGCGTTCAGCGGTGTTGTCATTCCTCTTTACAGCCGCTAATGCTTGCGCTACTTTGAGTTTACGGTAATTTTCGGAACCGGGAGACGGGAGCGGTTGAGGGCTGGTGCCCTCCCAGGACTTCAAATCCTGTGCACCGCCCAAAAGGCGGTGGGTGGGTTCAATTCCCATCCGCTCCCGCAAAACAAGGCTTTTTCAGCCCTCTCAAATCCCGCCCAAATCGCTTTCCCGCTAAGTGCACAGGATTTTTGCTCCCACTTGACAGTATTAACACGAAAGCCACGGGAAAACAACCGTGTCGCAGGTTCGGGTTTGGGTTTACACAAACGATGTTTTGTGGCAAAATTGATTAATGGTGATGCGGGATGGCACGACGGAAAGTTGCCCCAATACAGCAATACAGTTGCGGACACGAAAGACACGACGCCTCTTTGGTCATATCCGTCGTGTCACTCGCATCACCCCCGCCCGAACCTTCGGGTGGGTTTACGGCTTTCCCCAATAATGCTCCAAGAATTTTCGCTTTCCCCCAGAGCACACTAAGCCTTGCGTTTAATTGGCTGAAGTTGCAACCGCAAAACTCCCAAGCGTGGGAACGATTGAAGCGCATTTTTGCAATGTTGGTGAAAAAGCGCAAAGAAGCGAAAGAAGTTCTTTGGGAGTTTCTTGGGTTTGACAACGATGCTGGCGATGAAGTCGGAATTTTCGCAAAAGTCTTGGTGTTGCGAAATTGGCTTGAAAAGTGTTTGGAGTATTTGCAAAGCAAACCTCCACCAGCACAGGTTTCTACGGTTTGGTGCGCTCCTGCTATTCCACGCCTCTCTCGAGCCCCTAACACGGCTGCCTGTTTGGCGTGGCGGGTAGCGGGTTAGTTTGGGCTGCCCACCAGCGGGAAAACCCGCACGCCTCTCACCTCGTTACCCGTCACGCTTGGCGCTAAGTTCGTTCCCTTTGTGAGGGGCGTTTTAGCGCCAAAGTCGGGCAGCCGTGAAGTTCAATGACCTTCTCTATGTTGAATGTAGCACGACGCTACTACGAATTAGGCTTAACACCCATCCCTTGCGAACCACGAAGCAAAAAACCTGCCTGTGTGTGGACACATTGGCAACATTACCGACCAAGTTGGGAGGAACTGGAAGTCGTTTGGCGTGATGCTATTGAGCGTTTCGGTGAAGACCTGAACATTGCTGCTATCTTGGGTAAAGCCCATAACCTTTGCGCCGTTGACATTGACAATCCTGCAACCTTCAAGCAAGCCCGCAACGCTATTGGCTTGACCGAGAGAGACTTGCGAACTTGGACAACCCTGTCCCATCGCGGCGGTGCGCTGATTTTCCGCTACCCGAACGGTTACAACTTGCCCTCAAAAACGCCAAACGAATTCTGGGGCGCTGAACTTTTGGGTAACGAGCGAATTCTCGTTTTGCCACCTTCAATTCACCCCGAAGGCACAGTTTACCGATGGCTTAAAGGGCACGAACCCGACCAAATTCCGCTTGCCGATATTCCCGAACCGCTACTCTTCGCTTTTATCGGTGAACGACCAAAACCAACACCCCGCTCGGTGACGCTTCCTCAAAACGGTCACGGTGATGGCAACGAGTTGCCTGCGTGGGCTTATGCGATTATTGCCTTGTTGAAACCCCGTTGGCAAGAAGGTTGGAGACACGATACCGCACTGGCTTTGGCAGGCGTGTTCGCTAAACGAGGCATCCCTAAGGAAACTGCCGAAGCCATCTTGTGGGAACTGGTGCGGGAAACGGGCGACAACGAAGCCAAAGACCGCCTTCGGGCGCTCATGGACACTTACGAGCGCCTTGCTGAAGGCGAAAGCGTGCTCGCTTGGCAGGGATTGGAGCGGGTGTTAGATGAAGAAACCCTCAAAGCCTTAGACCGCCTTTTGCCTAACCCGCTACGCAACAGTCACCGCCCAACACTTGCAACCATTGAGCGCCCCGAGCGACCCTGCACCGATTTGGGCAACGCTGAACGACTTGTCCGCCTTTTCGGTGACCGCATCCGCTTCGTGCCACAGTGGGGTTGGCTCGTTTGGGATGGCAAGCGTTGGGCACGGGATAACGGTAACCAGCGCATTACTGAACTTGCCGAAGAAACTGTCCGCCAAATCTACCGCGAAGCCGTTGAAGCCAATGACCCCGAAGAGCGAGCCAAGTTGGCAAAATGGGCTATTGCGTCGGAAAGCCGACAACGCATCGCTGCCATGATTGACCTCGCAGCCCCTATGTGTCTTGCGTCGCCCGACAAATTTGACGCCGACGATTGGCTTCTCAACTTGGAGAACGGCGTTTTGAACCTGCAAACCTTTGAGTTCATGCCCCATAACCCTAACTTGCGGTTGACCAAATTAGCGCCCGTGACCTATGACCCCAACGCTGATTGCCCGAAGTGGAAAGCGTTCCTTCAGCGTATCTTCAACAACAACGAGCGCCTTATCCGCTTCGTTCAAAGAGCCGTTGGTTATAGCCTGACTGGCTCAACCCGTGAACAATGCCTGTTTTTCCTGCACGGAACTGGTGCGAACGGAAAATCAACCTTCCTTGAGGTCATCCGTGCCTTGCTCGGCGATTACGCCGTGACCGCCGAGTTCTCCACCTTCGTTGCCGACCGAAAAAGCAGCGTCCGAAACGACATCGCCCGTTTGCACAGCGCCCGATTGGTGACCGCCATTGAAGTCGGTGAAGGCAAGCGCTTCGCCGAGGAACTCATCAAGACCCTGACTGGCGGCGACACTGTGACAGCCCGCTTCCTCTATCGGGAATTCTTTGAGTTTCGCCCTCGCTTCAAAGTGTGGCTTGCAGCAAACTACAAGCCAGAAATCCGAGGCTCTGACTACGCCATCTGGCGACGCATCAGACTTATCCCCTTCACTGTCACTATCCCGCCCGACGAACAAATCCCCGACCTCGCTGAACAACTCAAAGAGGAACTCTCAGGCATCCTGAATTGGGCGCTGGAAGGACTACGGGACTGGCTCGCCAATGGCTTGCAGCCCCCGCCTGAAGTGACCGAAGCGACCGAAGCCTACCGTGCTGAGATGGACATCGTTGGCTTGTTCGTGCAAGACGCCTGCGTCACTGACCCGAAAGCAGTCACGCCTTCCAAGACCCTCTATGAAGCCTTCCGTGATTGGTGCGCCGAAAATGGCTATGAACCCTTCGGTCAAACTGCTTTTGGACGCCGACTGGCAGCGAGCGGTTTTGCGCACATCTTGACCTATGTAAATGGGCGTCGTTGTCGGTGCTGGGTTGGCATCCGCCTACGGTCTGACGCTAACCCCCAACCTGACCTACTTTCGCCCGACCTGACTGGCGATGGAACAGATGGAACAGATGGAACGCATTTTTCCAAAAGTTGCCCTATAATAGCGACGCCGACCAAAGTTTTGGAAATTCGTGTTCCATCTGTTCCATCTGTTCCGTTCCCCCCACAACCCACACCGTTTCTGCCCGACCAATCTTGTCGTGAACCAATCCCGGAGCCCCAAAATCCTGAGACTAACTTGTCGCAAACGGAGAAGTATGTCGACACAGAACATCGGTTAGTCTCTGACTTCGGACATTTGGACACCCCTATAAGCGATGTCCGTGTCGTCCGAAACCACGAGACCCTTACGGACAATTCGGACAATCCGGACAATCCGGACATGTCCGAAATGTCCGAAATGTCCGAAATGTCCGAACCGACCCATCGCTTTCGGACGATACGGACAACCCATATAATGTCGTCCGTAAGTTGGAACGAACACGGTTGGCATCGTGACTTGCTCGCTTCGGATACTCCCATTCTGCCCGACTTGCTCATCCCAGAAAATCCCACAACGCCTTGCCACCATGATAGAATTCGCAGCGAAAACGATGTCCGTTGCCCGTCGTCCCCTGAATTGCCAACGAACACTCCCGAACCAACTGAACCTGCCTACACAACCCCTCGTGGCGATGAACCCGTTGATGTCCTTATAACCGAAACTCCCAACCAAACCTCGTCGGACGAAGTTCGCTACATAGACACAGAACAATGGCTTGAAGAACTGTGTGCCGAATTAAGCGAAGCCTCAAACGAACCTGACGACAACGCTTCTTCGGCTTCGCAACAAAAACCTGACCGTCTTGCCTGTCTCTGCGGCGGTGAATTACGGTTGTTCGGGAAGTTTTACCAATGCCTTCGTTGTGATAGTCCACGAATTGCTGCTTGTCGTTACTGCGGAAAAGTCCTGCAACTTACCTCGGACGGTCACGCTGAGTGTATCGGTTGTGGGTTGCTATACACCTTTGACCGTGCTCGTCGCCTATGGCTCTCGGACTTTGATGCCTTCTGAGGGAGGTGAAGCGATGATGTTTGGGCACGAATTTCGTGAAAACGGCGAAATTTCGTGGGATGACGGGACGGAATTCGTTGCGACGACCCGAGTTCGTCGTCCCGTCGTCGTCTCAAATCGCTCTCACGCCGTCATCTTTTTGCCCATCCACCTTGCTCCCTTGCTTCCGTCGCTCGTTTTCACGAACGAACGGGGAAACGGACAGCCCGAAAACGGCACGGACGACGGTTTCGCTGGGTTCGCTGGTTTTAAATAATTCGCTGTAGCGTGCGCAACGACAAAAGTTCCGCAACCGCTGCGAGCGCATGCGTTGCACGCTAACGGCGTCGCCAAACGGCGTTGCCCAACAAATGAGGGGTGACGGAAAATGAACGCAGCAAACGGGTTCGCAGTGACGCAAACGAAGTCGTGCAAAAACTGCGGACAAACTTTCGTGTCAAACTGGAAAACCCGTGTTTTTTGCTGTCCATCCTGCCGTGAAGCCTACTACCGCAAACGAGCCCAACTTCGTTTCCGTTACCTGCGGATGAAAACTCGTTTGCGGTTGCAACAAGACCCTGAGTTTCGCAGTGTTTGGATGTCACGGATAAACGAACTTCGCGCGAAAGAAGGTCGTCCGCCCTACTGGAACGCTTACGAAAGTCGCCCTTACGCGAAAGATGAAGTTGCGTTGCTGATAAGACCTGCAACGACTTCCTTTGAGCCTGTTAATCAATTTCGTCGGCACGACAAATTTCGTCGGCACGAAGAAACCCATCCCGCTGGACATCGCAATGAACAACCGAACAAAACAAGCGAACAACGCTTTTTGACCTTCCAAACTGTGCTGCTCGGGAGAGAATACACGGTCAAAATCCCCTTCAAACCCGACGCTCGTTGCTCGCACAAAAACTGGCGAACGGGAAACATTGGCTGGAGAAACGAACCCGCACAAATTTGTCTTGACTGTGGGGCGATTTGTTTGGTCAACGAGGGTATCTGGCGATACATCCCTGATGCGACGGGTCGGATTGATTGGTGACTTTACCGCTACCAACCTTTTTGACCCTTTGGCGCACAGAGGCGAATAAAGGCAGGCGGGGGTGGGGTGGGGCATTCGCCGTCCGCAACGGGCGCAAAAACGAAAGCCCGCTCGGCAGTGCGCCGAATTTCGGCACGCCAAACGGGCTATTGCCAATTCTGCCGTCGCTTCGTCACTTAATCCGCTGTCTTGGCAGTTTCAGCGTCGGTGCAAGTGCGTCAATCGGTGAATGTCGTTTGTGAGCGTCTTTCAAGTCGGTTGCGAACAATCTGGCGTAGTAAGCGGTCATGACGGGAGTTGAGTGACCCAAAATTCGCTGNAACACGATGCTGTCGCCACCAGATTTGAGCCAACGNCGAACGAAAGTGAACCGCAAACTGTGAGGCGAAACACGAACGCCNNCAATCTTTGCCCGTTTGCTCCAAAGAAGAANACTCTTTTGCGCCCCTCTTTTGCTCCATCGTGTCGCTACCGTCGTGATAAAGAGCCAATCACCTGCGTTGTTGACTTGTAAGCGTCGCATCAAATATCGCTGCAACAAGACTTTGACGCTTTCACCGACGGGAACGAACCGCTCTTTGTTGCCTTTTCCGATAACCCGAACGAAGCCTTGAGAGAAGTCAATGTCGGAAAGTTTCAGGTTGAGCGCTTCGTTTAAGCGCAAACCTGTGTCCAAAAGCAAGCAAACGAAAGTCAAGTCACGCAAACCGCTGAAAGTGTGGGCGTGCTTTGCGATTGTGTTGACTAAAGCGGCGATTTGTTCGTCCGACAATGTGCGTGGATAGTGGACNGGCTCTTTGAGTTTTTCNATGCCTTGCGTTGGGTCATCGTTGCGGAAACCTTCACGAATGAGCCATCGGGCGAATGTTTTGATGGCACGAAGGTCTCCGTTAACGGTTTGCGGTGTCGCTCGTTGAAGTCGGAAGTAAAGGAAAGCCATGACGGTTTCACGGCGGAAGTTGGACGGAGTTTCGCCCCGTTGCTGGCAAAATTGGGCGAACCTTCCAAGACGCTCCCGATACCAGTTCACCGAAGTGCTGGACAGATTTTTGACTTGGCGGGAGAGGATGAAAGCGTCTAAAGCAGCGTTGAAGTCGGAAGGAATTAAAGTGAGCCCTTCAAACCGCAATACGACAGCCATAGCATTTCACCTCCCAATTCGTAAGTGCGCAGGATTTTTGAAGTGGCGGGTTTTTGAGAGGGCTAAGTTTTACGGGGCGAAACCGAATTTCGTTTGTGTTGCGAACTTCAAATCCTGTGCACCGCCCAAAAGGCGGTGGGTGGGTTCAATTCCCATCCGCTCCCGCCTCATTTTTTCTCGCATTTTCCTACACCTCTCTCTTGACAGAGTTATGAGGGAAAACACTATGCACTCGTGAAGTAGGGCAAGCATGTTTGGGACTGGCTGAAGTGAAGTTTTGCAGCCTCGCTTACCTGCGTGCTAAAAACCTCTCCCCACTTATCCTGAAGCCCTGTCCTGCAGTCCGTTAGAGTTGTCACCAATCCNCTCACCGCTTCAAAACCAANCCGTTGCGGGTGTTGNAGATGAGGACACGATGAAACCTCAAATCGGTTACAGTTCCGGGCAGTGGACCGATTTCTTTCGGCATGCCTTGTCTGGTTTGGGCGAGCATTTGGCGCAAAAACTCAGGTTCAACCTTCTTTGCGCCGATTTGCCCCACTGGTGACCAAGCACCGCCGGGAAGCATCTTGAAGGCGTAAAGGACAGATACAGCGGCATAAGGAGAGCGATTGACCAACAAGTCGGAGTCGCTGTCGCCTCCGCAGCCGAGAAGGAGCAATTTCGTCGCCTTCCCTTCGCCGCCGACGAAAACTTTCGGGCGCTGCGATTGTGGAGCGCTGACAAAGTCTGTGGCAATGAAGGTAACCATGCCCCGAAAATCGCTCAGTTCAACCACTGGGACATCAGCAGGCTTATCGGGAGTGGCAACTCGGGCAGCGTGCATGGTGAATGTCCCAGAATCTCGGAACAAAGCGAAACGCGGGTAAGCGCCTGTCTCATACCAAATGTCTCGAACGAGCAACTCACCGTCACCTGCAACTTCGTAACTCAGTTCGTTGTTGCTTGAAGCGCCGCTGAAGATTATCAACCTGCCACTGTTCACCTTGACACCGACTTTGCAGTCGCCGTGGTTGATATTGAACAGCCAAACATCAACATGCTTTGGAGTTTCCACCAGCAACCCAATTTCGCGGGCACCTGCAATGTTGATTTGGTCAGCGATGACTCGGGCAAACTTTTGACTGCAATTTTCCACGACCATGCCATTCGCACTGCGAGCGCCGTCAATCATCAAATCATGCAAGCCAAGGTGCGTTGGACCGACAACTCGCAAGACCGTCCCACCTTCAGCCCCAACCCAGCGCAAAATCGTTTTCCCACCATCTCCAACCAACCTCAAATCGCTTCTGGGCGGGATTACGATTGGCTTGTCAATTGGATAAACCCCGGCAGGCAAGTGAACAATTGCCCGCTTCCTGTTCCGGGAAGCAAAGTCAATGACCCGTTGGATGTCCGTTCCTTTTGCGCCCTCCGGCACTTCAATCAAGTTGCCATGCTCCAGCGGGAGCGTCTTGGGCTCAACGATTTCGGGTTTGACCTTCAGTGTTGGGACAAACTTTTCGTCCAACCTAACAGCCTGCGGGTTCGCATCGACTGCGTTTTTGACCGTAAAGGTGTTACCGATGGAGAAAAAGCCTGCATCCCTCCGAACCTTGACGACAGGTGCTGTCTTCGAGACGAAAATGTTGTCAATGAGCAACAGGGGTCCGATGTTGTTGACTTCAACGGCAGTCCCCTTAGGCTCAATCACGATGTTGCGTTGCAAGGTCACGAAACCACAAGCGTTAAGCCAACCCGCTTTGAAGAAGGCTTGAGAGTTGAGCGAGATGTTCCCACGAAGGGAAAAGTAGCCTGCATGTCCCATGCTTGCATCCGCTTCTTTTGAGCGCCTGAAAATGCTCTCGTAAATGTGGAAGTTGCCTGCACCGAAGACATTGGTGACACCGAAGCGACAGTCTTCGAAAACGCAATGCCAAACGAACCAGTCAAGGGAGTTCCAGTTTTGGATGCTGATACCCGCCTGCGAACATCGGTAGAAGCGGCAACGGGCGACCACTGTTTCAGCCACGCCTTGA
>JGI24721J44947_10005923_pt1 | contig 16628 bp, 17 predicted proteins | sample YelNatPaOPGAMG01_FD_44947 | JGI IMG/M metagenome (IMG submission 44947)
GTGCGCGCTGAGAAAGACCCGCTGATCGGCACCGGCAATGCAGACACAGAAGGCAGCGTTCTCGCTGCGAGACTCGTTCGAACAGCTTCAACGTGTTGGACCAGGTTTTCCTTATGAACAGCTTTTGTCCAGGTTCTAGTGCAAACCATGGATAGCTATGATACGTAATCTGCGGGCCGTGACATATGGGAATCTTCGAAAGTACGGTTCGTAGTAAACGATAGCAAGAATCAGCCGGTGTGATATGCGAGGGACACCCTCGGCACAAAATTACGGCCTTCGACCACAAAATTGTTCCACCTTCAGGTGAGTTTCATCAAGTGCGTTTTCGCGGTGTATAGCAGACGCGTTCCAAGTGGGTTCACTCTAAGAAATAAAAAATCCATAGGAGAGATATGGGCGAAGAAGTCGGGGATCTGCTAGGGTCGGCATCGCCGGCTGCAGGAAAACACGAAGAAATCCTCTTTTCGCTGACCATGGGGCGAAAAAGAACAGCAACAAGAGCGACGATACTCGAGGGAAGGTGTTTGCCCAACGAGATGATGACGAGATTGTAGTGGCATATATGGCACGAGTATTAGGAATTTTTGCACCTGTGAATTCAGTCAGCGTCAATGCACGCATGGAGTTTGTGACCCGACACTTCAACGACGCTATTGGTATCAGACGATGTATGGTGCTAAAGACGAGACCCTAGGACCTGCCACGATCCATCTTTGTGGGGCAGCCTCTCAGGCTCGTAGTGTGTGAGCAGAAACTGAAACGGATTGCAGGCGGTCTGTCATAAAAAGGCTGGGTGGCGTCTGTGAGTGGGTATGTTTATTCACTTTGTGTTCGTGGAAATGTTTCCGTTTCACTGACTGTCTTGGACCAGACATCATCCTGGGTGCTCGCATTGCGCTTCGAAAGGCCATATGACGTGATGGGGTCACGGCACCGCGGAGCACTGGCACGTCCACTCGACGACCGCCACTTGGGACGGTGCGCCCTGACTCGGCCTCCACAGAGAGGCACCCCGGTGTTGCCGCATCGCCCTGCATCCACAACGGCGGCATGCAGATCGCCCCAGCCAGCGTCGCTGTGTGTGGATCGTCGCGCATGCTCGGATCGCGCGATCCGCTCGCCTTCAATGCGACAGGTGCTCCAACGCTTTGCCACGTGTCCGTTGCTGAATGCGTGCAGTCGCTATCGCCGTCACGCACGCACGCATGCACGCATGCGGACGTATGGCGGTATTGAGGCGTGTGCATTGGCGGGCGCTCTTTCTGGCACTGCAGCCGGGTCCAGCGACAGGCACGTGGCTCAGGGAGCAAGTAGTAACGCCTCANCAGCATCGAGCTTGCGACGTGCAGGAGTGTACGCGGTGCATCGATGGAGACACGCCCACGGACACGTGTGCGACATTGGACTCTGGCAGTGNGCTGGCCTAGTCAGAATGCACTGACGGAGAGATGCAAATGGACACCTNTAAAGCATGGATTTCGGCNAGCAACCAGGAGCATTTACAGTACACCACCCGAAAGATCCATGCAAGCAAACATTTCGCAGATACTCTGGGCGGCAACCAGGAAAACTGGACGTACACACATCCAGATCATACACACAGACCTGCGTCCCGCCCAAGGCCCTAGCTCGAGACCCCCGCCGAGTCGCCACCGCTGAGCCAGCGCGTGTGCCACCGCCGCCCCGGATCGTCCAGACGCTCGTAGCCGTGCGAGCCGAAGCAATCCCGCTGGGCCTGAACCAGCTGGCTTGAGCGCAGCACCGCCTGTCGATACGTGTCGTAGTACGAAAGGCTCGCGGTCAGCGCCGGCGCCGGCACACCCAGCGATGCCGCCAGCCCGACAACACGCCTCCAGCTCTCGTGGCGACGTCCAATCTCCGCAGCCAGGTCAGCGTCCAGCAGCAGATTCGGCAGGCTGGGGTCTCGTCGAAAAGCGCCCTCGATCCGCTCAAGCAGCTGTGCCCGAATAATGCAGCCGCCCTTCCAGATGCGCGCAAGCTCCCCGAGATCCAGCGACCAGCCCTGCTCGCCGCTCGCTCGCTGCAGCAGACTGAGACCCTGCGCGTAGCTACAGAGCTTGCTGCAGAAGAGTGCGTCCTCAATAGCAGCGATCAACGCTCGCTCCGCCGATGCATCCGAACGCGACGTCGACGCCGACGCTCGTACAGAGCCAGACGCTAGGGCGGCGACACGNTCGGGANCTGTGTCCGGTCCAGTTTCAGCTACACCGCCAGCGGCTCCGGGTGAGGCACCGGCGGCCGCCAACTCGGAGGCGTGCCCCGTACCCGAGAGCCGCTCGGGTCCGCGGAGCACCCGCGACGCACGCTCGCGCTCGTCCTTCCGCGCTGAGAGGTAGCGCCCGTCGAGCGCGGCNGCGATGGTCGGCACCGCCACGCCCCGCCGCAGTGCCTCCGTCATCGTCCACAGGCCAGTGCCCTTGCTCTCACTCCGGTCGAGGATTTGGTCTACGAGCGCTGGCGCCGACGCTGCCGACGAAGACGTGTCAGGCACGCGTAGAATGCGCGCGGTAATCTCCACGAGGAAGCTTTGCAGGGCGCCCGCGTTCCACGAGGCAAANACTTCCGCAGCCGCCATCGCATCCAAGCCAACGGCACCCCGAAGCAGGTCGTATGCCTCGCCGATCAGCTGCATATCGCCGTACTCGATCCCGTTGTGCACCATCTTCACATAGTTCCCCGAGCCGCCCGGCCCAATGTAGGTAACGCACGGCCCAGAGCCGGGCACCTGCGCCGCAACCTGCTCCAGCAGCGGCGCAAGCTGCTGGTACGCCTCCCGTGAACCGCCCGGCATCAGGGAAGGCCCGTAGCGCGCACCCTCCTCGCCACCGCTTACGCCCATGCCTACGTACAGGAGGCCGCGTGCCGCGACAGACGCAGCACGTCGCTCCGTATTCTCGTACCACTCGTTGCCGCCGTCCACGATGATGTCGCCCGGCTCCAGAACCTCAGCCAGCGCCTCGACGGTTGCGTCGACTGCGCTCCCCGCCTTCACCAGCAGGAATACCCGCCGCGGACGCTTCAGCGAAACCACAAACGACCGCAGGTCCGCAAAGCCGGTAACGCTCCCGCTGGCTGTCGTGTCATCTGCCGCGAGCTCCCGCTGCGCCCGCTCAACAGTCTCCGCCGTCCGCGCATACGTTCGATTGTACACAGAGACTCGCCAGCCGTGCGACGCTAGGTTCAGTGCAAAGTTCTGACCCATGACCGCAAGGCCAATGACACCCGCGTCCGATATTGCGCGACCTGCAGGATGTGACGACGCGCTTTCCCGGACAGCACTCGACGGAGACGAGCCCTCCGCCGCAGACATGACGGCAGCACCACATGCTTGTGCGCGGCGGCCTCGGAGCAGGCACCAGCGAGCGCTTCGGACCAAGCTCAGGCTCCATGTCGGGTACGTACGCCTGGGTGTCCAGGTGTGCGCACGCGGAGGCGCCCAGCGTCCGAAGCGCACCGCAGCGACAGGTGCGGCGGCCCAGCACAGCGCACCGCCACTGGGACTCCGGCGAGTGCCCGCTGTCGTCGCCATCCTTGAGGCGATCCACAGGTGGTTTGCGTGACCGAGGGCGGCCGGCCTGTTCACCGGGTGCGCCTCCTCGGTCTGCCGCGCTCTAGACGGGGCAGCGCGCAGCGACTGGCCGTCTGGTGCTGCTTCCGGGACTCCTCAGCTGCCGATCCTGTGCCCCGGCGCGAGCACTCGGCGACTTGACGTCTGGTGCTCGCTCAAGTCTCTCACGGTCACTACGACAACACGCACGCTCAAAAGCTGAGCACAGCGGAAAACAAAACCGATCCGCGATGCACGGGGGTGCTGCAGATCGATGCAGTCCGCGTCACGAGTTCTCGCAGTAGCACGAATACCACCGACAATAACAGCAGCAGCAGCAGCAGCAAGTAACGCAACGTACTCGGTCCACAAACAGCCGCAGTCAGCGACGAATGAGCGGCTCGCTCAGTAGCTCGCAACTGCAGCTCCAGTACGAGTACGCAACGGATCGCAGACAGCCGCCACGAGGCCGCAGCGCTACGCACAGCGCGCGACGCACCGTCAAGCGCTATCCCGCACTGGCGGCCGCCGCAGCAACGCAGGCGGATCGAATGCGCACGGGTATATATATGAATATGGAACCTCAATCATCACTTGCGTTCAAACCATAGCTGGAAACACCGCGTCCCATCTCGAATCGCGAAGTTAAGCAGCATTGGGCTCTCTGAGTACTGTGATGAGGGATCGCACGGGAAACGGGAGTGACGCAAGTTCGCTTTTGCCACCACGTCGCGCTGACCTGTTCTAAAGCGCGCAGCAGCAGACGCGAGCCGGGTAGTCTGGCGGGGAAGCACTGTGAGGCCGGCTTGCTCCGGAATACACTTGCAACCGGTGGTCCAGATCGACGAGTGGGTAACTGCGGAGGCCTGGTTGCACAGAGCGATCTTGCCGCGCTACGAACCGCAACACCTGCCGATATTCTGGAGGAGGCGCGATCGCCCCCGCACGACGAACCCCGTAGCACCCAGAGGGAGTACGCACCCGCGCTACACCATGAATGCTAAAAAGGGCGGCAGGGCAGGGGCTGTCGCCCCGAACGCGTATTGCAGACAAACTAGCGCGTCACGTTCCGGTGCGTCGCATGCACGCAAACTCGGGTGCCGTACGTATTCATGGTGCTCGACACGCATTCTTCCCTATGGTAGTGTCAGATTGGAATGAAACACTGAATTGGTCGTTCGGTTTCTGCCTTTCCACTTTTGGATTCGATATATAGCTTCGACATTCCAAGCGCAGGAATGCTTGCGTACTGATTTACACGGCTTTCCTGGAGTCTGGGTCGTCTTTTCAAAACGACTTGTTCGATCCCTCTCTCTATTGTTCGTTACGGAAGCTATATCAAGATGCTTCGCCACGCTACGGACAAAGGGCTCCTAAAATAATCGTTTTCATTATCCATTCCGTGCGTCCATGGCTCCGCTGCTCTCCATGCTTTACTTGNAGCAAGCCCAAATCCCGAACTCTTTTACGTTGCGATCTTTCCGTATCTCGTCAACTTGTGCGCGTAGCAATTCTTACCGTTGGATCGATGAGAAAGGGCCATAAAAGTAATACCCCGACACATTGTTCACGAAATCATGTCGAAACCTCACGGAATCTCACACGTCAATAGTTGATTTCGTTCGGGCGAGGAATCGTCCTGTCTTTCCGGTCATCGATGAAATTGTATAGAACAACCGTGTGATACCTCTCAAGGGATACGCTTCCGGTGGCTTCTGTTTCTTATTTTTGCATGGAAATGGGTATTGGCCTCGGGCTCTTGTCCTTGCAACGATCGCCTCCAACGGCGAGACGTCTCTGCTTTGCGCGGAAGGAGTGTCGACGAATCGAAATTTCCCGGTCTCCTATCCGGCCTAGATCCTCCNTCTGGTACTTGTTTCATCATGAACAGAATCGCGTTCCACAAACCCTCTGTNGAATCGAATAGCGTGCGTTTGGTCGTACAGCGAATATAACAATCGTCTTGGAGGATCGCTCANAAGAAGCCGATGATCTTCGGGTACGAGACCTGGCCTGGAAACAGAGAATCGCATGGTGCAGAGCCTCTGGTGCCCGTCGAAGGCATCTACCGAGCGGTAAAGCAAGCGTTCACCCGCCACAGGGCAGCGTCCTGAGGCGAAGGATCGGTAGACAGATGGGAACACTCGACAACAGCCACGAATCACTCTTCCACAGGACNCATCGAGTCTGTATTAAAAGAGCGTGTAAACGCCAAGTGATCCGTAGATCGCACCTTTTGCGTGCACATGAAATGCCTTGACAAAGACCTTAAACAGCGAAAACGGGACCCCAAAGCTGCCATCAACAACCCTCGGCCGCTGACAACAGAGCTGGCGGAAGAGCAGAGACGAGCGTATTTAAAGCCGAGGCCAAGAAGGAGGGAAAGGAAGCGGCTGCATGAAAAGCTCGCAATGGCTGGCATTGATGAAAGCGGGAAAGGACCCAAACCTGCCAGTGTACACCCGAGTTAGGTTTTTGAACCCGTTCTATTGTGGTCTGAAATGGGTGTATAAACGGACCCAGAGAGTGCGAAACCTCCACTTTAAGATTTCATACAATTCGTTAACATGTCCCTGGGGAATTAGGGCTTTTACAAAAAATGACTCGGCCTGTGCAGCGCAGTCTGCAGAGTATAAAGTAACATCCTCCGCTCTTTCAGAATCGTAGTTGACCAGGCTAGCTCGCAATGAGCAACGTTTTTGCTACAACCTACTCCATAACGTGAGCAAGAACGCGCACTTCCAGGTTGGCTCCATCAATTCCCGGGAAACATCGCTATAAGGTGCGGGTACCTGTTGGCGAAAGCAAAATCTCTTGCCCTTGCACCCCAAGCAGCTCTGAAGCTTCAGGATCGCACTAGAGTTGGCGGATCTCGTCTGCGCGCAAGCCGCGGCCGAAAAGATTTGCCCAACACCGTAACACAGAGCTAAACTATCCAGCAAACAATGTTTCTGTGGGCTTCGAGCCCGTGCTTGGTAATCGGACGTGGAGCGTTCCCTCTGGGGAAGAGTCGCTCGCTGACCTGTGGAGCAAACAGGAGGAGAGTTTCGTCCCTTGGAAGCATAGATTCTTTGGGAGCAACGCTGGGTATTGCGCTCACTAGGGAACGAGGGAAGAACTCTAAACTTGCAACGCTTGTGCGGCGCCGGCTCCCAGAAGCTCGCATATACGAGCTGCCGTGCATCGCTCATAAGGTTCGGACAGATGCAGACCGCATCGTTCAGCTGCTGGCATCCGACGCCGATTCCATAGACTGGATTCTCATAACGTCACCGACCGCGGCTGAAGTTTTCGCCCAGGTCGTCCGGTCTGCACAGGAGCGTGGACTTCAACGGCTGCCACCGATAGCGTCTGTGGGTGCAGCTACGAATACGGCGCTTTTGAAATATTCCATGCAAGCAAACTTCATACCATCGCGTGCGATTGGTGCATGTTTAGGCGACGAGTTACCCGTTGAGAAGTTGCCCAAGGTGCGTATTCTGTATCCGACCTCTGCGAGCGCGAGCGATGAAATTGAGAAACGTCTCCGCTCGCGAGTTCCCGCGGTAGAATTCATTCGCATAGATATGTACGATACCATCGAGGCGAAATGGACAACAGAGGACATTGACACTGCACGAAACAGTGTCGACCTTGTCACATTGGCTTCGCCTTCAGCTGTAAAGGTTTGGGCCCAGCGGGTTGGAACCAAGCAGCCAGCTGTGTGCATCGGAAAGACCTCAGCAGATGCAGCGAAAGAGGTCGGATTCAGCGAGGTGTACGCACCGTCTGATCCGGGATTAGAGGCCTGGGTGGATACGCTCGTGCGAGTATTTGAACAGAAGCGCACTGAGACTCAAGGATAAAGTTCCGCGTAGTGCGCCACGACGCCGGTCGGACTGCGAGCATCAACCGTTGGATAGCGTGCAACCTTGGCACATGAAAAGTCATGCAAGGTACGATGGATGGCGCGCACACTGACCGGTTGGCGTATATGGTTTTCCGACGCAGGCAGATGATCTGGATGCGCGTTATTCTCAGAGCAGCGCATTCTAGAATACGTGTACAGGCACGGCCTTTTTATTTTTTTGTTCTCTACCGCGTATTCAGCAAAAGGGATGTGTTCTGCAGATTGGAGAAAGGTTGTGGAATATGTTTTTGAAGTCACTGCGAGATTGCGAAGAAAGACCTGACTCGTACGCGTGGACAATGCTATTTTTTAGCAGGGGGATGGACGAACTTTGTCATTGTGTTTATGCGGAACATCATGCGCCCAAAACAGTACGGATCAAACTATGTCGACGACAAGACGATCCTCTAGTCAATCCATCCCACTCCATGCATTCCCTTGGAAACACTTCGAAAGAATCCATAGCTTCCGAAGTTTCCCTATCATTGATATGTGCTTTGATGACGAGACACCGGTGGACAAAGAAAATGCACACTTGTTTAGGAGACCTTTGCGCGTTAAACAACACACATCGATTTCGCGCTGAAATGCGAGCACTTAGATCAAGAGGGAAGGGTGTTCGTCGCACTCGATGAGATTTCACTCGTGGAAAACTGTAGACCAGTATATGGGTACGCTAAGCGAGGCGAACGGCTGTTCGTAAAGAAGAGACAGGCGAGCATAACAACAACATCCCGCCTAGCGGCGATTCAGTCATATGATCGCCTGCGAATCGCTGAACAGATAGGATCCTTCAGCAGCGCATACTTCGTGGACGCACGATGTGGCTCCTCCGTTCCGCATTCCTCTGCCTTGCTTGTAAACCACGTCGCATTCGATTGCTCAAATACAGCTGTGGAGTACGAAGCTGAAAGGAATATTGAGATGCTCCCCGTGTCGGCCAGTTTTCCCTGCCCAGCTCTCTTTGAGCGTATCGTCTCTGTTGCCAAAAGTCATTCGACGCGTATTGATAAATAGCAGAGTCCTTCGCGCTTCTGACACGGAATTTCTTCGACAAGTCGGTCTCTACGTTCATCAGCCCTGAATCCATCCGCTCCTCCTCAGCTCGTGCACGGATGAGAGCGGAAAGATGAGATTCAGGCCATGGGGGTCGCGCAATGGAGACGGTAACGAAAAGGTACTCAATGAGTAGTAGACAGACATACTGAAAAGGAATCTCGGTCAAATCATCAGTATGGTGCGTCAGAATCCTGAGGGAAAATGGAATGGCGTATAGCGGCCATCTTCATGCAACCCTAGACCGTACACGAGAAGGAGAAGAGACCACCGGACGTAGAAAAGAAAGATCCTTCCAAAGGAAACGTGCATGTACAGTAAGTAGAACGAGTCGGAGCAGAAATACCAGTCTGGAAACTTGTCAAAGCGCTCCTAGTAAAACACGTCAACGGGGACAAGGTCTCAGAAACGCAATATGCAGGGCGTCATTGGGGATTGCGTCGATCCGTACTCGAGAAAGCCTCGCCTAGCTTACCTCGCCTTTAAACAGCTCGTTAAGAAACTGTTCGCACGAGTTCTGGACACAGGGCTGCCAGCTGTCCATATTACTATAAGATTTTTCAATCGAACCTTTCGCGCGACAACATAACTGTGTCCCCGGGCATAAGATGCAGTAAGACGAGAGTGTATACTCAGTAAAGAGCACGAACGCTTTCCAATAGATTTTGACACGTCGCCGCACGACGTCGACGACGGGAACATCGACAGCGCCGGCGCCAGGGAGTATCAAACGAACCGCCAAAACGAAAACCGTATGCGGGTCGCTGTCGAGCGCCTCATGATGCGCAACCTGTGAATGAAGTACCTATACCTCAGTGGCCCAGAAAGATGGTGACTGATCCAACGCATTCTTCGGGCGTCTATGGAGGCAAATGACGAATAGGGCTTCGCGGGAGTGCATGCGTTGTTACCGAGTTCAGAAGCAACAGTTCCACGAAAACGAGGCTCTCTTCATATGGTCCAAGCTCAGGATGTTACCCTCGGCCTCGGAGCAATGCACGTCGTATTCAACGGATGGACGATACACGATGTCTTCTTTGCATGTATACTTCGCTACATGGTTTTCATGAACGCAGCCCTGCAGTGCAAAGCAGACTTCCTCATGGAACCCGAATGCCCCGCCCGTCTCGAGCTGCTTTTCGACATGGTCCCTGTACGTGGCATCAGGACCATTAGATAACCGTGGGCGCTTCTGTTCGGTACCAAATGGCGTCCTCAGTGAGCCGTGGCTGGTGCCTGTGAGCAAATACGAGCACTCAGCCGGTGTCAAGAAGAGCACACAGGGTGCTCGTTCAATTTTTCTGGTTTACAGGAAGGGAACACAGAGAGGTTTACAGGTTCTATGGAGACCGATGGAATATCGATCTGCATGCAATTTTGTAGAACTATGCCCGAATCGAGCAACGAGATGCATTCTTATCCGTTTACAGTAGTTGAAAAGAGAGGCATGTAACGGCCGGAAATCTCGAATAGAAGAAATCCATGGCCGTCGTCAAAGCTTTGAATCACAAGGCTAGTGCCTGCTGCCTAAGCATAAAGCTGATGAAGCTGCTCAACTTTCCCCGAGCTGGATAGCAACAAGAACCAGGCATGATGGACTTCAGAAGGGATATCAGCGAATGAAATGTCTGGGCCAGGACGCAGCTCGACTTTCGGAGCACCGCATCAGTCGGGGAGAGATACTTTGTACGCTTCGTTCAGAGAGAAAATGAGCGCCTGACTGGCACACAGAAACGATCTTTGATGGGCGTGCATGAGACTGCGCTGAGGTTGCAAACGGTCTCGGATGTACAAATGCAATAAGCGTGCATTCGACAACTTGTTTGGTCAGTTGGAGACGGAAATGACCGATAAGCTGCGTCGTTTGATGGTAGCCTATGGCGCTAGACGTGCTGTAGCGTGCGGTCGCTGTATTCCGGCGACCCCGCGACGGAAGCATACAGCGAGTGCAGGAATCGATGCTGTAGGATTCCCATCAATGCGTTGACGGCGACATTCATGCACCACGAGCACAGGTGCACGTCGGAAAATGCCAGAGAAAAGGAAACTGCAATACAGAGCGACGCGCTAGATGGTTTCCAGAAAGCTAAGCAAAAGTCATATGGCAAGGAATAGGAAAGCGAATGGCTTGCTATGTTGTAAATCAACCTGTAACCATGCGCGCAAGAACTTTTTGCAACCAGACTCGCATGCCCTGATCAGCAACCGGTAATGTATCGTGCTTCCCAAGCGTCCAGCGGCTTTGTGTCAAGCGATTTTTCGAGAAAATGGTTTCGTACTCAGCGTACGCATTGTACTGAAACACTGAAGGTATCTAACCAAAAAAACCAGTCGCCAGGAGAGGAACGGAGAAAGACTTGCCTCGGGTAGTGCAGTGGTAGGGCATGGCCGGGCAATCCACCAATGCTAGAGCACCTTCTATACACAACAGCAACGATTTCTCTGGGCAGTTCCTGAGCGATAATGGTGTTCCATCATTCAATACCACTGAGCGTCAACTCCTGCCACAGGCAGACCTTACTTCGAGCCATCGTGCGCCAGGTTCTATGTCGGACGAGTGCCACCTGCCCGTTTTCCAAACATTAGATGCCACACAGCGCTGGTGCCTTGAAACGTTTTGCCAATATCCTAGGACCAAGACTTACAGGCATACGCTCGCGTCTTCCGCCAGCGACGACTGAAGGACGCGTTGCTGCATTTTGCTGCGGCAACTCGGGTTACTCCGTGAAACCAACGGTTACTCATCGAATCCCTGTCAAGTAGGTTCCACAAAAGCGATCAGCTGACGAGCCTAGCAAACGTGACCGCCACGGAGCGCCAGAACCAGATGAAGGACCGAGCCTCCCTCTATGTTATACTCTCTTGCGGAACGATCGTCGGCGAGCTGTTTTCCTCCAAAGATCAATCGTTGCTGCTGCGGCGGTATGCCTTCCTTTTCCTCTATGCGCTCCTTGATCCTCTGTATAGGGTCATGCGGTTCAATATCTAACTCGACCTCCTTGCCTGTTAAAGTCTTGACTTTAACCAGCATCGTTTCGCTGGGTTCGCTTCGTAGCTGGAAACAGAACAGTTTTCCAGGATATTGATGCGGTGGCCTGCACGCTGTCCCAGCCAGCATGGGGTGGTGGGGGCGTCGTCCACAGCGCGCACCTTTTCCGCGCCCCAGTTCACAACTTCATTTGGAGCTACAAAGGTGAAAGGAGTCGCGGATTCACGCTGTACACCTTGTCACGGGTCCTTGTTTGATTGTGTCTGTTTACTGGAAGCAGAAAGAGGTCTGACGTGCGACAGCACTCTGGAGCTGATGAAATGAAATAGCAATGCGAAAGGAATCGTCAAGTTCAGCATCCTCTGACCTTGTGATGGAGGCGGCCTGCAAGTGCCACGAACCGAGTCACCACCAAGTTCGTGGCCTCGAAAGCTCCTTTATTACTGTACCATCGCAAGCATTATTCCGTTTATTGTCGAAGAGAGAGCTAGGCAACGAACGACGACAAACGACGATAAACGTGAAGTCTCGCTGTTACACCTTCAGCATCTTGTACGGACAGGGAGTTCGGTACGCGCATAGTGACGTACGCCAGAGACTTTCTGTTTTTGAACGAGCGTTTCTAACTTTCAGTAACGTAACTGATAATAGATTGTTTTTAGAAGTGACTCAGCTGCATGCTAAAACGTTGCGAGCGTGTTCAGAGCATGGGATATCTCACAGGGGCAGGGTGTCGAAGCTCGCGGAATCCGATGCCCCAGTGGCGCCTGTGGAGGGGGCTGCCACCCTGGGCGATCCCGATACACACGCAGTCAGCTACGAAGACGCTTTGGTCGAATTCCGTGAAACGGGCGACTACAAGCGTCTTTGGAGAGATATTCGTGCGCTGCGAGAGGCGCAAACTCCGATTGAGAACGGCCAGCTGAATACCCTAATGATGGCATGCATTAGGCGGAAGAAGCCGGATGTTGCAATTCGCATTTTCCATGAACTGGAGCCTTTGGTTTTGGGCTCTCCGAATATCGAATGCTACACGACGCTGATTGTGGCATACGGTCGCCTTCGTCAGGCCGACAAGGCTGTCGAAATACTCAACGAGCTGCAAGCTCGGTGCCGAACATTAAACAACGAGGAGCAGAGCGACAACCTGGCATTGTGCCCGTCGCTACGCACCTATAATGCGGTAATGAATGCATGCGTGGCCGCTGGGGACGTTGACAAAGCTCATCAAGTGTTCGGGGAGATGGTTGATGTTCAGGGCATTGCACCGAATGAAGTCAGCTATAACATCCTCCTCAAGTCTCATGCGAGGCGCGGTCGCGTGGAGGCAATGCAGCTGGTACTTGACCAGATGCGTGCAGCGGGCTGCGCGCCGTCGCTTGTGACCTATACCACTTTAGTCAAAGGCTACGTGACCGCTAACAAGCTCGAAAAAGCAGAGGAAGTTTTGAACGATATATTGTACAAGAAACGCCTGGAGCCGGACAGTCACCTCTTCAACTGTCTTCTCGAAGGCTATGTGCGAGCAAATGATTGGAAAAAGGCGCTTAAGCTCGCGGATACAATGCGACAGCATGGTACCATGCCGGATGGCTACACCAATACGCAGCTTGTGAAGGTTTGCATACAAGCCGGCCGCTTTGATCTGGCAGAGAAAATCGTAGAACGCATGCCACGGCCGTTGCCTTTGCAAATCTATTCGATGATGATCAGCGGTTACGGTGATAGTGGTCGCCTCTGGAGTGCCCTGCGCCTCGCGAAGGAAATGCGTAATGATGGGGTTCATGAGAACGTTCGAACCGTTTCAGCGCAGATGAGCGCTTGTCTGCAGGCACGAGAGCCGGCGCTTGCGCTCAGCGTCTTTCTTCGAGTGATGCGCGAGGATCCGTCTTTTGTGCCCGATCAGGTCATATACACGCTGCTTATTCGAGCGAATGGTCTGCGAGCAGATGTTGACAGCGCTTATCAGATTTTTTCACTGGTGAAGACCAAGTATTACACTGTTCGAACCGAGGTCTATAACGCGCTCATAGAAGCAGCGATGCTTAGTGGTCGAGACGATCTCGCGCTATCGGCACTCGATGAACTTATCGAGAAGAGTCCAGGCGTGAACGAGCAGACTTTTCAAGATTTGACTTGTGTCTGTCTCGTCGACCAGCAAAAGCAGTTTCGATTCCTGTCTCAAGTATGGAATCGTTTGCGGCCTCTAGGGGCACCGATAGATGGCCGCTTCTACGCTCGCTTTCTAGAGGTTACGAGTCATGTGGGCGACCTGGAGCTGGCACGAACCCTAATCCGTGATCGTTGGGCCGGCCACTTTTTAATTAATGGTGCAACAGCACAAGAAGTGCGTTCTCTGGAAGCATATGTAGCCGGACGGGAGGCTGCTTGAAAACCAGGAAGCCGGGCTTTGGGGGCGTTGTTGGTACCAGCACTCGAGACTAGTCTGCCTGTGCGCGCGCGTGAAGTGTCTTGCGAAAGTGTCTGTAAAGTGCCGAGGGTATTGCTGAAGCGTCGACACGATCGCAGTTTGTGCCCTAGCTTGGGACAGTGCGTGGCTCCAACGGGCGAATGACGACCCCGCACGGCATTTCGTTACGTAGGCCCAGCAGCAAACGTTCGAGACGACTCGTTTTAAGCTTGCTGAATGTCGCTGTCTTGAAGCTTCATGCGCGAATGGATGCCCGTACTTGTCAAGATTGGCTGCAGACAAATCGCTATTCGAAGGCGCTCGCACCGCAGGTTCTGCATACGCACCCGACATTGCTGGTGACCAAGCACAGAAGAGGACGATTGCGCGCTTATCGTGCGGAGAAGGCAAGTGATCTGCTTGGCGTTGCGTATCCTGCACGTCCCCAGAAAGCACCTCGGTTGGGGCTACAATTCTAGCGCCGCTCATGACTTGGTCATGAGCCTCTGAAACGGTTTATTTGGAGAATAGTGATCGGTCCTGTTGGAGTCTGAGACACTCGAGGGAGCCAGCGTGGTGTGCGCTAACTTATGCCGATTCCAGTCGGTGTGCGTGCCGTCTGGAGGTGGCGATGGCCGTCTTAACGCACACAGACGAGTAAGCTTTCGCTCGGAATGAGCGTGCATCGCACGTCGTCTCATGAGCGAGCAGGTCGGGTATCTGTGGCGCGGTTCGCAACCCCGCGCTCTGGGCTCGAATGCAGAAGGGATTCAGTGCTCTTCGAGCACGGGTGTTCATGTGATTCTAAATGGTATATCGGCAGTTACTGGGGCAGCATGCAAGCAGATATACTGGAGAGACAGCTTGCGCACGAGTGANAGAGCATCGCATTCGGCGTCTGTNCCCAGAGAAGACCGTCCAGCTTTTAACAGCCTCCGCAATTGACAGGATACCATCGAGGATCATTCCGCCTCTGACGGAAAAGTCCGTAGCATGCGGTGCTACTCCATGAGCGCACGAAACACGGATGCACCCCGTGGACAGCCTGGCCAATGAAAAGCGCTATCCAAACAGACGCATGCGTAGACCTTAGGTCAAGGATTGCCGATGGTAACCTCCATTGTTTTCGCCACATCAGCGCAACTTTGGGCACGTCGTTAGACACCGACGATTCCATATTTGCTTTTTTCTCACAGGAACGACAAAGTTCCGCCGCAACCAGCGAAAATCATCGTTGATTCATACTCGTCTCTGTGCTCAGGAATTCATTGTTTTGGGGGGAGGGCTTCTACCATCAATGCTTTTGGCTGGCATTTTCAGCGCCNGCTGCAACGGAAACGCGACAGTCTTCTCGAGTAAACGTGGAGCCACTGGGGCGCTTGCGCCTCTGGTAGTTTTGAAAGCTGCCTAGAGCGTTGACGCTTCTAAGGATTCGCTCGCGGGCGTCTAGGGCTGGCCGACGGCCGGTCAGCGGAAGCAGGCCTCGGCAAGGCGAGGCGTTGGCTCCAGAGCTGACTCTATGCACGCCTCAGACGTGCGAACTGTGCTGAGGGATGTAGATGGGCTGCTCTTTCAGCGGCCGCCGTGGAGAGTGCTCGCGAAAATTCTTCGTCTAGAGCCCCGAAATCATCTCGTTGCCCAGAGCGTTGCCCCAATTCCGGGGGATTTTCCTGTTGCGTCGGTCGGTGCTTTTATTCTCGAGGCCATGGGGCAAAGTGGGCTCGCTCTGCTCCACGCGAGCTCGCAGCGCGTCTCCGGAACGAGCGTCGTGGCTCGAATCAGTGGCTTCAAGTGGCCGCGAGACCTCCCCGCAGCTGTAGTCGATCACGGAGTTGTGGTAGAGGTGAAGTTGGTGCGAGTGAGGGAGAGCGGGTTCGGACTTGTTCGCGCCACCATAGCAAGCAACGCTGGACACTCGCTGCATATTGGACCAACCGAGATACTGTACAAGATGCTTTAAAACAAAAGCTCCTGCTCAAGACGAATGCGACCTGTTCTAGAACAATATCTTTCTTGCACATTTGACGTCGTGTACGGAAGCCGCTTCAGACGGAGCGTCTGTGCTCACGATGGACTTGTATCCGCGTCGGGTATCCGCTGAAACCGATACGCTTTGATTTTTTTCCCCAGAGAGCCATGAAGAGCTCGAATCGTATTTCATGGAATGCTGAAAATGATATGGGGCAGGACTCGTTGATCGCTCGGAATGTACGCAGACATTCCAAAGCGGACGTCCTGATGAAATCTGCGGAGACTCAAATACTGCTTTGGAATTTACAGATGCCATGTTTATCTGCGAGTCCAGCGTCTCACGGAGCGATTCGTGCCCTAGTGAAACGCGAAATTAGAGGCGGTTTCTCCGTAGGCCGTGTCAGCAAGTATCATGTCACTAGTACAACTCGAAGCGAGGTCGCAGAGGAAACGCGTTCATTGCAACATGTGAGCGCTTCGCAGACCTGCAGGCGAGTGTGCTCAACACGATATAGTGCCCCGCCTCTCCACCTGGGCCTCTGCGAACGTAACGCGATTTCACAAGTTCCCCGAGAAGGCCAGGGGCAGTCCAGGATCGATATCCCCGACGCATGCGTTCCATACGGGTTGAAGGCGCCATGTCCCAAAGTTCTTGTCCCAAATCGTGGCGCATTCTGCTAAGCTAAGGCGAAAATGCTCACGAAATCCCTGTTGGAAGCTATTCCGCTTCACCACGACTCTG
>JGI24721J44947_10005930_pt1 | contig 16621 bp, 12 predicted proteins | sample YelNatPaOPGAMG01_FD_44947 | JGI IMG/M metagenome (IMG submission 44947)
AAACCTGCCCGTGTTGGCACGCACCCTAGAAGAAGCTGGCATACCCACTGTCTTGATCACCAATATGCCTTATTGGGCTGAACGGATTGGCGTCCCCCGTACCCTCGCAGTGGAACATCCNTTTGGCTGCCCCATTGGTTATCCAGGAGATGAAAAAGGGCAACTGACCCTTTTACAAGCCGCCTTGTCCCTATTCGAAACTTGCACTAAACCTGGTGAAATAAACGAATTCTATGATCATTGGCAAGAGCCTATTGAGACAGCTATTCAATCCTGGCAGCCCTTGGAACCTTCCCCCATCATTCGCATGCTCACCCCNCATATACGCGACATAATCCGCCAGAAAGGGAAATTAAATCTAAAGTAGTGTTTTTAACGGGAATTTTCTACCTCTATATTCCGTTATGATCTGGATAGGAATTATCCTCTTCGCCATCAAAATGATCCAAACCAGCCAGAATACATCCCGTCATGATCAACACCACCAATAGTACTGGAATTAAAATTACCGGGTCTTGCATTTCAAACCTCATCTACGAAATCTTCTTAACTTCTATTAATCTTAACCCCACTATATCAAAAAAAGTTCCGCGAAGACTAAACAAAATTGTTAAGTGGTAATCCACTTAGGAAATCAGCTGCCACGCGGCAGCATTCGCTGCAACTGAAGCATCCTTCATATTAGCCAGGAGATTGCAACTCTATCTCTACCAAGCCGTTTATCTTTGGTGAAACAAAGAAAAAATTCTTTCCGATTATTTCAACCCACAAAAAACCCTTATCACTTTTACAAATCTTGCGTCCATCTTATAACGCAGCTATTATTTTTCCTCCATAATTAATTCCTATATCGCAAGAGCCTTTTCATTCATGATTATTCGTGTCCATTCGCAAATTTATTCGTGTCCATTCGCGTTCATTCGCGGATATATTCGTGTTCATTCGCGTCCATTCGTGGATTTATTGGCGTCCATTCGTGTCCATTCGCGGATTCATTCGCGTTCATTCGCGTTTATTAGCGGATTCATTCGCGTCCATTCGCGGATTCATTCGCGTCCATTCGCGGATCTTTATGATAGACTCCGATATACACCATCTCCACTTGCCCACGAAAGGAGTTAATATGACCAGCACAGTCCTTGCATTAGTACCTCACCCGGATGACGCAGAATTTTTTGCCGGTGGTTTACTCGCAAAATTCGCCAAACAAGGAGCAGACCGTAATTGAAGTCATTGCCACCGATGGTTGTCGTGGCTCCTATGATTTAGATACTGCCACCTTGATACAAGTGCGTGCTCAAGAAGCAAGCAATGCTGCCAGAGTGCTTGGCGCCCAACCTCCCATCATGCTTGGCTACCACGATTTCGAGCTCGATCGTCTTCCTGCCGGTGAATTACGGCAGCAATTCATCTATTGGATTCGCAAGCTGCAGCCTGACATCCTCGTTGCCGAGGATCCCTACGGGTTATTTGAACCCCATCCCGACCATCGAGCGGTTGCCTGGGCGGCCTATGAAGCAGTTCATTTTGCCGAGCTACCGCTTATTGAAGAAGAACAAATCCGTGCTGGCTTGCAACCTCACTATGTCGCCGAGAAATATTACTATTCCCAGACAACTGAAGCCAACCATAAAATTATCGATATTAGCGACACCATCGAAATCAAACTCGCCGCCTTGACCGAGCACAAAAGCCAGATCACTTTTTTAGTAGAAGGCATCATGCGGCAAGCTCGGCAAGCTGGACTAGATCTGAGAAGCATTCTGGGAGACGCAGCTGCTGATCCCTTCCTCCTCTTTCAACTTTCCATGAGAATGCAAGCCGCAGAAATAGGCCGTCTAGCTGGTTTCGAATATGGTGAGTCTTATCGCTACGAAAGGTACCATACCGCCATTGAGGCGCAACTATCTCTGATAAATAACCCTTCATCTTAATGAGAAAACGATCGAATCGGAGGAAACCACCATGAAAATTGCCATCATCGGAGCTGGCGGGTTACGCACCCCCTTGATTGTTCAAAGCATGATCATCCGTCAAGACCAATTACAGTTGGATGAACTTTCTCTAATGGACATCGAATCAGAAAACCTGGAAATCATCCGCTCCCTCGTTTTGCCGCTCGCTGGTCAACCCCCTTTCCAAATAACCTGGACAACCGATGCCCGTCAAGCTCTCCAGCAGGCGGATTTTGTAATCACCACCTTTCGTGTTGGTGGAATGGAAGGACGAGTCATTGATGAGCGCGTTCCATTGAACCTGGGATTACTTGGTCAAGAAACCACTGGCGCGGGAGGGTTTGCTATGGCGATGCGCACCATCCCGGTGCTATTCGAATATATCCAGATGATGAAAGACCTTTGCCCCAATGCCTGGTTGATTAATTTCGCTAACCCATCCGGCTTATTAACCGAAGCCATTTATCAAATCTCGGGCTGGCAACATGCCGTAGGGATTTGTGATGCACCCTCCACAATCCAAAGGATCGCCGCAGCAATCTTGCAAGTCCCAAATGACTCAGTTTTTCTGGATTATTTTGGTTTAAACCATCTCGGTTGGATCAGGGGAATTTATCACGACGGGGTCAATTATCTTCCTCAATTTCTGGAATTAATTCGCCAGACAGGTGGTATTGGCGAACTTCCCTTTGATGTAGATTTACTAAACTGGCTGGGGATGATCCCAAATGAATACCTTTATTATTACTATTACGCTCGCCAGGCAGTAGAAAACATATTATCCCGCGAAGAAACACGCGGCGAATTTCTCGCCCGCATCAATCATCAGCTCTTCAAAGAATTGCGCCAATTAAAACAACACAACGATTTCGATGCGATGCTTAACCGCTACCAGGAATACCTCACCTTGCGTGGCAAGACCTATATGAGTAAAGAAACCGCGAAAGAGCACAACCTGACCCAACTGGAACCACAAGCTGCTGACGCCCTCTCCCATAGTGGCTATGCCGGTGTAGCTCTTGATTTGATCGAAGGGTTGACCGGAAAAACCGCGCGTGTGATGACTTTAAATATCCCTAATCAAGGCGCGATTCCACAAATGAGAGATGAAGATGTTGTTGAAATACCTGCTTTGGTTCAGCGCAATCAAATCATCCCTCTGTCGGTGGGCGAAATCCCCACCCATTGCGCCAGTTTAATGCAACGGGTAAAAGAATACGAAAAATTAACCATCAGCGCCGCGCAGGAAGGTTCCCGTCAAAAAGCAGTGCTGGCATTAGCCCTGCATCCTTTGATCAATGACTACACCCTCGCCCAAACCATCCTCGAACAATATCAACAACAACATGGCGCGACCTTTCCCCTTTTAAAATAATGGAGAAGCTCACTTATGGCGAATCAGTATGACATTATCGTCGTCGGAGATTATTGCCTGGATTTAATTTTCAGTGGTTTACCGACTTTTCTTGAATTGGGCAAAGAAGTAGTGGCACGCGATTTTGCTATGGTCGGCGGGGGAACTTATAACACGGCTGTTGCCCTGCATCGCTTGGGTATAAAAGTGGGTTGGGCATCCGATTTTGGCAATGACCTATTCAGCCAATTGGTACTAGAAATGGCAAAGAAAGATGGCTTGGATGATACATTATTTGTCCACCATGCTATGCCTTTGCGTCGCATTACCGCGTCCGCCTCTTTATCCAATGAGCGGGCATTTATGGCTTTTTATGATGATGGACCAACGATTCCCGCTGCAATTAAAGCAATAACCAGCGCCTCAGCAAAATTCCTTTATATTCCCGCCCTCTACACTGGACCAGCATTCGACATTGGCTTGCCGCTCGTGCGGGCGAAACACATGAAGATCATCATGGATGGAAATTCGTATGATGATGCGGTTCTAAAGGACGCAAAAGTGCGTAAAGCTTTAAAGAATTGTGCGATATTCATGCCCAATCGTGCTGAAGCCTGCCGCATCACCGGTTTGGATGATCTCGAACAAGCCATGCACAAATTGGGTGAGTTGACGCCGTTAGTGGTGGTCAAAGACGGTGCAAACGGAGCATTCGCTTGCCAGCAAGGAAAAATCATCCACGCACCCAGCATCCCTGTTCAGCCGGTTGATACAACCGGCGCGGGTGATTGTTTCAACGCTGGTTTCCTAAAAGCTTGGTTGGAAGAAAAACCACTCGAAGAATGTCTCCGTTGGGGCAATATCGTGGGCGGATTATCTACATTGGGGTACGGTGGCTCTGGAAAAATCATCACAGAACAAGATGTACGGGCTTATCTTTAATCTTTGATTAAACCGGTCGCCGCAGGGACAACTTCCTGCGGCGACTTCTTTAAACCTGACGAGAGGAGATATGACAAATTTCGATTTACCAATCGCTGGGATTCATCAAATATTCATGAATAGATCGGGCTGCCTTTCGCCCCGCACCCATTGCCAAAATAACCGTTGCCGCGCCGGTAACGACATCGCCGCCTGCCCAAACGCGTGGTTTAGAAGTCTTTCCGGTTGCTGGGTCTGCAACGATGTTGCCGCGCTTCCCAATCTCCAATCCCGAAGTAGTTTGCGGTATCAAAGGATTAGGGCTATTTCCAATGGCATGGATTACAGCATCAAAAGGTAAAATAAATTCTGAACCTTTGATTGGGATTGGACTGCGCCGTCCCGACGCATCCGGTTCGCCTAACTCCATTCGGATACATTCCAGAGCTTTCACCCATCCATATTCATCTCCAATACAACGAGTGGGCAATGTCAGATAACGAAAATGAACACCCTCTTCTTCCGCATTTTCGATTTCTTCCAAGCGGGCTGGCATTTCCTCCCGAGAACGGCGGTATAACACGGTCGTTTCCGCCCCCATCCGTAAAGCAGTGCGGGCACAATCCATGGCGACATTCCCTCCTCCAATTACGGCTACCCGAATATGCTCCTTCACCGGTGTTGGAACCAACGGGAAGCGATAGCCTTTCATGAGGTTAAAGCGAGTGAGATATTCATTAGCAGAATACACCCCATTCAAATTATTGCCGGGCATTTCGCTAAACCAGGGCAAACCAGCTCCCGTGCCAACAAATACTGCATCATATTCTTCCAGTAAACTATCTACAGCGCGGGTTTTACCAACGACATAATCCGCAACCATTTTTACGCCCAAACTGCGCAGATATTCCACCTCATGCTCTACAATGCGCTTTGGCAATCGAAATTCCGGGATGCCATAGACGAGCACTCCGCCAATTTTATGCAACGCTTCAAAGATTACCACTTCGTGACCAAGCTTAACCAAATCGCCAGCTACGGTTAACCCCGCGGGACCTCCGCCAACAATGGCAACCTTCTTACCCGTCGAAGGGGCAATTTCTGGCATCATCCGTTCACTTTGCGCTGCTTCCCAATCACCCAAAAATCGTTCCAGGCGGCCAATTGCAATCTGGCCTGCTTTTTTAAGCAAAGCGCATCCCCCTTCACATTGCTCTTCCTGTGGGCATACCCTTCCGCAGACCGAGGGTAATGAATTCTTCGATTTCAAAATTTGTACCCCTCGTTGAAAATCCCCTTCTGCAATGGCTTTAATAAACCCGGGGATATCAATTTCCACCGGGCATTTTTCAACACAGCCAGGCTTTTTACACTGAATGCANCGGTTCGCTTCTTCCATTGCCATCTCAGCTGTGTAACCAAGCGCTACTTCATCGAAATTATGAATGCGCACTTCTACCGCTTGTTTTGGCATCGGTCGTCGGTTCAAATCGAGAGTTTTTCGAACTGCATTTTCCATACCAGCTATCCTTTACAATGGACGAGTCGAGCGGAGCGGGATAACCTCTTCTGGCAAGTAAGCTTTTCTCCGCTGAGTTAATTCCGCCCAATTTACCTTATGACCATCAAAATGAGGACCATGAACACAAGCAAAGCGGGTCTCGGAATCGACTGTTACTCGGCAAACCCCGCACATTCCTGTACCATCAATCATGATTGTATTCAAGGTGACAATCGTTTTGATCTTTAATGGCAANGTTTCCTGAGCACCGCGCATCATCATATAATTACAACCATTCAAAATGACACGATCCACCCGCATTGGCAAAGTCCGCACAATTTCGGGTAAACTACCGATATGACCTTTTTTNCCTTGNGTTCCATCGCGGGTCATGTACAATAAACGATCAGAAACTGTTTTCAATTTTTCTTGCCAGTATAACAAAAAGGATGAACGCCCTTCGATAACGGTGATAACCGTATTCCCAGCTTCTTTTAACGCACGTGCTATCGGATAAATACTGCCAATCCCATAACATCCGCCAACGCACATAACGGTGCCAAACTGACCGATTTCCATGGGATTACCCAANGGGCCCACCACCGTCGGTACAACATCTCCTTTTTGTAATGTAGCGAGCTTTGCGGTCGAACGCCCGACATTCATATAAACCACTGTAATAGACCCTTCTGCCATATCCCAATCCGCAACCGTTAGNGGAATCCTCTCTCCATCCTCTTCAGGTCGAAAGATTGCAAATTGGCCAGGGAGAACTCCTTGTGCCACATCGGGTGCCATCACCCGCATCATGTGTAAATTTGGAACCAACATCCGATTTTCGAGTATGGTGAACATACTTATTTCTCTCTCTTTATCAAATATGCAATGATTTAAGACCTTCCACCCAATGGCTTAAGGGATACCCCATATAAACCGATTCACTATCTGGGTTTGGTTTACGGCTTTTATAACCAATGGCTGTTGCCATATTGAATCGGTCAACGGTGCCCTTCTCCCAAAATCCNCCTACCATGCGTGCTATTTCTGCTTGAATCTCTTCGGGTGTAGCGAAATCAAAACCACGCGCCCCCATCAAACGGGCGATGCGGCACAGTATCTCCCAAGAAGGGAGTGCCTTACCCGGAGGTGTGGTCGCGGCATGGGAGAGATGCATGACACCAGCATAATTAATCCAGGAAGCATTTGTTTCCGTGAAGGCGGCGGCCGGCAGCATTAGATCTACTTTCCCTTGGCGGGGAGGATAAATGTTCTGCATGATCACATAAGTAGTATCGGATAATTGCGCTGGCGGATTTTCGCCAATAGTCAGCAAAACCTGTAATTTTCCCGCTTTCTTCCAGAACGCCCGGTCACTTGCACTATATGGTATCGGCGTTGACCAACGAGATATCACTCCCGCCCGATGTTCTTCATCCGTTAAAGCAATTCCACCCGGTAATATATCGGCATATGCACCCATCATGATCGAGCCGGTAAGGTTACCCTCAGCAGGTAACGGAATTACAAGCGCATTCAATTCCATACTTAAAGCTTCGACCGCTTCGAGCAAACTCGCATTAGCAGAAGCTGTCAAAGCTGCTGGNCCGATCAATATTGCCAATGGACTCTGGTTGAGAAGCTGTGCTGCCCTTTGCAATTGCATAAACGAATCNACTGTATCTCCAGGGCGATGGGGAACAGGTCTATGATGGAGCACTTTACGCAGGTCTTCAATCATCTGGGCTTCTTTGCCTGGCTCAGGTTGCAGCCATTCATCCGCATACAAAGATAAACTGTGTTCCGTTGGGTTTAGGGTGACTAATGCCGCTCCCCGCCGACGGGTTTTTACCAAAACCGATTCCACAACCGATTGGCTATAACGGGTGTCTAAACCAATACAAAAGATCGCCCGTGCTGTATCCAGTGCATCTAATGAAACCGATTGTTTTAACAACCGCATCACAGCAGGCATGCCCAAACCATACGTATCCACTACGGGTGTACTGATTTGATGGGTGCGCATCACCACTCGCGTGAATTTCTGTGCAATATAGAGGTCTTCATTACTACTACTGGGTGAGATGAGACAGCCAAAGCCTTCGGAAGGGCAGTTAAATAATTTTTCTGCAATGAATTGACAAGCCTCATCCCATTCTAAATTCCGCCATGCTCCNTGGTCTTTAATCTGCGGTACCAGTAAGCGATAGGGATGATTAACCAACTCGGGGATACCAAAGCGTCCTTTCACACACAACGCTCCTTCTCCTGGCAAGGCAGCAGGAAAACTGTTGATCACTTCACCCTTTTTCGTCTCTAAGCGCATGGCACAATTAAGCGAACATAAAGGACAGGTAGCCAATGCTTCTCCATCAGGGCGGCCATCCCATTTGGAATATTTCTCTACCAATGCTCCGGTTGGACACACCTCNACACATGCACCGCAAAAGCTGCAGCCAGCTTCTAAATGACTGCGATTAAAAGCGGTACCTATGATCGTTTGATTGCCACGTGCAAGGTAAGTGAGAGTACCAGAGAAATGAGTCTCCTCACAGATGCGGACACAACGGCCACATAGAATACACAAGTTGTAATCGCGGTCAAAGAACGGATCCCCTTTTTCTACCGGTAGATTGCGGTAATGTACCGGATANGTGGGTATACTATCCAATCCGATCCGTACCACCAATTCTTGTAGTTCACATCGTCCATCTTTCGGGCAGGAACGGCAGCCGGTGGTAACTCCACTTTTCCGTAAGGTAATCATACACTCGTCACAATGATCCTGTTCCGGGCATACCAAACAACTCACCGGGTGTTCACTCAAAAATAGACGTAACAATTCAGAACGCAAGCTGCGTAATCGTGGCGTTTGTGTGCGGACAATCATGCCAGCTTCGACAGGTGTGGTACAAGAAGTGGGCGTTTTCGGTGAACCTTCCACTTCGACAATACATAAACGGCAGGAACCATGCGGGGTGAGATGGGCAAAATCACATAGTGTAGGAATATAAATACCATAACGTCTGGCTGCTTCAAGGATCGTCATCCCTTTTTCTACTTCTACGACCCGCCCATCAATCGTTATTCGCATCGGGTTCATACTCGCACCTCCGCTCCAATCGGGTGGCTTACTGGAACCGGTACAATCGCATCAAATTTACAAGCTTCATAACAAGCCCGACATTTGATACATTTATCAACATCAATAATATATGGTTCTTTCTTAACCCCTTGCACCGCACCGCTTGTACAGACCTGCGCGCACCGTCCACAACCAGTGCATTTTTCCGGTATGATGCGATATTCAAATAAAGCAGTGCAAACCCCCGCCGGGCAATATCGTCCGTGAATGTGCGTTTGATACTCGTTCATAAAATACTTCAAGGTGGTTAAGACAGGGTTCGGCGCGGTTTGACCGGCACCGCAAAGCGCTGTACGTTGCATTGTGTCCGCTACGCGATACAGGACATCCAGATCTTCATCTTCTCCCTCTCCGCGAGCGATTTTCTCTAATGTTTCCAGCAAAATTCGCGTGCCAATCCGGCAAGGAGTACACTTACCACACGATTCACTTTCAGAAAATGTGAGAAAATAACGCGCTAAATCCACAATACAGGTATCCTCATCTACCACAATCAAGCCGCCTGAGCCCATAATTGAGCCGCTTGCCCGCATATTTTCGTAATCAACTGGCGTATCCAGGTGAGTTGCCGAGAGACAACCACCCAGGGGGCCACCCGTTTGGACTGCTTTGAATGGTTTTATGGTGCCTCCGCCGACATCAAAAACAATTTGGCGCAATGTCATCCCTAATGGCACCTCAATTAATCCGGTGTGGCGTGCTTTTCCTACCAAAGAAAAGGTTTTCGTTCCAGCATTTCCGGGTGAGCCAAGCTGACTAAACCATTTTCCACCATTGCGAAGCACGTTGGGCAAGATACCAAAAGTTTCTGTGTTGTTTATCAGTGTGGGTCTTCCATTCAATCCTTTTTCAGCCGGGAAGGGTGGGCGGGGTCTTGGCATCCCCCGTTCTCCTTCCAAAGATGCAATCATCGCCGTTTCTTCACCACATACAAACGCGCCAGCACCTTCTTTGACCTGAATATCAAAATGAAAACCACTGCCTAAAATATCTTCACCCAATAAACCGACCTGGCGCATTTGTTCAATTGCATTGCGCAACCGCACAACAGCGAGTGGGTATTCTGCCCGGACGTATACATACCCTTGATCCGCACCAATGGCAAACCCGGCAATCAACATCCCTTCTAATACTGCGTGAGGGTCCCCCTCGATTAAAGAACGGTTCATGAATGCACCAGGGTCCCCTTCATCGGCATTACAGATGACATATTTATGATCGCCCTCTGCAGTACGACAAATCTCCCACTTTTTATATGTTGGGAAGCCAGCGCCTCCTCTTCCCCGTAATCCCGATTCTTTCACTTCTTCGATTACACCGAGTGGAGTTTTTTCAAGCGCTCGAGCAAAACCCAAATAACCATCGTGGGCAAGATAGTGGTCGAGATTTTCTGGATCAATGAAGCCACAGTTACGTAAAATGACACGCACCTGAGGTTTAAGCATGGGCAAATCAAAGAAGCGACCTATTCCGCTTTGACGGCTAAATTCTTCGTCACCGAAATGTCCTACCGCGAGGCGCGGGGATAAATCATTCTCTAAGATCGCCGCTTGTATTATCTTACGTGCTTTCTCAGGAGTCACTTTTGAATAGGAAATTCGCGGGGTGCCAGGCAACTGGATATCCATGAGCGGTTCGAGATAACAAGGCCCGATACAACCCACCTGAATGATATGGGCAGGTTGCTTGAGCTCCTGAAGTGTTTCTTGTATCGCCGCTAAAGTCTTCAACGCACCAGCCGCTCTGCCGCAGGAGGCTGTTCCCAAATAAATAATGGGAAGATCACCATGCATGATCTTTTCCCAATTTTCCAGAGCATTTTGCCGAAGTTGATTGAATCTTTGCATATCAAACTCGAATCAGATCAATTTAAGATGCGTCTTGTCCAACTGTNTGGATGAATCCGTCTTCACTTTCATCGGTTTCCATCACGGGTGTTGCGTGCAGCCTTAATTCGTTGATTTTCTTTGCCAATTTTTCTGAAGTCATCCTCGCATAGATCAACCCATTTATTTCCACGACAGCAGCTTGAGCGCAACAACCCAAACAGGCCACTTCTTCATATTCGATATTGCCATCGGGGGTTGTCTCACCCGATTGGATGCCCAATTGTTTTTCCACTTCTTTGGCTAAGAGTTCTCCCCCCTGAACATGACAGGCTGTACCTAAGCAAACTTTTAACTTATTTCGACCTGGCTTGTGAAAGCGAAATTGGGAGTAAAATGAAGCAACACCGTAAATATGGTTTTCGGAAATTTTGAGCAGGCGTGCAAGTTCTCGAACTGACTCGGCCGAAATATATCCTTCCGATTGCTGGATACGTTGCAACAAAGGGATGAGACTGCCACGCTCACAGGGAATGTCTTTGCTCAATTGGATGATCGTTAACCGATCCATACCGTTTCTCTCCTGCAAAAAGAATAGGGTTTTGCACCCTATTGCGCATTGATAATTATTGATTGTAATTGAATAATATTAGCTTTATTTGAGTATAATTTCACACATATTTTCATCATAGTGATTTTTATCACGTTATTTATTGACGAACAGAACAAGGAGGAAAATACGATGACAATCGGACGTTTTATTGGCGGTGTTGGTGCAGTGATCTATCGTAAATCCGATGGAAGATATTTAATCTTGCAACGCTCGCCCCAAAAAGATTTTGCCCAATCCATTTGGGAACCGGTAACCGGGAGGTTGGAACAAGGTGAAGGATTTGTGGATGCTCTCTATCGTGAGGTAATGGAGGAGATTGGCATTGCGGTGCAACCGATGTTAATCTTAGGCACTACCCATTTTTACCGCGGCAGCCAACAACCAGAAAATGAATTAATTGGTGTGGTGTTTCTATGCCAACCAATTGAACAAGAACCAATTAAAATCAGCAGCGAACACTCACGGTTTATATGGGTGAACGCTGCCGAAGCCGAAAAACTGCTCATCGATAATTCTCCATCCACCCAATGGACGCGCCGCATCATCCAACGAGCGGAACAAGTGCGCCGTGATATTTCTCCAAATCTTCTGGAATATTTCCAACAGCTGGATTTGAATTAGGCTAAGGTAAACCAAAGATCGTCTGAGTGAGCAAAGGTTGAGCGCCTTCTTTGCGTAGAAGCTTCCAACCAGGCCAGGCTGCCTCAAGAACAAAACCCGCCGGATCTCGTTCGCCAAAACGGTCCGCAACTTGATCGCCCACCATCACTGGGTTGATTGGAATCAAGATATAGTTTACATAGCGTTGCGGTGCACTCAATGCTAGCAAGAATTCCGTATCCCCGGGCAATAAGAATGGTTCTGATGTCCCAGCTCGGGCAATAATCCGATAGGAACTGCGATCATCAGTGAGAATGGTACGCGGTGGCACTTTAGCCAGAACTTGTGCAACCTTCCACTCGAATTCATCTGAAATTCCCGGCTTTTGACCGATCAGCAGCGTTTCCCAGGAACGCAGCTCAGAACTTTGCTGCATAGTGAAAAAAGCGACAGCCAGATTAATCAATGCAATAGGAATTAATATCCATCCCCATATTTTGGGGGTTCGGCGGGGTATCCCAGCGATAGCTACAACAGAATAAATGGTCAAGGCAAATGACTGGGGATATGCAAACCCAAACAAGCGCACGAAAATACTGACGATAAAAGGAGTCAGATATGCTAAAAATCGGCGTGGGGATACCAATAGAACGATGATACCAATTACCGGGTATAGCGGCAGACGCGTTAGATCATTGATGCTACTCCATAAAGCCGCCCAAAATCCATAAACCGGTTTAACTTCTGCGCTCATATATGTAAATAAAGGTGAAGCTGGATCATTCAAGAATCGCCAGGGGTTCCCACTAAAAACCCAGTTCAAATAACTCCACGAGAAAAAAGCAAGCAGGGTGGGAAATGCAATAACGACCACCAAGGTTAGATCATCCTGCCAATTCCTTTGCCAGAGAGGTTTATTTTCCCAATGATAGAATAATGGTGAGGCAAGGGCATAAATCAATCCATAAATCAGTGCATAAGGGTTGAAGAAAAATGCTAAACCTAAAACCAACCCGGCCACAAAACCGCTCCAGGTTTCTCCCGCTCGGGTAAAGCGAAGGAATTGATTCCAGGCGATTAGAAACAACAAAAGAGTCACCATATCCCCGAGAGATTGTGTGGCAATAAACAAACTGGCTGGCATAACCGAAAGGCTAAATACAATAACAACTTTACTGAAGTTATTAATCGGCACTTGAATGAGATGAGATAATAATAGCCAGGCGGTTGCACCCCCTGCCAGAGCCGCAATGATTCCCGGCGTAAACGGTTTTGGGAATAGCGCTGTTAAAAGAAATGGCAAAGGTGGGTAGGTGAAGCCAATAATCTCTAATCTTCCCCGTTCAATGGCTTGTAATGCTTTCGCTACGAGATGGGCGTGCTGATTACTGAGGTATAACAGATTTTGCGCCGACCAGGCTAACCAAATGAAAGGTATCGCTAAAATACAACAAAATAATAAATGGTAACCAGGCTTCAATGAAAAGCTTTTTGATACCTCGCCCTGATTCTCTTTAGTGATGCGATGGTTTTGGATAAAGCTCTCTACTGATGCCATGAATGGTCTTCTCCCAAAAATAGGGGCGGGCAAACAACTGCCAGAGCGCCTTATAGGCTGCAATGGAATGTAAAACCCAATAAATTGGATTCAGCAATGCAAACAACAACAGGTTGAAATAATTACGCTTGAATACCGCCAGCATATTCAAGTAAATCATCAATCCATTACCAAAAAGCAAATTGAACAAACTGATATAAAGTGTAATCGGTGGAAAGAGATAGTCAAAAAGGTGGGTGCCGGTCACCAAATAGACCAAATAAAATAGCCATAGCGGCGGTGCCGATAAAAATATAAAAGGCGTACCGAGTATCAACATAATAAACCCGAAAATATTTCGCAAGCCGGCATTTTTCATCAACCCCAGAGGATGACGAGTATGAACCAAAACGGTTTGCATATATCCTTTTATCCAACGCGAACGTTGACGAATCCAATTCCACAGTTGGTTGTTCGCCTCTTCATAAGTCGTGGAATTAATCACCCCTACGGTGTAACCTTTTGTAGCTGCCCGCATTCCCAAATCAGCATCCTCTGTGACATTNAACGGATCCCACCCACCCAGTTGGCGTAAAATATCCGTGCGAAAATGATTACTGGTGCCCCCCAATGGAATAGGTAAATGCAAAGCATCCAGCCCCGGCAACATATAATCAAACCAGTAAGAATATTCAAGTGTGAACATGCGGGTNAGGAAATTCTCGTTCGAGTTGAAATAATTCAACGCAGCCTGCACACAGACCAAATGGGGAGGACCCTTGCGGAAAGCCACTACCGCCTTTTTTAACTGGTCCGGGTCTGGGCGGTCTTCGGCATCATAAATCACCAGATATTCTCCCCGAGCAAAAAACAAGCCAACATTACATGCCTTTGGTTTGGTCTGTGGTTGTCCTTTTGGAATGAACACAAAGGTGACGGTTTCCGGTGGTTTAGCTGCACGAGCCGCTGTTATGGTCTCTTGATCATCCTCTTCCAATAATAGTAAGATCTCCAATTTTTCCGCNGGATAATCTAATTTTCGTAAGTTATTCATCAAGAGATTGATTACATTTGCCTCGCGAAAAGCAGGCACCAAAATGGTATAAACAGGTAATTCTTCATCCNTCAAAGCGCGCACTTCTTCATCCGTCACCGGCTGCATCTGTTCATAGCGCGCGCCAGCTAAAGCAACAATGAATTTAAATAATATCCCGCCAAAAAAAGCAAGGTTGATCAAAAAATTCAAGACAATCAAAGTGGTCTGCGGCATATAATACAAACCCACCACTACCCCAATGAGGAGCATAACTAAAAGCAAATACTGCCACTGGGTGAGGACTGTGTAGGCACAATCAGACGGGTTTCGGTAATACAGACCAAAAACCGCTCGATCTAAGATTTGCTCACGAAAGTAGGTTCGAACGGCATAATCGATATCCCATTCCGTAGTGACATAATATTCGATATCCTTATCCCCAATTGCCCCTTGAATGATTTTATTCAATTCGGGGGATGGTTTTTCGGCTGTGGCAATACGCACCACCTGATCCTTTTCAGCAAAGGGGAAAAAGCGCTCGCTGACCAGCATTTGGGGATCAAAATGATGCAATACCGATTTTTCCACATCGGTTTGGATTAAATCGACAAATGGTAATTGCCATAACTCTGCCAGCACGCGATATAACTGCTGGCGGCGGACCATGCCTAAGGCAATTAATATCCGCCCCAGTCGTTCGCCCGTTCTTTTCTGAACATCCAGCGCTTTCTCCAAATCAGCTGGCGTGATCAAGCCGCGCTGGACTAAAGCCTCTCCTAGTTTTAATCCTGGCTGTATCAACCGCTTTTCCTCACGAGATACCATCCGTTGATTTTCTGGCATAGTTTACAAACCAGGCGGCTGTTTGCGAACCACTTTTGGATACGCCCAAACCACGAATAAAAGCAACAAAAACAATAAGATTCCAAATGCATACGGACGAATGCGCACCCACCAAACACCGAAAGTGGGCTTTAGAGGTTGTACATAGAGACCACTCTTTCGCAAATTCAAATTCACCCCACAGCCATTTTCCTGGCTAACGAACAGGACATCGCCTAAAAGAGAATACCATCCATCGGGCAAAGACTGAACGCACTCGATGGCCTTATCCATCATGAGGGCTTGTTTTTGAGCAGTGAGCAAAATGATGTCACGGTGGTTCTGTTGAAACGCCTCGAGCGCAGCAAACGGAACATTTTCTTCTACGCGTAACAGTTCCTTCCCGTTGAGATCCACCACCCGCAATGGCATGGGTAAGAGTGGCGGGTGAATGCCTTCTAAACCTTGCCCATCCTCACTGATCAACATCGCTCCTTGATTACTATTGAGCGCTTCAGTCCAATCCACAACACGAAAATCTAAGGGGGATTTGGTCATTTGCTGCAGTTCCATGATGAGCGCTAGTGCTCGGGCGACGTTATCCTTGTTCTGGGGTTGCATCCCAATTACAAAGTGAGGGAATAAGGCCTGGGGAATCCGGATAAAGCCTTCTGGTAAGGATTCTCCAAAATCAACCTGTAAATAAGAAGCATTCAACAAACCCGCTGTGAATGGCTGCACCCCAACGCGGCAATCACCCCCTTTAGGAGTGTAATCAAAACGTAAAATCAAGGTATTATCGCGCTGAATTAACATTTGTGGCAGTGGAATGTAAAAATCAAATCGCCCATCCTGGTTGAGTAATGCACTATAAACTAAAGCAGAATTAAAAAATACCGAAACCGTCCCGCTCGCCCCCTCCGGTATAGGTGTGTAATTCCCAACCAAGCGGGCATAGAGATCCTTCACTGCCCCACCTAAATCAGCCTGAGCAAAAGAAAGCGTGATGTCCATGCGCCCCACCCCGCTCACTTGCTGGGAGCTATAACCGAGCGCCTGAAAAGTGACCTGTTTTGCCTGAATTTCTGTTGGGCTGGTGTAATTTAATATCTGAACCTGCGGTGCTGCCAATAACGGGAAAAATGTTTGATCAAAAATACTGGCTGTTTTTAACAGCTCTTGATCATCCCCAGAAATAGTGAGAATTGGTAAGGAGTTATCCGTTGCAGGAAACAATGCCAGTCCCTTCTCTCCTTTTCCGATCACCACACTGCGTTCAAAAGATGGATTTTTGGGAAAGACCAGATTTTGGGA
>JGI24721J44947_10005947_pt1 | contig 16578 bp, 12 predicted proteins | sample YelNatPaOPGAMG01_FD_44947 | JGI IMG/M metagenome (IMG submission 44947)
CAGTGCCAGAGACAGAGTAAACAACATTGGGAGCAGTGAGATTACCAGTAGAACGGATAGTACCATTGACATCAAGGGTGTAGGAAGGTGTGGTGGTGTTGATACCCACATTCCCACTGGTATCCACATAAATGCCAGTATTAGAGCCAGTGGTGATTTGGATGGGTCTTAGGGTGCCAGTGCCAGCAGCAGAGGTAGAAAGGGTGAGGACACCAGAGTTAAAGTAGAGTCTGCCTAGTTCATAGTTAGAAGCATCGGTATAGGTGTTGTAGATTTTCAGAGAGGAAGGACCAAGATAGAGTCTCGCCATCTCTGGGTAGCCGAACCTAAGTCATAAGTATTGTCTGCTCCTGGTAGGATATGGCCTGTAACAGTGAGATTGCCAATAAGACCCAAGCCTCCCTGGATAGTTAGAGAGCCACCGATATAGGCATTGTTGGGAGTATAGAGACCATACTGGTCATTGTAGCCTAAATAGCCTGAAGTGGTACCATCAGAGCCATAGACACCATAAGTAGTACCTACAGCATAGATGCCATAAGAATTAGCAGTAGTGACATTGACATTTATACCTCGAGTGGTTGAGGAATCAGAGACATCCAGGTGGTAGGAAGGAGAAGAGGTGCCAATACCCACATTCCCTGAAACAATCAGACCATTGGAAGGTGCAGCATTAACACCTGCATAACTACCAATCGCCACTCCTCCTGCAACATCCAACTTGGATTGCGGTGAAGTGGTGCCAATACCAAGCCTATAGTTGCTATTATCCCAGAAAAGTTGACTGTTGTTTTGGGAGATAGCGCCAGAGGCACCGGCAAAAAGAACCGAGCCAGGAGTGAGAGAAGAAAGGCTGGCTGAAGAGAAAGTGGCGGCGCCGCTATTTGTGACATACCAACTGCCAGCCGTACCCTGAACATCGTAACCAGCGCCTGATTGAGAAATGGCAAGAGCAGGACTAGCTGAATTATCAGCAACAGTCAGACGAGAAGTAGGAGTAGCAGTACCAATGCCTACTCTACCCGAAGAAAGCACCACTAAGGCGTTATCGCCAGCAGCGATAACCCGGAAGGGATTCAGCGCCGAACCGCTGGCAGTAGTTAAACTAAAGAGATAACCAGTACCGGTATTGCCGGCTGTATCAGTGATAGTAAAAAGATTGCTTGTAGAGGTATTATTTCCGTATACAAAAGTAGTGGTAAAAGACTGCATAGAAAGAATAAGGTTGGCAACAGGATCAGACAAGTTAGACCAGTAGGGCGTCAGCCTTGAAGAGGGTTGCCAGCTTGCCCAGCCTAAAGCATCAGAGATAAGCACATAGCCATTAGAGGCACCAGTAGGCATTCGAAATGCATCCACTGTAAGGGCGCCTGCAATACCCACATCGCCGGTAATATTCGTATCGCCCAAAATAGAAGTAAGGCCAACAATAGAAGTATCGCCGCTTATCTGGACGTTACCGGAAACAGTAAGAGGACCGGTAGAGGTAGCGGCAAGCTCTGTGTTGCCTGTGACAGTTAGGTTCTCTGCAAGGACACTAGCTAAAGAAGAGAGACCGGAAACTGTCAAGTTCTCGGCTGAGGCAGCGCCCAGTGCCGAGGTGTCAGTAACTGTAAGGGTGGTGGTTTGGGTCTGATTTAACGTCGCTGTCTCAGAAACCGAGAGAGAAGCAAGCGCCGAGCTGCCGGTGACTGTAAGGCTTGCCAGTGTAGAGCCGCCAGCCTGAAGCATACCGGTGGTGATGATATCACCGGTAAAGTCAATGGCGCCGGCAGCGTTTAGTTTCAAAAGATTATTTGCCGAGGTACCAGGCACCAGGCCGCGTAGGCGATCAGCATTCAATGCCGAAAGCGTGGGAGCAATTTTGTAGCGCGGCCGTGCCTCAGCGTCATCGTTCACTTTGATACCCAGATAATAAACCTCATCATTAAAATCAAGGTCAGCGGGAAAAGGCACTATGGTGCCTAAAAAGGCGGTGATGACACCCTTCTCGGTGCGTAGCACCTGGGTTTCCTGCCAAACCGGCGTGCCACCTTCAGGCGCAGTGTAGAGGGTAAACTTGATGGTGTAATAATCATCATTGACGGTAAAGCCAGTGGTGTTAGAGAGGAGTCTCGCGGAAAAGCGCAAGAAACGCTGCGGGTCAGCATAAGCCTTATGAGCAAAGACAAAGGTAAAGAGAATGCTAAAGCCCAAAATGCTTAAGGCTGCCACTTTAAAGAAAGAGCGGATAAATTTAGAAGAAAATTGCCAAACCAAACCAGCAAACTTTGGGTTTGCTTTTAAGACTATCTTTCGGGTTGTGCTTGTTCTAAATTGTCTCTCCTTTTTTACCACTCCTTTTAAGTTAAGGTTAATCTGAATAAGCTTAGGGATGGCTGGCTTGAAGAATACCTATTTTTAATTTCAGAAATAACCGAGGTTTTAGCTTAAGAGAAAGCCTGCTTTTTAACTCATTATAATTATAGCAAAAATTCTAACCTCTCTCTGTCAACTCTTTATCTGCTTAACTTAGGGACTTTCTGATTCTCCGCCTCCCTATAAATTATATTATTAATATAAATAGGAATGCAAGACTTGATTTTTTGAAAAATTTTTTAAAAAGCCAAAATAGCCTTTCTGTTTTTTAGAAGCTAAACTGTTTTAGCTCTTACCTATCTTGTCAAAATAGGCTAGGATAGAGTTAAAATGATAAAAGTCTTCTTAAAGAGACTGGTTATTCAATATCTTGCCTATTTTGGCAGGAGAGCGATTGCAAAAAGCCAAGCACTGGTCATAGGGATTACTGGCTCGGTGGGCAAAACCTCTACCAAAGAAGCTATCTATGCCATTCTAGAAGAAGCCTTCGGCAAAGAAAAAGTCTACAAAACCCCCAAGAATTTAAACAGCGAGTTCGGCCTACCACTGGCTATTTTGGGGTTTACCCATTCGCCAAAAAAATTAGGCTGGCTTGCGGCTCTTTTTCTGGTGCCGTTTAGGCTTTTTGCCCCGCCTCTTATTGGCAGGCAATACTTTGTAGCTGAAATGGCAGCAGACAAACCAAGCGATATCAAGCATTTGCTTAGTATTGTCCAACCCAAAATTGCTGTGATTACTGGTGTGGCGCCGGTACATCTTGACCCGGGACAGTTTTCTAGCCTAGAGGAGATTGCCCAAGAAAAGGCTTTGCTGGTGGAGAGTTTACCCAAAGAAGGCGTAGCGATTTTAAATGGTGACAATCCCTACACCAAGAAGATTGCCCAGAGGCTGCGAGCGGAAAAACGCTGCCGGGTAATCTGCTATGGCGAAGGAGAGGAAAACGAGATAAACAAGTCGGCGCTGGTTGGTCTGAAGCTTAATGTGCTGGGCGAGGCTGGTAGATATGCGGCGCTGGCTGGCATCGCGGTGGCAGAGGCACTAGCCATTGACCAGCAAAAAATTTTTAGCGGGCTTGCCAAACTAAAACCTCTGCCAGGTAGAATGAATCTTCTGGCAGGCATTAAGGACTCGCTGATTATTGATGATACTTATAATGCCAATCCGGTCTCAATGGCAGCGGCGTTAAGGGAGCTTTCAAGTTTAGCAGAGAGACTAAAAGAATTAGATGGGTTTAGGGTCGAGAGTTTAAGAACTAATCTGCAAATTAAGACGCCAGAGGAAGAAAAGAGGTTTTCTGAAAAGGTGGCTTCGGAAGAAGAGATGGGGATAAAAGAAGAGAAGATAAAGAGAGAAGAGGCTTCAGAAGAAAAGGAAAGGGCAGAAGGAGGCTTGGCAGAGGAGGCAAGTATAAAGGAGGCGGGGAGGCGTCGAAAGGTGGCAATTTTAGGCAATATGAATGAGTTGGGCGCCTTAAGTTATGAGAAGCACCTAGAGGTGGGCAGACTGGCCGCTCAAGCAGCAAACCTGCTGGTGGTCATTGGCGAGAGAGGTAAATGGATCGGCGAGGGCGCCAGTAAGGCCGGCTTTCCCCAGCAAAAAGTCATCTGGTTTAAAACCCCAGAGGAAGCGATAAAAGAGGTGCCCAAATTAATTCTTAAAAGAGATATTGTGCTGGTTAAGGCCTCGCAGAACCAGATGAGGCTTGAGCGGTTGGTAAAAGTCTTAATAGCTAACCCCGCTGAAGCAAACAAACTCCTCGTAAAAAGATAAAAAAGAACCATCGCCCTTTTATATGGGAGAGAAAATTTGCTATTATGTAATGTTGGGCGGGTATAGTATAGTGGTATTATATCTCCCTTCCAAGGAGAAGAGACGGGTTCGATTCCCGTTACCCGCTCCAAAGAGATATGCGCCCGTAGCTCAATTGCATAGAGCAAGGGACTTCTAATCCCTAGGTTGCAGGTTGGAGTCCTGCCGGGCGCGCCAGAAAATCAGAGTAAGAACTTTTGGCAAAACTCTTTAAAGCGAATAGGCATTTTTTTAAAAAAACCAAGAAAGCAGGAATTAAGACTTCTTAAAAAGACTTTTACAAAGAGCAAACGCGCCCAAAAACCAAAAAGGCGCTTCTTAATTTTTAAGTTTACCTGCCGGCTTGTGTTTAAACCCATATAGCAGAAGCTTAAAAGAGAAACATCCCTTGTAGAGGGTTGACCGAAAAGAAAAAAATGTGAGATAATGGAAAAGCAACACCACAAAAAGGGGGAATTGTTTTGAGGTTTGCACTTTGGCTGGGGTATCTGAGCGCGCTCTTTATTTTTGTTTTTTTGTGGCAAAAAACCTGTAAGCTGGCAACTAGCCAGGTTACGGTGCTTGCTACCGCAGCCTTTTTGGCTGCTCTAACCTGCCTTTTTACAGGCTGTTTTCTTAAGTATTTATAAAAGCCTGTAAGAAAGGCCGCCTGCCCTTTTAGAAAAAGGGCAGGCGTATACCTCGGCCAGAGATTTTTGAAAAAATTTTTTAAGTTTTATAATATGTTTTTTGAAAACTACTGGCTTTGCAGGAATAATGGCTATTAACCATTTTTTAAAATTTTGCAACTTAAAATAAGAATCAAAAATTAATTTTGTCAATAAAATCTTTAAAAACTAATTATTTTTTACTAGTTAGTCAATAGTTTTTAATAAATTTGACAATATTAAAAAAATAATGAAATTTTGAAAATTATCTGCTATTATAGAGCAACAAAAGGCCCTATCGTCTAGTGGTTAGGACGTCAGCTTTTCAGGCTGAAAACAGGGGTTCGACTCCCCTTGGGGCTACCATTTTTTAAAAGGTAAAAAATCGCTAAAAAATTCTTCTTGGTTTTTTAAGTTTTTCCAGACATCTAAAGTCTAAGTTAGACTAGTGCAGCCTGGGCGCCTCACCGTCCTTTTGAGAATAAACACAACCGCAAGCCTCAGGAATATAAAAACCCAAAGATTGTGCCTTTTTTCTGCCCAAAAAAGCCTTTTTGCGACCATCAAAATCCACAAACCGAACACCAGTGGCTTTCTCAACAATTCTTCCCAAAAGGAGAATCTCGGAGCGCGTTTGATAAGGTGAAGAAAGTAGAGAGGTGGAAAAAGCCGAGAAATTGTTCTCTTTAGCAAAATTAGCAGTAACCGAAAGCAAAAGCTGATAACAAAAGGAGCAACGCTTACGGGCACGTCTTATTGTATCCGAGTCATACTGCATAGAATTCGGCGTCTCTAAAGGCAAAACCACAGAGAAAAACTCGCGGACATCTTGGGGAACAATATTCAGTTTAAGACGACGCTCCTCAGCAAGAATATTTAAATCTTTCTCCTGCTTTAAAAAGCGATTCTTGCCCGCGATATTGGGAGCATAAAAGAAAAGTTCTATTTTGGAAAAAGTTTTAAGTTCTTCAAGAGCAATCAAAGTGCAGCTATAACAGCAGACATGGAGTAACAAGGATTCCTCAGCCATTTTTACTCCTTAAGCAGCGCCAAAAGCTCTTTTGTTTTTTCTTGGACTAGGGCGCTGGTTTTGGCTTCAACATTAAGCCTTAGCAGAGGCTCGGTATTAGAAGGCCGCACATTAAATCGCCAGTCTCTTTTGCACTCAAAACTTAGGCCATCAAACTCACTAAAAACTCCCTTGCCAGCAAAACGCTCCTTTAATTTTTGAAAAGCCAGGTCTTTATTTTCCAAGCGGATATTAATCTCGCCCGAGATAGGATATTTTGCCATCACCTCGCTTACCGCGGACTGAAAGCTTTCTTTACTCTCTGCCAAAAATTCTAGTAGCAGAAGCAGAGGCAAGATGCCATTATCTGCATAATAAAAATCGCGAAAGAAGGTATGACCTGAGGACTCGCCGGCAAAGATTGCTTGCTCTTCCCGCATCCGAGCCTTGATAAAGGAATGACCTACGCGCTCCAGGATAGGTTGACCGCCGGCGACTTTTATGGCATCCAAAAGCGCCCAGATGTAGCGAGGGTCATAGATAATTTTCTCAGCCGGATGTTTTTTAAGAACCTGCTTGATAAAGAGGGTGTTGGTATAATAAGGCTCTACAAAAACCGCATCCCCTCGGGCAAAGAAGATGCGATCGCCGTCTGCGTCCCACGCCACACCTAGGTCTGAGGAGGATTCCTTGACAGTCTCTAAAAATTCTGGTCGATTTTCAGGCACAAAAGGATCGGGTCTGCCTTTGGGAAAAGAGCCGTCAGGCCAAAAGTTAAGAGGCGCAATTTCAAAATTAAGCCTACCAGCCTCAAACACCCGAAAAGCGATTTTTCCCATAAGACCAAAATTAGGATTTAGTGTCAAACGAAAATGCTTTTTGCGAAGATAGGGCTTTTCAAGCAAAATAGGTTTTCCTTCGCCAAAAAACATCTGAAGGGTTGACAGATTAACAAATTTCAGATGAAAAGAAGCATAATCCTGCCAGACATTCAGCTTTCTTAGACTGCCTTTGTAAGAGATCTTAAGCTTTTTTGAGGAGAGTGCCCAATCTCTTATCTTGGGCAAAAAATCATCACCTGAGACAGGCACCACTCCTTCTCTTACCAGCTTGATACCGTTATATTCCTTAGGATTATGTGATGCCGTCACCATTAAACCGCCGGCAAGCCGAAAATAACCCACGGCAAAATAAAACATATCAGTAGAGACCTCGCCAATGTCTACTACACTTACTCCTGCGTCTTGCAGACCTTTTATTAAACTCTCTTGCAGTCTCTGAGAATGAAGGCGAACATCGCGGCCTACTGCCACCTCGCCCTGAGGAGCAATCACTGCACCAAAAGCCTGACCAATACGATAAAACCCTACCTCATCAAAATCTTTCGCTACTATTCCCCGAATATCATAGGCTTTAAAAATCTCTGGCTTAAGCATCTTAAGCTCCTTAAATTCTTTAGAGATAGAAATATTTTCCCTCTTCTTTTAATTTTGCAAGGATTTTTTTTACCTCTTGGGCGCGTTGCTTGTTGGCGATAAAAACAACATCAGCTGTCTCCACCACCACCAGATCTTTTAGACCAAGTGTAGCAATCATCTTTTCTTCTGCATAGATTAAACAATTTTCATTATCTACGCCAATATGATGACCCTTAACTACCATATGGTGGCCTGATTCGCTGGCTAAAACCTCGTACAGCTTTTGCCAATTGCCAATATCGGACCACTCTAAATCCGCCGGCACCACCAGAATCTTGGAGAGCTTATTGACGAGAAGATACTCTATGGAAAGCCTGGGAAAGGCTTGCCAATTTTTATAAACCACCTCTTCTTCTTTTGAGGAACCGACTACCTGGATAATCTCTTCCACTATATTCTTGAATTGAGGATAGAGCCTTTTAAACTCAGAAAGTAGCGTTTTGGCCGAAAAGATTTTATAGCCTGTGTTCCAAAGATATTCCCAGGAGCTTAGGTATTTTTTGGCAAGAGCCAGATTGGGTTTTTCTTTAAACTGGGCAACTTTATAAAGAATACCCTCAGGATATTCTTTAATCTCTTTAGCAATTTTTATGTAGCCAAGCTCAGTATCCGCACTGGTAGGTTTAACACCAATAGTTATTAGGTAATCAGGAAATTCTTTTGCTGCTCGAAAGGCGACTCTGAAGGCTTTCTTAAAATTCGCCGGGTTTTTAATAAAATGGTCTGACCATAAAATCCCCAGATAAGCCTCATTATCCTTGGCAAAGAGTCTGGCCGAGGCAAGGATTACTGCCGGACCATTATCTTTTGCACTAGGTTCGCTAAAGAAATTGGCAGAAGGTAATTCAGGTAGCTCTTTTCTAATCTCTTGCTCAAAGACAGCAGGCGCCATCACAAAGATATTTTTGGTAGGCAAAAGCAGTTTGGCATAACTAAACATATTCTGAAGCAGGGTTTTATCCCCAATAATCTTTTGGAACTGCTTGGGACGACTATTACGAGATATCGGCCAGAGCCGGGTNCCTGAGCCNCCCGCCATAATGACAAGATAGTCCATCGCTAGCCTCTTTGGGTTTTAAATCTTCTGATAGCCTCTTTATAAGCTTGAATATGCTCTTCTACTACTCGCTTAGCATTAAAACGCTCTTCTACCGCTCTGCGACACTTGCTTCTATCAATCTCTTCTATTCTTAAAATCGCCTTTTCCATCTCCCCTTCTGTCTCTACCACAAAGCCGGTATGACCTGATTCTATAATCTCAGACGCTGCTCCTCTGTTAAAGGTAACCACGGGCGTACCGCAAGCCAAGGATTCAATATAGGTAAGCCCGAAGGGTTCTTCCCATCGCAATGGAAAAAGAAAACCCTTCGCTGCTGCAAAAGCCTTAAGGACATTTTGATATGACTTGGCACCAAGATAGCGAATCTGTTTGCCATCAATATAGGGTTTGATCTTCTTCACAAAAAATGTTGATTTAATGGGATCTTTGGGAATTGGCCCGATGATATCCAGCTCCAGGTTCAGTCTACGAGCAAGTCTAATAGCAATATCCGGACCCTTTTCTGGCACAATGCGCCCCACCCAAACCCACCTTCTCCCTGGTTTTGCCGACCAAGCAATTTTCTCCATTTCTAAACCATGATAGATGGTAGCAAGGTAATTTAAATCCGGCAGGGGCTTGCGCTGGTTATTGGAAATCGAAATAAAAAAAACATTCTTAAGATCTTTATGCGCCAAGGCATTAGCCTGCACATGGGCATCAGTCAGGGGATTGTGGAGAGTAAAGACTACTGGCCGATCTTTTATCAAACGGGCAAAAGCCAAAGCCAAAAGAAAACTATGAATATGAATAATGTCATACTCTTTAGCCTCATCAGCCAGCCGCGAAAGAAAGAGTGCTTCCGAAAAGAGATGGATGCTGGTTTTTTGGGTGGCGGTCATTTTCTTCCAGCGCTTATCGAGTTGACTAGGCACGATGCCGAAATCTCTGACCTTGGCGCGCGTCTCTGCACCTTTGGGAATATACCAGCTGACATCATGGCCTCTTGCCAAAAGGCCATCAATTAAAAGATTGGTAGTCTCAAGAGGCGCAAAGACTACACCGGCTGGCAAAGGGTAGCTGTAACTGGCAGTCACAAATTGGGCAATTTTCATCTCTTTTTATTAAATGCTGCCATCGCCTGCTGATAGGCTTCCAGATAGCCCTGGGTCATTTTCTTGACAGTAAAGCGCTCTTCTACACTTTTTCGGCAAAGGGTCCGATTGAGGCTAGGCGCTTTTTTGACAGCCTGAATAAAAGCCTCTAGGTCACCCGGCGGGACCAGAAAGCCTGTCTTTTGATTTTCTATCAATTCGGGCATTGAGCCCCGACTATAGGCAACTACCGGCGTGCCGCAAGCCAAGGACTCGGGCACCACTAAGCCAAATGGCTCATCCCATTCGATGGGATTGAGAAATACTAAGGCATCTTTATAAAGTTCTACCTTCTCTTTATGGCCTACTTCACCCACCCACTCAATTTTACCGGGTTTTAACTCTCTTTTAATAAACTTATTAAAATACTCAAGATCTTTAGGAACATTCTGATCAAGCTTGGCTGCCATAAGGAGCTTTTTACCTAAGCGTTTTGCCGTCTCAATCGCATTATGGGCGCCCTTGTTTTGAGTAAACCTACCAATCCAAAGCAGATAGTCTCCACGAGGCGAAGGATTAAACTCAAACCGCTTTACTTCTATGCCATTGTAAACGGTTTTTATCCAGTTTAAATAGGGCGCATGGGTGCGTTGAAAATTACTGATGGAGATAAAAGGCTCATCTTTATAGAAGCGAAAGGTTCTTTGCACTTCAGGAGAAACAACCTTAGGATCAAGCGTACCATGAACAGTGTTGACAAAAGGCACAGAAGAAAGTGTCATCACTGCCAGCGAACGATGGGATTGGTGATTATGGATAATATCTGCGCCCCATTCCTTAGCATATTTGATAGCCTCTACGATATGCATCAAGGTATCATGAAAAGAGGTCCAGGGAACACCATCGCGATAGAGCGCCCGCGGATAAACAGATTTAAGAATGGCGGAAGTTTGAGAATCCCCGGTAGCAAAGAGAGCTACCTCGTGTCCTTCTCTTACCAGCTCTTCAGTCAGATTGGCCACCACTAGCTCAAGACCGCCATACTTTGGCGGCGGAGTAGTTTCCCAGAGAGAGGAGATCTGGACAATTTTCATTTTGTTCCTTTCTAGCTCAAAAATTTGCTTTTAATATAACAAAATCTTTGTTAGACTACAATCAAACTTATGAATATTGCCATTATCGCGCCGCCATTTTTAAACATTCCTCCCACTGGTCAAGGAGGCACTGAGAATGTGCTCTATTATAAGGTGAAAGAATTAGTAAGACGGGGGCATAAGGTTACCCTCTATTTTGCCGGCAAGGCGGAGATTGCTGGCATTTTCAAAAAGCGCATCTTTACCCAGGCAATAAACGAGATGAAGGTGGACCTGAAGTCGCAAGAGGCCTCACGTAAATTAAGGTTAGAGATGACCTATTTTACGCTGGTGGCCAATGACCTTATAAGAAACGAGGGCGCTTATGACGCGGTCTTTAACCATACGCGGGGCGAGGTGGCTTTCGCGCCTTTGACTAATTTTTTAAAAACACCAATTGTCTCGGTCTTCCATCTGCCTATTCTACCTGAAAACATCCAAGCCCTTAAGGAGAATCCCCGGGCTTATGCCATCTCTATCTCCAACAACCAACGCAAGAATTATAAAAACTGCCCCAACCTTATTGCCACGGTCTATGACGGTGTTGATCCGGCTGATTTTCCTTTCAATCCCGCGTCCAAAAGGGATTTTCTTTTTTGGATAGGCACTGTGGCTGAACACAAAAATCCCCTGGATGCTATTTTGGCGGCAAAACTCGCAGGTTATCCGCTCTATTTGGCAGGTAAAATTCGCGATGTTGCTTATTATGAAGAAAAAATCAAACCAGAGATAGATGGCAAAAAAATCATTTATCTTGGCGAGATTGGCTTTAAGGAAAAGCTCTATTATTTCGAACACGCTCTAGCCCTGCTCTTTCCTACTTTATGGCAAGAGCCTTTTGGAATGGTAATGATTGAGGCGCTTGCCTGCGGTGCCCCGGTGATTGCCTATCCTAATGGTGCGGTACCAGAAGTCATTGATGATGGCCGAGTGGGTTTTATTGTTCACAATTATAAACAAATGGCAAAAGCTATTCTAAAGGTAGCAAGCATTAAAAGGGAAGATTGCCGCAGGCATATAGAGGATCATTTTTCCAGCAAGGTNATGGTGGATAGTTATCTAGCAGCAATAGCCCCTATTTTACGTTAGCGGTAGGTTTTATAGACAAGCTCAACCGATTTTGTTAACTTAAAGACAATGAAAATTCTCCAAGCAATCGTCTTTCCGCTCTGGGGTAGCGGCAGTGGTACTTATGCGCGCCAGCTCTCAGAGCATCTTGTTAAACTAGGACATGAAGTCTTGGTGGTGGCGCCGGAAAAAAGAAGGCTGCCTTCTTTTAAAATTGCCCAAGTCAAACCTCCATTTTATGTCGCTTTTACCAATCATCCGGAATGGCCAAATGCCAAACGCTATATTGACCTTAACAACAAAGAGCTCTCAATGCAGTATCTTACCTATTTCAACGCTATCTTAGAGGCAGTAGAAACCTTTAAGCCAGATGTTCTGCATATCCATCACTGCTCAATACTGACCTGGATAGCTTCGTATATTAAAGGTATCTATGGTATCAATTACATAATCTCTTCCCACGGTACAGGGGTAATGACAGCCGAGGTAGATACCCGTTATTTAGCTTTAACCCGCGATGCCCTCACGCGAGCAGAGTTTATTGTGCCAGTTTCTGGCAGTACTAAACAGTGGCTTCTTAAAGTCTTCGGTAGACGCTTTGCTTGGAAAACCAAGGTGATTACCGGCGGAATTAATCTTTCGGGTATTTCTAAAAACTTAAATCTGGAAGCATTTAACAAAAAACATCAGCTTGCCAATAAAAATGTTGTGCTTTTTTCGGGCAAATTAATCAAAAATAAAGGAGTAGAATACCTCATCAAGGCAGCGCCCAAAATCAAGGGAGAGATTTTTATTATCGGCGATGGCGAAGAAAAAGCCAGACTGGAGGAACTGGCAAAGACGCTGGACGTCCAAAAGAAAATTCATTTTTTGGGTTATTTTGATAAAAACAAAACCGAGGAGCTTTTTCGCTGGTACCAAAGGGCAGATGTGGCGGTTTTCCCTTCTATCTGGGATGAGCCACTGGGACTAGTGGTACTTGAGGCGCTTGCCTGCGGCACACCGGTGGTAGCGAGCAAAAAGGGCGGTATTCCTTTAGCGGTTAAAAACGGCTACAACGGCTTTTTGGTAAGGGCGCGCTCTCACAAAGAGATTGCCAAAGCCGTAAATAAAATTTTGGAAAACCCTGCTCTAAGAGCTAAAATGTCTGAAAATGCTGCTACTTTAGTAAAAGAAAGATTTGATTGGCTAAACATTGCCAAACAATTTGAAAAACTCTACGAGATTGCCCACAAAAAAGCCCAAGGCTCAAGACAGGCAAGAAAGCTGCTTAAGGAGCAGAAGAAAAGAGAACTTGAGAAGCACAAACTGGAGATTTTTAAAAATAAGTTAAATATCTAGGNGAGAACGATTTTAAAATAGTCTCAACTACCGCAATCTTTTTTGGTTTTTAAAATTTAGTTTTTTAAGGCAAATTTCTTACAAGNGTCTTCCTTTATGTCAACAAGTCTTTGCCAAAAAGTTCTGTTTTTAAGAACCATTTCCTAACCTATAAGTTGCAGGCGATTTCCGAAGCTGCTATGTTTTAAAGGATGGCTGACATCTCCACAATTAGACATTCACTTGCCCACATTTTGGCTATGGCAGTGCTAAAACTCTGGCCAGATGCTAAGTTGGCTTTCGGTCCGGCTACTGAAGATGGCTTTTATTATGATTTTGATTTGCAAGAAAAAATCTCTGAAAAAGAGCTGCTAAAAATTGCCGAAAAGATGGAAGAAATTATTAAAGAAGGGCATTCTTTTGTTCAGGATTTTTTATCGCCAAGCGAGGCTAAAAAGGTCTTTAAAAACCAACCCTATAAACTTGAGCAGATTGAAAAAATAATCGCCGAGGGCGAAAAACAGATCTCTGTTTATAAAACAGCTGATTTTATTGATTTATGTAAAGGCCCTCACGTCAAAAGTACTAAAGAGTGCGGCGCTTTTAAGCTTGTGCAAGTAGCAGGCGCCTATTGGCTAGGCAGCGAAAAGAATCCAATGTTGCAGCGCATCTATGGCGTGGCTTTTGCCACAAAAGAAGAACTTGAGGCTCACCTAAAACTACTTGCCGAAGCAAAACTGAGAGACCATCGCAAACTAGGCGCAGCCTTAGGGCTTTTTCTTTTTTCGGATTTGGTAGGTCCAGGTTTGCCACTCTATACACCCTTAGGCACCCGCCTAAGAAATCAGATTGTAAAGTTTTCGCGGGAGTTAAGAGAGTCTATTGGCTACCAAGAAGTCACCACACCCCAGATAAACAAAATTGACCTCTTTAGGGTCTCTGGCCATTTGGAAAAGTACGCAGAGAATATGTTTGGTGTCTCCTCGCATTACTCCCAAAAACAGTATTTCTTAAAGCCAATGAATTGCCCGCAACACATCCAGATCTATGCTAGCAACCAACGAAGTTATAAAGATTTACCCATCAGGTTTGCAGATTTCAGTTTTATATATCGCGACGAAAAGATGGGTGAACTTTTGGGACTCTCCCGGCTGCGCGCCTTTTCCCAGGATGATGGCCATTGCTTTTGCCGCCCAGACCAGCTTGAANCAGAATTTAGCCGTCTNTTCTCGGTCATNGATAAAGCAATGCAAGCGTATGACTTTGCTTATCGCCTGCGGNTTTCTTTAAGAGATCCCAAAAAGCAAAAGGAGTATCTGGGCGATGAGGCTTTGTGGCAGCAAGCCGAATCGCTGATGCGCAAACTCCTCAAAGAGCGAGGTGTTAATTTTACAGAGGCGCCTGGCGAAGCTGCTTTCTATGGTCCTAAGGTGGATCTTATTGTCAAAGACTCGCTACAGCGAGAGTGGCAGCTCTCTACCATCCAGCTTGATTTTAATATGCCCAAAAGATTTGGCATTTACTATATTGATGAAAATGCCAAAAAGCAAACTCCTATAATGATTCACTCAGCTATTGTTGGTTCGCCGGAAAGATTGATGGCAATGCTTCTTGAGCACTATGCAGGTGCTTTACCATTTTGGCTGGCCCCCCTTCAAATGGTTCTCTTGCCGGTCTCTGAGAAGTTTCTCTCTTCTGCCCAAAAAATCAATTCTAGACTTCAAAAGGAAGGTTTTTTCACAGAGCTGTGGCAGGAGGATTCGCTTTCGCGGCGAATTCGCCAGGCAGAGATATTGAAGGTGCCAGTAATGCTTGTTTTGGGTGAAAAAGAGAAGAAGGCCAATCTGCTTAATCTTAGACTTAGAGAGCAAAAAGAACAATTTTCAATTAGTCTTCAAGAACTTATCAGAGAAGCCAAAGAGGCTCTCTGCAAAAGAGAAAAGTCTCTATCTTTCTAAAAAGAGTGTTTTAAAAACCGATTTGCCAATACACAGTTATTTTCCCTATTTCAAAAAATTTTTTAAGAAAGAAATTTTTAGGCGCTTTAAAAGGATGACCTTCCCTGGTCATCCTTTTAAGAGAAATTACCAAGGCTCTAGCCGCTCTGCCAACCTTTGTCTGATTGTCTGGATTTGCTCGCAGACATAAGGCTCTGGTAGCTCCAAAAGAGAGGCTATCTCCTCTGGCTGTCTCCCCTCCTCAAAGAAATAGGAGAAAATTTTTCTACCCTTTTCGTCTGTCACCTCCTCCAGCGTTCGCTCAAGGTCTACCCTGAAGATAATCCTTTCTTCAAAGTTGACAGGGTCTACCAAACANTCATCAAGGGAAAGCGGAGAGAANAAATCCGGGTTTTGGGCCCGTTTCTGTGCCGCCTCCNTAGCGGCGTTTACAATCTCTCTTCGGACCTTGATATAGATCCAAGTAGAGATTCCTAAACGGCCGGGCTTATAGCTTGCCAAAGCGCGGCTTACGCCCAGCAACGCCGCATCTCTCTTTTCCTCCTCGGATAGCCAAGAAGGCGAACAACGGGAGGCAATTTTTTGAGCGAACCTTAGAACCTCCCTCTCGTCCAAAAGGATCACCCCCTTAGTTTAAGAGATTAACAATTTTTTCTCTGACCCACAAGATAAATTTTATTTGCAATTTTTTAAAAATTACTTAAGATAAAGAGAAAAGTTCTCTTTTTAAGCACAATTTTGTTATTTTTATCAACTTTTCTTTAGGGATTTTTAATTTGGGCAAACGGTTCTTATTAAAACACTAATTCTCTAGAATTACGAGAAAAATTTTAGATATGGATGCCAAAGTAGATGAGAATATATTTTAAAGAGACGTACAAGAACAATAGCCCAAACAAGGCCTTTAAGACATTGGGGTTAAATTTGGCGACTAATTTGGCGCCGTAAATTGCGCCAATTAAAGCGCCAACACCTAAAGCAACTGCCACCGGAATGTTGACCACGCCTTGAAAATATTTAAAGATTGCGCCCACCAGAGCCATCCAGACAAAGGCAGCCATTGAGGTACCAATGGCTAATTTGACTGGTGCTTTTAAGAAATAAATGTAAGAAGGCACCAAGGCGTAGCCGCCACCCAAACCAATGATGCCAGTTAAGATGCCNATTGCTGAACCTAAAACTGTTTTGGCTAAAGGATTAGCCGGCATTTCCGTGTTTTGTCCTGCTTGACCTTTAACCAGTAACCCTTCATAGAGCATCCGCAAAGAAACAATAATGAAGGCGATGCCAATAATNANATCAATCAAATCNCCGTAATGCTTAATGTAGCCAAAAACGATCGAGCCAATAATTACGCCCAAAATGCCTGAGTAGCCAGTCAGAAGCGCGGTCTCTTTGTCAACATTTTTCATTCTGATGTGCTGGATGGCACCAGAAGCAGCGGTAAAAACCACCGCGGTCAAAGTGGTGCCCACGGCAATGGCCGGGTCAAAATGAAAACCAAAGCGAATTACCGGCATCATCAAGGCACAACCGCCAGTACCCAAAAGCCCGCCAACAACGCCAGCCGCAAGGCCGGTGATAAGATAAATAAGATAGATCATTTTTTCTCCTTTCTAATCAATTTTATTTTTATCTTTATCTTAAAATATTAGCAATGACAAA
>JGI24721J44947_10005951_pt1 | contig 16574 bp, 14 predicted proteins | sample YelNatPaOPGAMG01_FD_44947 | JGI IMG/M metagenome (IMG submission 44947)
TCCCTGAAGGTTGGAGCTTTCTTGATCAGGAGATTGTAAATCTAATTGATTCATTCACACGTTTGGGTAAAGTATTATTGTGTGGACGGGTCTGCCGGGATTTGAACCCGGGTCTCCGGCTTCGAAGGCCATAAGGATATCCTGGCTACCCCACAGACCCATTCCTCATCACACACTTTCATAAAGAATTGATCTTGCCAGGTTCAGAATTTAAGTGTGGACTGAACTTCATTTCCATCAGGAAATATATTGTCCGAGTTACCCTCCGCCTCAATATAATCAAACAATGAGTATAACGGCTTCACTTTCTTTGACCTCTCCGGCCTGTATGGTGTATGGAAATTGAAACAGATTGAGCATTTTGTCTCAAAGGATGATACCAGGTGACAGTATCCCTCTTCATTGTAGATACAGAGTTCCGTATTCGGAATGCGGTTCACCGCCGGAAGATTTCGGCTATCTTAGCCATCTCTGCAGAAGTCTTCTTCCCTGTAAATATTCCCTTTATCAGGTCTATGACCGATTCATCGTTTGCAAATTTGGCCATTGCCAGTCCTAGGATAAGAAATGGATAAAATATCACGTTATATAAATCACTTCCATCCCACAGGTCAGATACAATTTTACTTGATTCACTATGGAACATATCCGAATCTCCCCCTTTCAAAGCCATCGCGGCATCCAGCGCCTTAACTGAATAGTCGAATTTCATAACGCCGGTGTTCTTTGGAAGGGGGCTTAATTTTAATATATCCTCGAATTTATCCGTTGCAAGAAGGTATATTATCTTGTTCAGTAACGTTGTAAGCTTGCTGCTGAAGTCACCCATCTCCCCAGAATACTCCTCTGAAGCCTTTATAGCTATATCTGCTTCAGTGCCCATTCCCTTCATCACAAATATGTTTGACCAGAAACCAAGGTAGAGAGGTATAAAATCTTCCAAAGAATTGAAACCGGTATTNAAATACTTGAGGTCAAGTTCCGAAATTTTTCCCATTTTCACCATTATGAGGTGTCGCAGGCTTTCTGACGAACTTTTCCAGTCTGGGTTTACTGTTAAACTTGAAAGTTCTACTGCCCTCTCGGAGAATGGTAATGCCTTTGCGAAGTCCAGTGCCTCTGTATAGAAAGAAGCCATATACCTATTGTAGATAAATCGTATATCATTGTCCTGAACAATTTCCAAAAGACCGTCCATGGTCTTCTGATATGACAGAGATTCCTGATTTTTGCCAATAATGTGCAGAATGTCCATGAGATTGTAAACGGCATAGGTCCTGATTCCTATGTCGCCATTTATATATGTGTTCTCAAGCAGTTCCTTGAGCATGTCTATTGCTTTCTGGAAGTCTCCCTCAAAACTTTCAATGATTGCCAGATCGTGCAGGTTTCTGTTTATCTGGCGGATTTTTCCCCGTTTTCTCTCAATATCCAATGCTTCGTTATACAACATCTTTGCTTTGTCAAGCTTGAATATATCCGCATTGGCAGCAGCCATTGTTGTAAGTACCTCATCTATCTGGTCATTTACGCTATATGCTTTTGCTATTTCCATTGCTTCGCTTGCAATTATGAGGGCCTGCGAGGATTTCTTGGTTCTGAGAAGATAAGATCCCTTCGCAACCATGCCCATCACCCTTTCCTCAGGTGTGAGACTCTTATCTGCAAGCAGTCTCTCAATTATTGCGGCTGCTTCATCATTTCTTCCAAGGTAGATGAGAGCTGAAGCTGCTTTCAGTTCTGGTGCCTTACCAGCGATATCGCTGAAGTCGTTTTCTCTAAAACATCTGAGAGATTCATCGTATTTGCCCACAAAATAAAGTGAATTGCACCGGATCAACAAAGCATAACGTTTGGTACCAGATTCCAGCTTATCCTCCACAAGATCCAGGAACGTGATAATATCCATTGGTGAAACAAATGAGTCGATAAGTTGCTTCCATTTGCTTCTTATAATTTCTCCTATCCTATCGTAAAGTCCCCTCTCCCTCAGCGCATTCAATTTCGTCTGGAGCGAAAGTTCATCAAAGGATGAGCTGTTAATCAACTGGTCTGCGATATCCAGCTTCCTTACGTCAGAAACTTTTGAACGGATTATATCCGTCATTCTGCGCCCCGAGATTCTGTATTTAAAATTGTTAATGGCTATTATCCCGTTGCTATCCAGGGATTCCATTACCTTATAGAGGTCTGATTTTGATACCGAAGTTATCCTGCTTATGACATCGAGATCAAGTTCCTCTCCGCTTAGGGCAAGTGTACCTGCAACTTTCATCTCAGTCTCTGAGAGATCAGCTATCTTCTTGGCATAGTAATCGTCTATGGCAGGTGGTATGGGGAGAAACCTGAAAAGTGCCTCATTTACTTCCTTTCTGTCATTGATGATTCCTATATCTTCATAATATTTCATAGCATAGTTTATGGTGTTAAGATCTCCGGATGAGAGCCTGAAAAGATCCATCACGAAGTTCTCCGGAAGTTTATAGCCCATCATCTGAGTGTAAAATCTCGCATCGTCATAATTTGGTTCCCGAAGGTTAATTATGTGTATCTGAGGTTCCGTTGCAGAAACGATGATAAAATTAAACTCTGGAGTATACNCTTGGTTTCTCTTATGTTCACTGTANGTTCCAATCAAAGAAAACTCTAGTTTAAGTGCAGTTCTGGAAAGGTACAGGAAAAGATCCTGGCTTGAGGTATTCAGTCGTTCTATCCCCTCAATTATTACAAGAATTTTCAGGCCCTTATTATCCGTAAAAAAGTTNTTGAATTTCCTTATTATTTCATTCATTCCTCGTTCTTCAACCGTGTCATACATTGCGTTGAGTATGTAGTTAAAAGGCTGGTAGGGCATGGATTCCTGCGTTATGTTCCCGGGGAACCTNTATACGAGGTATCCACGCTCCATAGCAAGCGTGTGCGCCATGTCCATTAATTTCTTCTTTCCCCCAGACACTTTTCCCGATATTAAATGTGTGGAAATTCCCTTTTCCNCATCCGAAAGGAATCTCCTGATGTGATCCCATGTGGATTGCAGGGAATCTAATTTTTCCATGGCATAACTCTAAACGATGGGTGGTATTAAATGTTAACGAGTTAGCTAACCAANCTTTATAGTCTTTACAAAAATTACACGGGGTGGAAAGACTAGAAAACTACATACTTGACATGGAATGCAATCTTTCTATAACTGGAAACCTGCAAATGTTTCAGATATCGAAAAAATTTCAGATATTTGCACCAGCTATGGCCCTGATCAGAAAAAACAAGGCTGAAATTTACTTTTTCTTACCGGAAGAATCGAGTCAGAACGTTGAAAATAGGGTCTTCCTTGAAAAGTATCAGGCCAAGCTTTCCAACAAAACATGGTTCATTTTGATGAGAAGCGATATTGTGGGAGACATACTGCCACTTGTTCAGCTTTCTGACATAAAATCCGTCTATTTCGAAACAATGTACATGAATGACGGCGTTTTTACNATCAATTTCAAGTTCCACAGTTCGGACCTGAAGACCGTATCAAACTACATTATGGAAGCTCTCTCTTCGAGTACTCCAAACTTGTCCATAAAACTGGCATATATGGGATCNAGTAAAAGCGTCAAGGATTCATTGCGAATAATTTCCTCACACTTCATGCTTTATTCAGTTACGTTTGCATCGAAGCCGCCTTCAGAGAACAAGTTGATTGAAGAGAACCCCCTTGGGCTGGAATGGAGGAGATTCATCAGATTTCCAAGCGAGGAGGAAAACATACACGGGCTGTATAAAATAAATGGAAAGCCCTACTCACTCAATGGTGTGAATGTAATAAGCGGGGCGGATGGAATCTATGAGACCGTAACTACAAACCCTGTGCTTAACGAATTTGCCCTTATGGCTAACTCCCAGTCTCTTGCAAGATTCTGTGAGAACCAGGAGTTCGACGGAAAAATCCTCATGTCCTCTTTTGTAACTATGGAAGGCCACCTTCACTCATACATATCACTGGTTGACGAACTTAACAGGAAGTTTAAGGACTGGTCTATTTACATCGAGAGAGTGATTCCAGTTTCGGATCTCATTTTTCAATAGTNGAGATACACCCGCTTGCCTGATTCAGTCAGCTTGGTTCTGCCGAATTCTGTCATTTCCCGCAATTCCTCAATTGAGAATATTGATCCATCCCTACACAGCTGAAAGCCGTCAATAGAGCAGGAGTCGCAGACGCCTATCCCACACTTCATCAGGCGCTCCATGGCGAATTCTGCTCTGATTTGCTTGCCATTAAGNAAATCGTAAACTTTTTTTAACATAATCTCCGGACCGCATACATATATCATTTTATATTTCTCCAGATCCAGAGTACTGAGTGCATCCATGGGATTTCCCTGGATCCCGGCAGATCCGTCATCCGTAACTTCAAAAAGCTTTCCCCCCTTTATCCTGTCACTGAAGAGAAGTTCAGCAGCAGTTCGCGCAGAGATGATAGCATCAGTATCCATGGTGATCAGAGGTTTGAGGGAAGCCATTCCAGAACCGCCTCCAACCAGCAATGTCGGCCCAGTGACAGGTGAGAACGCCCTTCCGTAAGGCCCCCTGAAAAAAATTCTTGATCCTTTCGTGAGTTTTGTGATAGCGTCTGAAGCTGGCCCATAGCTTTTTACTGTAATGGATTTTNTCGTGTCAGTTGAGGACAGTGATATTGGTATCTCGCCAGTTCCGGGGACCCATGCCATAATGAACTGCCCCGGCTTTGCNTCCTGTTCCCATTCAAAGTATATTGTTTTCACCGTGGGTGTGTTTTCCTCCACTTTTATAACTTCAGAATGCCTCATTTTCTGATCGCCGCTCCGATGATCTCCCCTATGGATTCGATCCTTTCTGTCTTCATTATCTTAGCTGTCTCCAGGGACAGTTTTTTGAAAATTTTCCTTCCATCCGAANGTACGGCTGTTCCAATTTCGACGCAGGATGCTCCAGCCATCATATATTCCAGGGCATCTTCGCCGGTACGGATTCCTCCGACACCTATTATTTCCTTACCTGTTTCCTGCTTCACCTCATATACATACCGTATACCCACATGTTTTATGCAGGGGCCAGACANTCCGCCAAAGGAATTGCTCAGTATTGGCATTCTTGCGTATATGTCAATAGCCATGGCCTTTACCGTATTTATAAGGACATAGGCATCTGCTTTCTCTGCCGCCTTTGCAATTTCAAGGATGTCGCTGATATTCGGGCTAAGTTTCGCAAAAACCGGTACTTTTACGGCATGCTTCACTTCACTAACTATGGATTCCACAAGATCTGGATCGGATCCTACCTCCTGGCCGAATCCTTTTACGTGAGGGCAGGAGAGGTTGAGTTCAATTGCAGAAGCCCCATACATTTCCATCTTCCTGGATAACAGGGCAAACTCTTCGGCAGTGGATCCGAATACGCTTCCAATCACCGGCTTCATGGATTCTCTTGCAATCTTCATCTCTTCCCCGAAATTGTCTATTCCAGGATTAGCCAGTCCTATTGCATTGATCATGTTCCCACCGTCAATTTCGACGACTACTGGGGGACGGTATCCACTCCTTTCAGAGATACCAATGGATTTCGTCACAACGGCAGCAGCACCTTCGTCCAGCACTCTCTTCATTGTGTAGCCATTTTCATCCAGTATGCCTGAAGCGAGAATAAATGGGTTATCTAGCCTGATGCCAGATATCTGTGTATTCAATCTGTTCATGGTGTCCTTCTTCAGCAGATCATCCNTGGTTATAAAAGGGTTAGGAGCAGTTTCAGTTGAAACTTCGCGAACGACCTTGTATGAAAGGTAACGTTGAAACCTATTGGAATTCTTGCGCCGGAAAATTATCAAGGATTATTATCTTCTGCGAATCCCTTTTTGTAATCGCCGTATTACTCTGTATCCGGACTCCATAAGCATAGAGGGTTGAATATATCATGTTAATTTCTATATTCGACAGGAACATGTTTCCACCAAGAAGCGAAAAGACCCTGCAGGNGGTATTATTAGCATACTTCATCACCAGTTGGTCAGAAACCGACAGGTACTCGCGGATAAGTCGATCTGTGATATCGTTGCTGATAACCACTCGTGACGCTCCGGACACAAAGGTGTCTATGAGGTCCGAAACCCTGTACGGGTAATTCATAACGATCAGCTCAAAATATTTTGACAAACTGCCATATAGTTTCAAATTTGGTGCACCAGACCTGATTGAATCCAGATCTACAACAAACAGCTCTTCGATACCACTCTTGAGCAGGTCATCAAGCGTCCGGTTATCCCTTATTTCTCCGTGCTGTATTGTGATGCATTCCATTAGACAGATATGAATGTTCATTGTATATAAATAGATGAATCATTATCTGCAGTGATAAGAAATGTCATTGGGAATTTATCCGTTGGAAGGATATACGTTAAGATTTACAAGAAATTTCAGATATCCGCTGAATTAAGGACTTAAAAATTCTTACCGCATGTGTGCAGCCCCGGAAAGAAAACATTAAATTTGCGTTGCCGTTAGCTTCTTCATGGTAGAAGCTCCCCCGCCCTATGCCATAAGGCTGCAGAAGCTCCTGGTTCCAATGGGGAAAGGCTACCGTTCCAAGCGCGTGCTTCAGATTGCTTTTGACCTTGCGCGTTCCTATGACTCTGAAGTTACTGCATTCACAGTGAAGGAAACGACGCAGGAAATTACGTGGAGCGACAAGGTATCCCTCGTTACTGGCGCATTCAAGGACGGGAAAGACGAGCAGATAAAAGTTGTTCCCAGAATCCGGATGGCTGATTCTGTGAAGGAAGGCATAGTTGCAGAGAGTATGGCCCATAATTATGACCTTCTATTCATAGCAACATGGAAGCGGTCTTCGCTTTCAGCTTCGCTGTTTGGAGGTATCGGAGATTACGTGATCAAGAATTCCGGCACCACTACTGCAGCTCTGAGCGTGAAGAATGACCATTATCCTTACAGGCGAATACTTGTTCCCGTATCTGAGGATATAAACACGAGAACTGCGATCTCCTTTTCACTTTACCTTAAAAAAGCCTTAAACGCTTCGCTTTACCTGGTAGATATGAGGAAGTACGACAAAACCAGGACACATGGATTCAGGATGCTTTTCGAGAATATGGACAGGATAGTGGGAAGTTACGGCCCCGAGATCAATTTCACACGATCTGGTATGACAACCTCCTTCAAGGACGAGATACTTTTTCACTCCAGGCAGATCAAACCCGACCTCATAGTGCTGGGAATCCGTAGCGGCGAAGGGGGAAAGATTCGCATAAACGCTGCCATAAAATCCGTGATCAAGGATACGGATCAGGATGTTTTTCTAATCAAGAAATGAGGGTTGCAAAAAGCCGCCTTGCATAAGCTCATCTATGATTTCAAAGTTCAGCGTAACGGTATTCACATAAGGAGACCCGAAGATTGGAAAATTATACATTATGTCCGAGGCAGTGATGTTAACCACAAAGTTCTGTGCATACGCGTAGGAAAGGCTCCCATTTGTGAACGCTGAAAGATTCGCCGCAATTCTGTCGATCTGGTCTATGGCACCCTGTAAAGGAATGTTGGGATCAAGCCCCGACCCGGAATACGCGACCATTGCTTCAGGAATCTGCGACGCGTTTGACAGGTTGTTCTCCTGCTCGAAGTGCTTCAGGTAAGTTTTTGTCTGGTTTAGCAGCTGGCCACTGTCTATGGAGTAGGATGGGCCACCTGACTCCGACAGATTGAAACTGATGCCAGAGGGTCTTGCTTGAAAGAATATTGATGAGTTGAAAGCCTCGGCAAGAAGGTACGATCCGTATATCTTTCCATCTATTTTTACCGGGGATCCAGTGGCTGAATTTGGGTCGATCTCCTGTGTTATCAGGGCGGTTATGGTAGGAAACGCAAAGCCGAGAAGGAACATTGCAATAACCGCCAAAGCTGTCGTCTTCATTATCATCTTGCCCAATGAATTTTTCTTCACCATCCCACCCCCAGAATCGAAAGCAAAACGTAAATAACTTTTATGGCTAAAAATGGAACAATAATTCCTCCCAGGCCATAAATGAGTATGTTTCTTCTGAAAAGATCAGCTATGCTGGATGGTCTGTATTTGACGCCCCTGATTGCCATGGGCACCATAAGAGGTATGATGATGGTGTTGAAGATCAGTGCGGATGTTATAGCTGTCAGGGGATTCTCAAGCCCGAGTATGTTTAGCGCCCCGAGTGCTGGAATGAAATAGAACATGGCTGGTATGATGACGAAATACTTTGACACATCGTTTGCTATGCTGAATGTCGTCAGCGCACCTCTCGTGATCAGTATCTGCTTGCCTATGAAAATCACATCCATCAGCTTTGTAGGATCGGAATCTAGGTCTATCATGTTGGCCGCATCCTTGGCCGGTGCAGTTCCCTTGTTCATTGCCATTCCAACGTCAGCCTTCGCCAGGGCCGGAGCATCATTTGTTCCGTCCCCGACCATTGCCACCATCCTCTGCTTTGCTTTTTCAGATATCACAACGTTGAATTTGTCCACTGGCGTGCTATTGGCTACATATTCGTCGATTCCGCTGAGGTTCGAGAAATATGCTGCAGTGACCTCGTCATCTCCTGTGCACATGATGGTCTTTATATTCATCTTCTTAAGGAGTTCCAGACGCTGTTTTATACCAGGTTTCAGGGTGTCATTAAGTTCAATTACCCCCACAAATTTTCCGTCCTTAACCACGGGCAATGCGGTGCCACCCCTGAGAGATATCTCCTTGCAGAGTGCGACAATAAAAGTATCGTTGAGCTTGTGATTCTTGAGCATTGTTGAAAGCGCACCCTTGTAGATGTATGTATCTTTATCCTTAATTCCACTGAACCTGGTATCGGCAGAAAACGGCAGGAATTCAAACCCAGCTAAATCTGAATCAGAAACCTCGACTCCCTTTTCCCTGGCCAATTTCACAATGGACATCCCTTCCATTGTGTTGTCCTGCAGGGAGGCAAGCGCACAGTACCTTATAAAATCCTTTTCCTGCACACCGGAGTTTGGATAAAAGCGGATGGCTTCCCTGTCCCCCATTGTGACTGTGCCGGTCTTGTCAAGAATAATAGTATCCACATCTCCGGCATTTTCCACAGCTCTGCCGGATTTGGATATGACGTTGAATTGTGATATCTTGTTTACTGCCGCAATGCCAATTGCCGGCATCAACCCTCCAATTGTAGTGGGGATAAGCGCAATTAGCAGGACTATCAATATATCCGTGTTGGAAGTGAAACCNAGAAAATCAGACAGAGCAAATATTGAGGCGGTGACCATGAGGAATATGAGAGTCAGTCCCGATAACAGTGTAGATAGGGCAATTTCATTCGGTGTCTTTTCCCTGACTGCAGCTTCAACTATCTCGATCATCTTGTCTATATAAGTTTCTCCGGGGTTTGCGGTGATCCTNATCACAAGTTCATCGGTCTGCAGTGTTGTTGACCCTGTAACGCTGTCTCCCTGTATCTTACGGACCGGCCTGGATTCCCCCGTAACGTTGGACTCGTTAACATAGCCAGATCCTGAAACAACCTCGCCATCACCGGGAATAACCTCACCTGCCTTTACTATGACAATGTCGCCGGATTTGAGTTTGTCAGAAGGAACTGTCTCCTTTCCGCTGTCAGTGACCCTGGTGGCATTTGTATCCGTCTTCATTCTTTTCAGGGATGCTGAGATCGTTTTGCTCTGCTCCTCTGACAGGGTCGTACTGAGATTTGAAAAAAGCAGGGTAAGGAAGAGCAATATCGCTACTGCAAGGTAGAAGCTCATATATACTCCCGTTGAGGGGGCATCAAAATATGAAGGGAAAAATATTACAAAAATTGAGATTATGAAGGCAATTTCAGTCACAAACATGACTGGATTCTTCATCTGGAAATCCGGCCTGAATTTCTCCATGGTACCCTTAATGACAGCCCCATATCCTTTCAATGAATCACCATCCAGATTGACTGCTCAAAGGCCTTGGCCCATGAGAGAATGGGCCCCAGAGCAAGGATCGGAAAGAACGAAAGCAGTCCAACAAGTATCATTACACCAAGTAGCATTAGTCCGAAGTAGAACGACCCGGTATCGATGCTCTTTCCTATCTCTACCTTGGGCTTCTTGTTCGAAAAGAGATCGGCTATCTTTAGCTGAAACCCCATGATCAAGTACCTTCCAAGGATCATAATTATGCCGTCCAGCACGTTGAAGTAAACCTGATTTGTAAGAAACCCGCCGACTTCGGAACCGTTGTTTGAGGCGGAAGTCGCAAACTCGTAAAGGAGTTCCGTGATGGCATCCGGTTTCGGGTTTGTGAACGATGCCATTATACTCGGGATCATGAGGGTTATGCCAAGCGGAATTATTATCAGAAGGGGATGGGTAATAAGCGAGAGCGTAGAATACTTGATCTCCTTCGATCCAATTTTAATGCTCATCAGTTCAGGGAGCTTACCTACCATTAGAGATGCAATGAACACAGTAAAAATCACTGAGGTGAAAATATTAAGGATACCCGTGCCTATTCCGCCCACCGGGTCATTTATCAGTAGGTTGACAAGGTTTCCCAGCAGTCCGGCCGGTGAATATGCAGCCAGCATTGCGTTTGATGCGCCTGTGGATGTGATGGTAGCCCCAATGCTGAAAATGGAAGAACCTGCTATGCCTATGGCAGTTTCCTTCCCCACCATGTTCCCGTTGTAGATAACGCCAAGCGTGGATAGGGATGGTATTCCGGTTATTTCGCCGTAGAAAGTAAGAAATGCGGTAAAAACAAAGAAGATCATCAGGACAGAAACAAGCATGATCATGAAGCGGCGATTGCTGAAAACCCTGCCAAGTGCTATTATAGAACCAAGCGGGATAAGAAGGAAAGAGGTAAACTCAGTAATGTTTGTGAACCAGTTCGGATTCTCGAATGGAAACGCTGCGTTAGCTCCATAAAACCCACCGCCATTTGTCCCTATGTTCTTGATAGCTTCCAGAGTTGCAACGGATCCGAGCGGTACCTTATATGTAACTGACGAAAATATTGGCTGTACACTGATGTAAGACAGAGTTGTCTCAGGAATTCCGCTTATTATTAATATAACAGTTACCAGAAGAGTGAGTGGCAGTATAAGGTAGAATATTGAGACCAGAAAGTCATGATAGAAGTTTCCAATCGTGCCCTTGTCCTGAAGAATTCCCCTTATGAAAGCCATTGATGCGGCAAAACCTGTTCCAGCGGATAGGAACATAAGGCCAGTGATTACGAATGTCTGGCTCAGGTAAGATAGATCGAAGGGATTGGAATAGTGCTGCAGATTGGTATTGGTCAGGAAACTGCTCACGGTGTTGAATGTCAGGCTTGCCGTCATGTGATTGTTTGCAAATGCAAAGGGAAAATCTCTCTGGTAAAAAATAAAAATGAACGATATTACACCGGCAGCGGCATTGAAAAATAACAAGGTTAGAAAATACTCCCGGAATTTCATCTGCCTTTCAGATCCCTCTCCTATTATCTTCTCGAAAAAATTCACGATCCGACCTGAGACGGGGGTGAGCCAGTTATCCTGGTCTCTGTATATCTTAGAAATGAAGCTTGAGATTATCACACCGAAAATAATCACGATTGCAAGGTAGATGAGTATGATAACGACCCCGGAAGCAACTCTGTTTACCTGCCAGAAAGAGTTGCCATATCCGGACAGGGATGAGATGCCAAAGGGATCGTAACTCAAAACTTCTCAGCTCCAATTATGGTATAAAGCAGGTATATGGCTGTAAATAGCAACACCAGCCCTAGAATGACATAGACTGCAAGCATCGCAGAATGCCAATGCAATGGCATATAAAAGTATTGTCCAACTCAAGTATCTCAGCGCTTACCATTGTGCGTTCTTGGCTCATCTCCAGGTTTAGGGCAGGCGGCTTCAATTTTCTCATCACAGGTTCTTGCCCATGTAGGGACCAACGCGCTCGTATCCCAGTCTCCTGAAATAATTTCTGACACCGATACCGCTGATTACAAGCATCCTGTTCAGTCCGCAGTCCGAGCTTATCTTTTCAGCTTCATCAAGAAGTTGAGATCCTAGACCCTGGTGCTGCCAACCATTCATATCGTGCCTGCCCAGAGGTACGACATTTCCAAATATTTTCAATTCCCTTATGATGGACGAGTCTACCATTTCCTTCCTGTGGGCACCTTCCGAAGGTATTCTCAGCCGGACGAAACCGATTATCCTCTCATCTGAATCCTCATATGAAAGAAAGTGTTCAGTACCTCCNGCAGCATCATAACTCACCTTTTTCAGTTTGAAATCGTTTGAGAATAGTTCTCCAGCAACTTCTCTTCCCCGGATTTCCATGCTCCTTATACCTTTCCTCTTCAGTTCGTCTGTCACAAGGTTCCTGATATCACTTCTCTTCACTCCTGCTTCTATGAATTTAACCGGAATATCTCGTTGCATTCTCTGCACCCTGATCCAGGGAGGCATCCTTTCCATAAGGTATGTAATCAGGTTCACTGCCGTCCCGGTGTCAAGTGGATTGTACTTTCCCTGTTTCCAAAGCCTGTAAAGTGACGTACCTTTGGTGACCAGTGTTGGGTAAATTTTCAGCATGTCAGGTTTGAAAGATGGATCATTCAGCATAAGGTCAAAACTTCTTAAATCCTGTTCATAGCTGGATCCATACATACCTGGCATGATGTGGTAAACGATTTTCAATCCAGCATCCCTGGATAACTGGGTTGATCGCCGTATATCATCAAGCGTGTGCCCCCGCATATTTATTTTAAGGATGTGATCTGACAGGTTCTGTACGCCCAGCTCCACCTTTGTTGTACCATAGTTAAGGGCTGCGTCAATCTCCCGCTCAAAGAACCAGTCAGGTTTCGTTTCCACCGTGAGGCCAATACACCTCTTTTCAGCACTTTCATTGATAAGAATGGATTCTTCAAGGCTGTTGCCTATTGTGCCGTTCATGGCATCTACGCACCCCTTGATGAAGTTTGTCTGGTATGACTCTTCTCTGGCGGTAAAGGTGCCCCCCATAATTATTAGATCTATTTTTGAGGTGTCATGGCCAATGAGNTCCAGTTGCTTTACGCGGTTGAAAACCTGGTTGTACGGATCGTAATTGTTATTTCTTCCCCTGAGGGCGGCAGGCTCATATCCCGTATAGGATTGCGGTGAGTTGTTGTCCACTCCTCCAGGGCAGTAAATGCACTTGCCATGGGGGCAACTGTCAGGGGAGGTCATGGCCGCAACGACCGCAACTCCAGATATTGTCCTGGTGTTCTTTATACGCAGCATGTCTCTCTCTTCCTCAGAGAAGCTACCTGAATTAAGTATCTCTACATCGCTGGGTATGAAGTCCAGGGACAACTCCTTTGCAAGCCTGATTTTCAGGTTCTGCAAATCCTTCTTGTTGCGGACCTGCCCGGATTTAATCTTCTCCCCGATGACTTCATAGAAATCCACGTACACACCATCACTCTGAGAATTTAACGTTTTTGAGAAGACCCGTCCGTAAGCTTAAAATCTGCTTTCCATATAACAAAACATGACAGTAGAAACCTGTTCCGTACCACTGGAGTTTCCCGAGGGGACAAACATCATTCTGGGATACTCACATTTTATAAAGACGGTTGAGGACTTGACAGAAATAATCTCAACTGCGGTACCAGGGGCGGAATTTGGAATTGCATTCTCGGAAGCATCCGGAGACAAGCTGGTAAGATATGATGGAACAGACGCAGAACTTGAGAAGATAGCGGTTGATAACATATTGCGCATTTCCGCAGGTCATACATTCCTGATCATATTGAAGAACCTTTATCCCATAAATGTCCTGAACGCGATCAAGGGATGCCAGGAAGTTGGGAGCATATTTGCAGCAACTTCAAACCCCGTTGAAGTGATATTAGCAAAGGGAACGCGGGGAAATGGGGTAATCGGAGTGGTCGATGGGTTCTCTCCAGTTGGCGTCGAAAATGAGAATGATAAAAATACAAGGAGAAAATTCCTTAGAGAGATAAACTACAAGAAGTAGGGCCCGTAGTGTAACGGATTATCATATAGGCCTCCGGAGCCTATGATCCGGGTTCGAATCCCGGCGGGCTCACTATCGGTACTTATACATTTCTTCTAGTTTCAGGAAANTACCATTTCTTTCCAAGTTCACGCCACGTTTGTTCAGCGAAGTATTTAAGATGTATTTTGGAGCCATATTTCTCTTTGCCAGCGTTTTGATAGGCGCATGGAATCCGGTCTAATCAGTGATTTTGTTTCCGGTTTGGACAGGGACCGTAGTATGGGTAACAGGAAAAGGTATCGCAATGACATAGTTGGAGTCAAACTATTGATCGAAGAACCAGAGGTAAACCGCCTCATTATCCAATAAATAGCGGATTACGTTTCATGCTATTTTCATCGCGAAAAAAATTATCAGTATAATGGAGTATAGGGTTAATTTTGTTTTGAGGGAAAATGCGAAGCTATTGAAAAAGGATGANAGAATGTGCCGGTGGATTTCCTTGCAACCGGTGCGGTATGGCCTCGTTTTGTAATTCAGGAGAATGGCCACTGGCTTGATGCAGTTGTCTTCTGTTTGGATAATTCCGCAACAACATCTATTTCAACCAGCACATCGGGGGATGGAAATCCAGTGACGATTGTGGTCCTTGCCGGAGGATTCTTTGTGAAATATTTTCCATACAGTTCATTCATTTTCTGAAAATCACTGGAATTAGCTAGATACACATTGCATTTCACCACTGAATCCAGAGATGATTCACACAGCTTCAGGATATTCGAAATCTTTTCCATTGTACTCTGAAACTGTTCATTAAATGATGATTTCATCCCTGCAGAGTTGCCTGTTTGTCCGGAAAGAAAGATAAGGCCATTGGAAACCACTGCATGCGAGTAAGCCCCAGCTTTCAATATCTCAGGAGAATTTATCGTCTGTGCCATGGTCTACTTAGACAGTTCAGACTAATAAGGATTTTTAAGCAAGGTTCCCGAACTACTGGAGACCGTATGCGCAAAACAGGATCTGTAACTAAAAGGAATCAGGATTATCCCTGAATTTCCAGAAACCTGTAATCTGTATTTTCCATTCCGGGAACTTTAAAGCGGTCATCCCTAGGAGTTTTATGGGTATATTCCCGAAGCTTTCCGGAAAGATATTTATGACGGTAAGCAGACGACCATTGAGTTCGTGAATTCTCATAAGGTGTATCATGCCATATTTGCGGTCTTCCCGCGTCAGGTATTCAGTTACGGGGTTACGGGTTTCAGCTTCGAAAATTCCATCGTGAACCATCCTTCCGGAACCTNTCGCGGGTTGTGTGCTGGCAAAGTATACTGCTGATACGTTCTCTCCTGAAGGAGTTATTTTTATTATTCTGATCCATCTGCTTCCGATTGGATTGCGTTCTGGCGTGGTTTCAAAGTCGGGCGCAATACCGGTCGATTTCATTACAAGCAGTGGGATGCTCTCATCAATCTTTCCCAGTATCTGCTTCATTCCGCGTGATTTGCCAAGATATTCGACCATCAGGGGAANATGGGCTGATATGTCAAGGAGGTGAGATGAAACAGAATCCAGCACTGAACTGTGGAAAAGAAAGACAAATCTGTATGTTCCATTGTCAAGAATTGCGGAGACCAGCACAAGCGAAGGGATAGCGACAAAATCAAAGAAAGCGCCAGAAAGGTTTTCATCCTCGAGAGAGCGCCTCACTATGTACATATTCTCCCGCCTCTCGGCCAGAAATTCCTTCAGGAAAACAGCACCGTCTCTTTCTTGATCCAGTTCTGAAGGAAGGTAATAAACAATCTGTCCTCCATTCATTTCATTAAAAAGGGCACAGCTACTCCTTATCCGGAATTTTTTTGAAAGCTGGCAGATACGGTTGTCTGCTTCCCACAAAATGACAAGTTCCGAATTTAGAAAATCGGGTAGTTGCACTCTCAAGTATGAACAGTGCCATATAATAATTTTCACAATCTCCTGATCAAGGAAGAACCGATCTTTCATAGAGGAGAGGAATTGAAAAAGAACACAATATTGGGTATTTATGTCTGTACTGTGCTCAAGACACTCCAGATAAGGTGCTTCCCGATGAACATCAGAAGGATGCACTGATTGATACATTCATTGGATTCAACGAGGCATGCAATTTCATTTCCGCAATTGCCATTGAGGATTTGAGTGGCATAGGGATGAGGACAACGGTTAGAAGGGCCAAGAGGTATATCCATAACTCCCGGTCTTTCCGTCAGATCAGGTCGTTTATTGAATACAAGGCGAGGGAGACGGGCATTCCAATAATTGTGGTTGATCCGCATAACACCAGCAGGGAATGCCCGGAATGCCATTACACCGACAGGAGGAACAGGCCTGAACGATCCCGATTCGAATGCATTTCCTGTGGTTTTGAGGAAGAAGCAGATTTGTAGCATCCCTCAATATCGGGAACAGGGCTGCTGTCAACCAGCCCATTGTGACGGAGGCTATTTCGATCATTCGATCCTCCCGGTTGCAAGCTCCGAAGCTTTA
>JGI24721J44947_10005967_pt1 | contig 16550 bp, 16 predicted proteins | sample YelNatPaOPGAMG01_FD_44947 | JGI IMG/M metagenome (IMG submission 44947)
GGCGAGAAGGATGGCCTGCTGGCCGACGCATATTTTCCCCGTTATGGCAAGATGTCCATCCAACTGGCGGAGGTAGTGCGCCGCTACTACGATTTTGCCGTCCGTTACGAAGATGCTTTCGGTCCCCGCACCCGCGACGCAACCGGCGAGTACTCCCGGAACATGGAGATGCACGGTGCGCCCAGCGATGCCGGTCTGGTTAAGGACAAGGTCATGGTGATTGCCCGCGAGAGCCAAGAACAGACGGCCGTCAATCTGATTAATCTGCTCGGTGTGGATAACCCGGAATGGAAGGCCCCACTGGCGCAGGATCCGCGCCCGTTAGACGCAACGACGGTGCGCATCTCTGGCGTACAGCGCGCCGTGAAGGCGGTCCGGGTCGCTTCACCAGACGAGAGTGATCCGTCACTGCAACCATTGGCCTTCCACCAGGCGGGGGAAACAGTGGAATTTCAGCTTCCAGGGTTAAAATACTGGAGCATGATCTTGATCGAATGGGGGAATTAATCCCATGATGGATCTGTATGCACGAGCATCGAAATCATCCTGGCCAACCAGGCGCCCTCCGGCGCGTACGTAGCCAGCCCAAACTTTCCCTCTTACCGCTATTGCTGGTTCCGGGATGGGGCTTTCATCGCCTATGCCATGGATATCGCCGGTCATGCTGACAGTGCATCGCGCTTTCATGCGTGGGCTGCTTCAACCATCCATGCGCGCGCCGATGTGGTCGCACGCGCCGTTGCCGCAGCAGGTCAAGGTAATCCCCCTTCCGCGCATGACATTCTGCATACCCGCTATACCCTGGATGGGCGGGACGGGCGGAGCGAGGAGTGGCCGAACTTTCAACTGGATGGCTTTGGCACCTGGTTGTGGTCGCTGGAGGAGCACGCCCGACTGACGGGAAACATATTGCCAGAAGATTGGCTGAGCGCGGCCGGCCTGGTAGCTGAGTACCTGGCTTCGCTGTGGCATTTCCCCTGCTTCGACTGCTGGGAGGAATTCCCGGATCAGGTGCATACCTACACGCTGGCCTCCATCTACGCCGGGCTGCGCGCCCATCGTTCCTTATCCGGGGTCAGCCACACGGCCGTTTTAGATGAGATTCGCCAGCGAATTGACAACTCGGCCATATGGGACGGGCATTTTGCCAAGGCGCTTGGGCGAGCAGACGTGGACGCCAGTCTGTTGTCGTTATCCACGCCATACCGCTTGGTCGCGCCGGAAAGCCCTGTCATGCTGGCCACCGTTGCGGCCATTGAACGAGACCTGCGGCGCGGCGGCGGCGTGCATCGCTATCCAGGCGATACGTATTACGGCGGCGGCGAATGGGTGCTGCTGACGGCCTGGCTGGGCTGGTATTACGCGGAAGCCGGCCAGCGCGAAAAAGCCGCAGCGCTGCTGGATTGGGTGGAAGCGCAGGCCGATGAGGATGGCAACCTTCCTGAGCAGACACCCGCCACGCTCAATGCGCCAGGATATTACCAACCCTGGCGGCAGCGTTGGGGTGAGATTGCCCGGCCATTGCTGTGGTCCCACGCAAAATACCTGATCTTGAAGACGGCGCTGGAAGCGGAAGGGTGAGAGGAAATTTCTACTCTGAGATGAATCCAAGTTTAAGAAATAATAGTAGTAAATTGGTAAAGAATGGTGTAAAATGGGGAATACAATGATCCATTCATCAGCCATCTTTACCAAGGAGCGATTCTTATGGCAATGCCTGCCCACGAAGAGCACGAGGAAACCTGCGCCTGCGGAGGTGCTTGCGGCTGCGGCGGTCACCACACCAGCGAGGTTTATCTCACCCGCGAGGAGTATATCGAACGGCTGAAAGAATATCTCGGTGAGCTGAAAGCTGAAATAGCCTCCGTCGAAGCCGAGCTGGCTGAGCTGATGCAACAGCCCGTCTCATAATTTCATGAAAAAAAGAGCAGTCTTATTAAGACTGCTCATATAAAATTTTCTTGGGCGGTTTCAAATCAGCGTTCAAAGCGGCTTTAAGATTTGGTCAGTCTATCCTCAGGAAAACAGAAATGTCCTCTCCAAGTGAGGACATTTCTGTTTTGGGTTAAACGACCGATTTACCCGCCAAGGCTTGTTTTGGTGGTAGTTTCAACGTGACAACTCGATAAATGGTGAATTGCTTATAAAGTAATTCTCATCGGAATCGTAAACCATATACAGATCTTGGGTTCCTCCTAGGTCTATTGTATAACCAACGATCTGGCTATGGTAAGTCTCGGTGCCGGCTGTGCCATTTAACTCGATATCGCAAGTCGGTGCATAGAGGCTTCCAACCAAGGATGAGTCCGATGTGCCATTCAACTTCCAGTTGCAGTTTGGATAGCTTACATAATTCCGAGGATCAACGTAAATTAACAACCCATCCCATGGGTATGCACCTTGCCCTTTTTGACCAGTGTTTTTTGCGCTTAATTGTATAGTGGAATTCCCGTTCAGGGTAATGTTCCCTCCGGATTGGAAATAAAGAAGCACATCACTTCCTGTAAGAGAATCATTCCCGTTCAGGTTAAAATCGCCAGAAATGCAGTAGATGCCGGGTTCAAGATGGTTCACACCGGATGGCGGAAAATCGCCGTTCACTCTTCCGGGGGTAAGGCTCGTGCCCTGGGTGGTCGCATCAGTTGTACATTTAGGCTGAGGGATCGGTAGCTTGGGCGGATAAGGGATTTGTGGGGTATACCCAACTACCAGGGGCGTCGAACCAAGGGGTGTGGTCTTACCAGTAAAACCGCCCACGATGGTCAGCACAGGAGCATCTACATTCCCTGCATTTCCTTTCAATTCAAAGGCACAATTGGGGTCATCGGAGTTGTCGAAAATTCCACCGCCATGGATGGTTGTATTTGCGTTGCCATGAGATCTCATCACTGCGCATCCATGGGGCGCCAGGGCTACTAGGGCGTTCCCCATGAAAGCGGGCTGAATGGTTTTAGGTTTGGCATGCGCCACCGCTTCGACTGTGTTGCGTAATTGGCCATTATAGACAAAATGCAGAAAATTGGTTTCTACCTCTGCGGTGATCAATACCTGGATGTATTCCGCCTGGCCAGCAAAATCTCCACTGGTGGGGGGACTGTTTACCTGGACATTGATTTTCTCGCTGTTAGAGAAACCGTTGTTTGCAGCGCTATCAAGGGCTGCTTGAACGAAATTACCACCATTAATTTTTGCCAGTGCCCCCGAAAGGGCGGCCGCNTCGGCTGCGTTTTGTGCATTTCGCCGTTCACTAAATGCCATTCCCCCATCAATGACCAGCGCCGTAAAAGCCAGCAAGCCGATCATCGCCAATACAAGCAGGACTATGGCCTGCCCTCGTTCGGATTGAAAGTCTATCTTCATGTTCACCATACCCTAATTTCAATGGAGCAGCAAAAGCAAAAAATGGATTCCCCCTTATTTCTCCAGCTTGCAACTCTCATCAAAAGCAAGGCTTACATGTACGGCGCTAAGGGTGTCAGTGTTGAAGTTTAAAATGAGCTGGCTTTCCTGGGGTGTGGCCCCCAGTACCATTGGACATTTACCCGTTACCGCACAGACATCCAGGCTACCGGTTTTGGAATTCCCACTCCACAGAAGATTACCACCCAGGTTAACGCTTNTTAATCTTCGGTTTCCTTTGGTATCCCAGGTGATGACCAAGCCAGTAAGATTGACAGCATGCCCAGTGTTGTTGGTGATCACATAAGTGATGCTAGAACAACCGCAGACCGGTGCCCCCAATGTGATTCCCCGCCCACTACAATCCGGCCACGGCGTGATGGTAGGTGTCGGCGTGATGGTTGGAGTTAAGGTGATGGTCGGAGTGTATGTAATAGTAGGCGTCATGGTGATTGTGGCTGTTTTCGTTGGGGTTGGTGTGGATGGGTGGGTGGCAGTAGGGGTGGGAGTGATTGGGTTTGTGGGACTTTCTGTGGGAAGATTAGTCGGATATGGCGATCCGCTGTATCCCTCTTCAAGATCGACGCCCTTCATAATGGTACGCACCGAATGCGCCCGGATTGGAAAAGAAGGAATGAGAGGCAAAGGGACTATTGGTTGATAGTTTTCCTGAATTTGAACGTGTATTCGATCACCGAGGACAACCGGCTCGGGTGGAGGGCATGAGTTTGAAAAAGTAGTATTATTTTGACCGTGATCGTAATAAATAGAGATATTTTCAGCTTTTACGCCACCCATACTTCCAACGCGGATCGCTGCCGCTAGGATCTCGGCGCAGTTGGCGTATGGAGGAATCCCACCTGGTATTACACCAACAGCCGAACCATAACGGGTTGCCTCGCGACTTGCCGACTGAAGGGATATGATGATGAATAACAAACGACCCATCTCAAAAATGCCTAAAATTATCATTAAGAGGACTGGCATGGCCAAGGCGAATTCAACCATCCCTTGGGCTTTGCGGCCTCGTTTAAATGGATTTAGGTGAAAAGAAGCGACCATATTACCCCCAAAATTGTAACGTTTATAAATCTATATCGTTATAATATTTTTAAACATCTGTATAATCAATTAAATTATACATGAAATCACGGAAAAGTCAATATATAGTTTTCTTAATAAATACCATAATATAACTTAATTAACCCGGTTATAACTGACTGTTTTTATCAGCTTTTATTTTTCTTTCCTTTTTACGTTATAATTTTTTTTATCATTCACCGGGAGGATTATAAAATGGTCGAACTGATCAGTGTGCGCATCGAAAAACCGGAAGAGTTAAACCTTATCCTTGGGCAATCCCATTTCATCAAAACTGTCGAGGATGTGCACGAGGCGCTGGTCACCGCTGTTCCCGGGATCAAGTTCGGGCTGGCCTTCAACGAGGCGTCGGGGAAGTGCCTGGTGCGCTGGTCTGGCACCGACCCGGCTCTGGTTGAGCTGGCGCAGAAGAACGCCCTGACCATCGGAGCTGGTCACGCGTTCATCGTCATCCTGGGCCAGGGGTTTTATCCGATCAACGTGTTGAATGCCATCAAAAACGTACCCGAGGTGTGCCGCATCTACTGTGCGACCGCCAACGCGGTGGAAGTGATCCTGGCAGATACGGGCGAAGGTCGCAGCATCTTGGGAGTGGTGGACGGCGCCAGGCCGGTGGGCATCGAGGGCGAGGAGGACATCGCCTGGCGGAAAGGCTTCCTCCGCGCCATCGGGTACAAGGTTTAAAGGGCGCCGCCGGCATCCATCCTGGCTTTACCCCCGCCTAAAAATCTGTCTTTGCCCTGAGCGCAACGAAGGCTCTCGCGGAGCAGGGTCAAACGCATCGCCGCAGCGCGCAGGGGGTTATACCTTTAGATCGAGAAGCAGTCCGGGCCCGGTCGCGAGCAGGCCGACGCGTGATTAATCGGCGATCGGGGTATGGTTGTTTTAATGCTTGCCGCTGGCATGCTGGCCGGATCGATTCACAGAGGGTGAAAAGGATGGAAGAGAAATATCGGATTTATCCTTACCGCTGGGCTGTCCTGGCTGTTTTCATGTTCATCAACCTGACCATTCAGGTGCTCTGGATCAGCTTCGCCGCCATCACCCAGCCGGCGGCCAGGTTTTACGGCGTGCCCGAGCTGCAGATCGGCTTCCTGGCCATGTCGTTCATGATCGTCTACGTGCCGCTTTCGATCCCGGCCTCCTGGGCGATCGACACATTCGGTTTGCGCAAAGCCGTGGGCTTTGGCGCTGTGCTGCTGGGCGTCTTTGGGCTGCTGCGGGGCCTATTAGGGGCGAGTTTTGCCGGTGTTCTGGCCGCCACGCTTGGCCTGGCGGCGGCCCAGCCGTTCCTCCTCAACGCGGTGACCACCGTGGCGGCCAAATGGTTTCCCCTGGAAGAACGCGCCACCGCCTCGGGTTTGGCATTAGTAGCCTCTTTCCTGGGGATCGCCATCGGCATGGCGCTGACGCCTGCCCTGGCGGGGGCGTATGGAATCCCGGCCATGCTGGTGATCTACGGCGCGGCGGCGGCTTTCTCGGCTGTGCTCTTTCTGATATTCGCCCGTGAGGCACCCCCGACTCCGCCCTGTCCCCCGGGTCAGGAGACGCGCGCTCTGGTGCTGGATGGGTTGAAACACATGCTGGGCATGCGCGAGATGTGGGTCTTGATGTACGTCTTCCTGATCGGTCTGGGGGTGTTCAACGGCGTGTCCACCTGGATTGACGAGATCCTCGGCCCGCGCGGCTTCAGCCCCGACCAGGCTGGATTCGTCGGCGCGGCTCTGTTGCTGGGCGGCATCGCCGGGGCTGCGCTGATCCCTTCCCTCTCGGACCGGGTGCGGCGGCGCAAGCCTTTTCTGGTTGCTGGCCTGCTGCTCAGCCTGCCCGGGCTGGCGGGGCTGACCCTGGCCTCCTCCTACGGTGAACTGATCGCCTCCTCTGCAGCGCTGGGGTTTTTCCTCATGGGCCTGGCGCCGGTGGGTTTCCAGTTCGGCGCCGAGATCACGTATCCGGCCCCCGAAGGCAGCTCCAATGGGTTGCTCAATCTGGCCGGGCAGGTATCGGTGGTGTTCGTCTTCGCTATGGAGGCGCTCAAGACGCCGGATGGGTCTTTCCGCGCTTCGCTCTTTCTGCTGGCGGCGCTGACCGCGCTGGGCGTCCTTTTGATCACCCGTTTACCCGAATCGGCCTTGATCCGTGGACAGATGGAAGCAACTCCAGCCGCCGGCGAAGCAGAATCGCAAATCAGCTCCTGAAAGCTGTCCGACTGCAGCGCGGATTTCTCCCCAATAGGCTCTTAAACTTGCCTTAAGGTCGTCTTGATTTGCGGATAAAGTCACGCCGCAGTCAGATGGGGTATGCTTTACATGAGATGCAGGGGGGAATGATTTAGCGGTAGGCTTACAAGTGTTTGTTTTTACCGGTAATAATTTAAAGGTAGTTTTATTTACCGGTGTTTTCAGCGAGGTGCAGGATGGTGTTTGCGAACCACTGCAGACTGGAAGGGAAAAGGGGCATCGCCCAGCTCGACCGTTCTGGCTCATACGCCATCATTGCCAACCGGACCCTGTACAGCAGCTCCAAAGCTCGCCGCTTCGCTTTGGTCGACACGATGCGATTGATTGTCGAGGAAGTCTATCACGACCCGAACGAAGCGCGGGCCGCGATGAAAGCGATGCCCTCATCTTCCTGACGGCGAAAAGCCGCTTTATCGGTGCCAGCAGCTTAGGGTCGCGTGGAGGTGGGAACCAATCCCCTGATTGTTTCCACCAGTTTTTCGGGCGGTTCAGCTTTACTGGTAAACGCATGAGCGCCGGAGGCCAACGCTTGCGCCGCGGCCTCCGGCCGTCCGCTCAGGGCTACCACCTTCGCCGGGATTGAGCGCATCCAACCGCTCTCGCCAGCCGGGGATGGGTAAACCGGGCAGCTCCCAGTCTAACAGCAGCAGGTTGGGCGAGGCGTTCCTGACAAGGTTCAATAAGGCTGCCCAATTCTCAGCTTCACCGGATACCACCAGTGCAGGCCGTTTTTCGAGGATCAGCCGAAGGGCTGAGCGCACCGCCTCATCGTCCTCCGCAATGTAAACGACTATACCGGGGCCCATCATTCCATCCCCTATGCTCCAGCCGGGTTTGCGCCCGGCTGGAGTCGTTTTTACGTGCGCAGGCTGCGCGACTGCGTACCGGGCAACATGCGATCTCCTTTTCCCGTTCATCGCCGCCCTACCACCTGAACCCTGGTTTTTATTGTATACGAAAACATCAACGGGCACGAAACGGGGTCATTTTGGAATGGTCGCGGCGGTTATTCCCCCACTCCCAATGAGACGGAACGATGGGCTAATGGAACAGAAGCGCAGCGACGTGTCGGATGTTGCTNGCCATGGTCAGAATGTGCTCTGGGGGCAGCCAGAAGGGCGTCATGGTGACGATCAGGGTGCAGGCCAGCAAGAGGATGCCGACCGACAGCATCAGTCGCCAGGCCTGGCGGTAGGTCATCGCCTGGGCGGAGATCCACCCCAGGGGGTCCTCGTGGCGCTTCTCCACAAGCATGCCGATCACCAGCCAGAGCACCACCAGCAGATAGCTCAGCACGTGGGGCGGTATCAGCTCACGGCTGTGCTCCAAATAAAAGGCCAGCATGGTGCCGCCGAGTACGGTCACACCCCAGATGATGGGCAGCCAGAAGATGCGCCAGTCGTCGCGGTTATTGAGCGAGGTGAAGACGCGTTCCAGGAACTTGCCGCCATCGGTCGCGCGGCCCAGCGGCAGCAAATTGAACAACCCCACCTGAGCGCTGAAATTGGCCAGCTGGAGCAGGTCGCTGGATTCATGAATGGTGAGGTAATAGACCAGGATGGCCATCGCTGCGTAAAGGAGGCTGGCCGCCGGCCCTGCCAGGTGGATGAGCGCGTTTTCGTAATGACTTAACCAGCGGCGCTGCTGAAGCGGCGTTTCCAGGCGCGCGCCGATAGGGGTAAAGCGCAGCCGCCAGTGAACACCCTGCGTCACGTCTACCAGGATATGGCCGAGCTCGTGCGCGGCCAGGCTGGCGGCCATGATAAGCGACAGGCGCAGGCTTTGCAGCAGGAAGGAGGAGAAGATCACAAATCCGGCCAGGGTGCCGAGGGTGATCAGCGCATCCTGCGGCCGCATGTGATACTCAGGTACATCCGGGATATCGCTCATGGAACTGCTGACCGGCGGCCATGGGGAATTTCCACCCCGCCTTTCACTCAGGATTTCCCCGCTGTGTTCCCGATGCGACAAGGTATTCGCATAAAGGAATGGGCCAGATTTTCGCGCATGGATGGCTCGCCGGAGAGGCAACGGCGGATGAGGCATGGAAAAAATCCAGCGCGACTTTTCCTCCGGGAGGTCTTCAGCTCCAGGCTTTCTGCGCGCATGCCCGGAAATTCTTCTGCCGTCCGCCAGGCGCGCATCAATGGATGTCGATCACGACGCCGTGGGTGAGCGCCAGCAGCTCTTGGGGCGTGAGATGGAAGACGGCGAAGGGGCTGCCGGCAGCTGCCCAAATGTCCGTGTGCTGGAGCAGGTCGCGGTCGAGGTAAGTCGGCAACGGCTGGCGATGGGCCGCCGGCGGCACGCCGCCGATGGAATAGCCGGTGGCCTGCTGGACGAAATCGGCGTCCGCCTTCTCGACCGGTTCCCCGCAGGCCGCGGCCAGCAATTCTTCGTTCACNCGGTTGGCGCCTGAGGCAATCACGAGCAGCGGCCGTCCGCTCGACGCACCCCTGAATACCANCGATTTGGCGATCTGCTCGACGCGGCAGCCGATGGCCGCTGCCGCTTCCTTAGCGCTGCGCGTACTCTGTGGCAGCTCGACCACCTGGAAGGTGAATCCCAGCCGGTTCAGCGCATCCTGACAGCGCTGGGCGTTGGGCGAGAGATTGGCGGGCAAGGCATCCTCCTTGAACATGATGCTCATGTATTTTACAGCCTTCCCGAGCCAACCGCAACGGCGGCCCGGGTAGCCAGCCGCGGTCTGAGGCGTGTGCTGCAGGGTCGGCCCGCACGGTTTTGAGCGAGGGCGGCGGATTTATTCTCCCTGCGCCTGAATAAGGTAATGCTCGAAATTGGGAAAATGGTTGATCCCGCAGCGGAACGGGGCCGCGTCACCCGGCGCAAGTACGCGGGTCTGGACGATGGCATAGCCCGTTCCCGATACCTCGCCCTGGGCGTTGTAGAGGGTCACCACGGCGCGCACGTTGGTCGCTGGCAGCCTGCCGATATTGCGCACCTCACCGAACACCTGCAGCCATGATCCTTCGATGTGGACGGCCTGATTGGTGATCACCAGGTCCTGGCGCGGCATACCGCCGGGCCGACCCTCGGCCTGCAGGTCGTAAGCGTACACCTCCGCCCAATTGTCCGTGCCGATCTTGAAAGGGGAGCGGCCCTGGGGCGGGATCACCGGAAGGCTGGTCAGGCTGGAGGTCACTCCAATGACGCTGCGCGTCTTATCGTACAGGGTCGCGACCACGTCCACCGATTGCATCGGCAGCTCGTAAGGGTTGTACACTTCGCCCACAATGTAGAACCAATTCGTGGAAGTGTAGCGGTGGTGGCTGAGTATCTTCAGCGGCCACTGCACTTCTTTGCCCATTCCGCCCGATATCCCGCGAGCCCGAAATGGGAAGATGGCCCCCTGGGATGGCGCGCGCCAGTGCGCCTGGCCGCACAGCGGGCAGTCCAACACGCGGGCCCACCTTGCTGGCGGCGCTGGCTGCCCGCAGCTCGAACAGACAAATAGGGGAGATGCGCTCATGCGGGTCTCCTTCTCGAGCGGGAACGGATGACGATCCAACCGGCTCACGACCCGCCCGACGCCGATCGGATGCGCTTACCATTATACAGGAGAAGGCGATTGGACAATCGTTGGGGCAGCGACGGGCGCCTAAGAAGTTAGATACAGCTCCTGACGCGGCAGCTCGACCCGAATCTCGTCTCCGGCGCTGATCCGGCCAGCCCGCTCGACCACGGCCACCAGTCCGCGGCGGTGCAGCGCCTGCCTGACGAACGCGTCGGCCAGACCGGAATGCTGTGGGTACTGTTCCTGAATGACCCGCCCGGGGTGAATGCAGGGTTTGTTTTCGCTGCTGATGATCAGCGCTGCGCCGGAGGCGAAGAACAGGCGCGTGAAGGGGGGCAAGTGGGTCAGCCGAGGAATGCCGGATACAGCCAGGTTGGCGCCCAGCCATTCTGCCCGGATGGCGGGTACGCCCATGGCGGCGGCCACCTCGGCCAGTTCCTCCAGCGAGACCAGCGAGACCTGGCGGTTATTGCGCACCATCTCGCCGCGTGGGTAGCGCTCCTCGCGGCTGCCGGCGGGCTTGATGAAGCCGGAATGAACGTCGCCGGTGAAGCCTTCGAGCGTCACCTGCGCTTCTGGCAAGGGCGTGGAGACCAGCGTCTGGCGGGTCAGCGTGGCGTAGACGCCCTCAACCCGGCCGAAGAGCGTCTGCTTGAGTACCTGCATGGCTGCAATTTTACCAGGGATTAAAACCCCAACTCCTTCAATATTTGACTCTCGCCCTTCTTGCCCACCCCCTTCAATTCCTCCCAGAAACGTGCGTCGTAGCGGCGCGAGCGCACCGGCAGCGGCATGGGCACGCCCCAGCCCAGCAGCAGCACCTCCTCTTTCGGCTGCAGCCGGGCCAACATGCCGCGTAGAGCATCCCGCCCCGCCAGCCCGGAAAGCACCGCCTGGATGTCGGCCTCGTCGCCCAGCCAGCCCGAGATGCGCGTGCCGAGCTGGGACATGACCTCGTCGTAGATCTGCGAGGGACGCTGGTCCACCACCAGCAGGGTGACATAATACTTGCGCAGCTCGCGCGCGATGACGCTGAAGGCCGTCTGACCGGCCATCTCGCGGTTGAGCAGCTTGTGGGCCTCCTCCAGCACGATCACCAGTGGGCGCGGCTCGACCTTCCTCTCGCGATGGTAAGCCTCGGTCATCTCCACCCAGGCCGCGCGGATGCGCCGCGTCAGCACGTTGGTCACCAGCAGGTAATCCAGGTCCGACTCATGGTCGCCAAAGGACAGCACTACGTGCTTGCCGTCCTTGAGCAGGCGGACGATGTGCGTCAGGCCGTCGCCGGCTGCCTGGGAGACGATGTACTCGCGGTTGAAGACGCGGTTGAGTTTGCCGTGCAGCCCCTCGGCGGCGGCCACGTTGACCCCGTTTTGGGTCGCCCACCAGGCCACCGTACCTTCCTCGTCTGCGCTGCCGCTGCCCCTCAGCGCCTTGAATTCGTGGAACCAGTTTCGATGATAAGAATGTATCAGCGCCTCCAGCACGGTAGGGGTGGTCTCCTTCAGATTGAGCTCGCGGGTGAGCATCTCGATGTCTTCGGGGGCGATGTCGTCTTCGGACAGCTCCAGGTGGAAGTCAGGCGTCTGGCCCAGGATGCTCGTGTCGCGTCCCAGGCCGACCATGGAGACCCGTCCGGGGAACTTGCCACGCAGTCCGGCCACCGCTTCGCCGGTATCGGATGAGGTGGAATCCGGGCCGTACTCGTTGTGCATGTCGAACACCAGCAGCGAGACGCGCCCGGCCTGGATCAGCCCGGCCAGCAGCAGGCGGGTGAGGAAGGATTTGCCCGTACCGGTGGCGCCGAAGACGCCCGAAGAACGCTGCACCAGGCGCTCCAGGTTCACGCTTACCGGATGGCCTTGCTCACGGGTATAACCGATGGTGAAGGCGCCCTTCTCGCCTGGACGGCCGAAGATCTCGGCCACGTCGCCGGCGGAGGCCAGGCGCACTGGGGCCTGATGCGGCGGGATGGTCTTGACCGGCAGCGGTCGGGGCTCGCTTTCCAGTGATGCGCGCCACTCCTCATAGGCACGCGCATCTCGCGGGTCGGGTCCGACTTCCAGCATCAAAGCCGGCAGGACCTCCAGCTCGGTGTACACCGTCTGTCCAACGAGCATATCGGCCAGCCTGGGCGGCAACCGACCGGATGACCGTTCGTCAGCGAAACGCGGGTCTGTGGCTCCCAAACGGATATCGGTCACCAGGCCGTAAAAGCGCCAGTCGCCGCTCTCCACAACCACGAAGGCGCCCTCCTGGACCGTTTGTCCGGGAACGGTCAGCCGCACGCGCAAATTTTCCTTCAGCCCACCGCCGACGATGTAGCCGATGGCGGGCGTTTCGATGCTCGAGGCGCGCGCCTCGCCACTTACGTTTCGGGGGTCAGCATTCATGAGAGTTTGATCGGAGGCCGCAGATTGTTTCGAATGAGTTGATTGGGCCATTTTACCCTCTCACCGCACAGGTGTTTGTCGGTGAATCCTCCTTGCGACTGGATTTCAGACGACGAGGCGTGTAGATCATTGAAGAACGGGCGTGATGCAACGGAGATTGCCCGGTCAATAGACCTCTCCCAAGGCCCCGAGGACGTCCATCAACCGGGCGTAATCGCCGCGCAGCAGGGTGATCAGCTCCTGGACGGCGGCCGCGACCCAGGCGGGGTTGCCCGAGGCGGCGTGGGCTGCGCTCGCCTGGCGCAGGTGGGCGGCCAGCAGCTCGCCGGCGGGCAGATCGTCCTGGCGCAGCACATGGCGGAAGTAGCCGAAGCGCCCGGCGGAGGTGAATTCGCGCAGCTCCTGCTGACTGCACAGGTAGATCGCGTCCAGGCTGAGCGGCGGGCGCGGCGGAAGAAGATGGAAGATATGTCCACCCTGGCGGTAGCCGGTCGCCAGCACACTGATCTCGAGCGGCACGCTGCGGTTGACCCGATTGTCGGCCAGCACCTCGGGTGGGATGCCTTCGGTCATGGCGAGCTGGCGCACCAGGCCGTCGTCCTCGATGGCGATGTTGGAGATCAAACCGAAGACCTGCAAACCGTCGGACAGGTCGGCGCGCACCAGCGCCCCATACTCGAGCGAATCGAGCTGGGACACCCGACAGCCCACGACGAAAGCATCCAGGCTGGAGCGCAGCAGCTTTCCGATCTCGATCAGGGTCATGTACGCCTCCATTTTCTCCTGGCCATGTCCTTGGCGCTCTGCTTGGGGGATTTGCTCGCCGGAGCCATTCTCTGGCGCAGCACCTCGGCCGCCAGGAGCTCGTCCAGGCGCCGTTTATCCTCCAAAGGTACCTCGGCCACCTCATGAGCGCGGTAGAGCAGGTATGGGTATGGGCGTGTACTCAGGATGTGGCACTGTTCCAGGAGCACGGTTTGCAGGGCGGCCAGCACGGATGGATCGGCGCACACCCAGGCTGGCACCTCCACACGCGCCAAAGAAGGCCGCTCCGGCAGGCCCACATTCAAGTAAAAAAAGTGCAGCGCCAGATCGCCGCGGAAGCGCTGCGCCAGCGGCGAGCGTATGGCGAACACCGCCGAGCGGTCACCCGGTGTGCTCAGCAGGTCGCGGAACAGGAAGATGTCGGGCAGGTGGACTTTTGGTCGCTCCCGTTCTCCGCGGTCAAGTTTATCCTCGGGCCGGTCGGCCAGCTCCAGCAGGCGTATCACNAGGTCGCTGCGTGGGCGGTCGACATACCCGGCGGTAACCACCCGGCGCTCGGCCAGCCCCTCGAGCACGCCCAGATACTCGCTCAGCGCACGGTCATACTCGCGGGTGGGCTCGCGCTCGCGGAACAGCTCCAGCGGGCCATCGGTCAGGGTGATGACCGGGGGTTGCGCATNGGCAGCCAGCTCGGCCAGCAGGCGCCTTTCGCCCAGGTCCCGCTTGAGCGCCACTGTACCCTCGGATATCAACCCGTCCAGGGTATACAGCTCCTGGACGTCCAGCAACTGGCTGCGCACAGTGACCTGCAGCGGCTCGCCGCTGCCCACCCGCAGGGAGACCGCGCCGACGTTGATCACGCAGTAATCCACGGCTGCGTCGCGATCGGGGTTGATCTGCGAGCCGTCGGCAGCCAGCAAGGTGGCNGGCGGCGCGCCGGGCTGCAGAGGGACGCACAGGTCGAGGCGCTCTCCGGCGGGTNCGGCGCAGCGCAACGCCGGGTTGATCTCTGCCGCCCGCTCGACTCGATCGGTCAGCGCTTCCAGTTCCAAAGCGTGCGCCGCCAAGCGCTCCCGGGCGGTGCGGCGGCGAAGGTCCAAGGCATCCTGGCGCAGCCGCAATTGATCCCCATAGGGCTGGATCTGTTCCTGGATCTGACGGTAATCGATCGGCATGATCAAAGGCAGTTAATCGAACATTTGTTTTTGAATTATAGCCATGATGGTTCCGTATGGCAATCCATTCTGGGGTGAGCCATGCAGAGGAATATACACCCATTTTAATTGGCGGAGAGCTAAAACGGGGAACATACCCGCCGGCGGCGCCGTCTTAAAACCGAGAGCATAACTGCCAGGAAAGGAGGCCTTATGAGTAAAAAGCTCTTCACGATCGCCATCGCCGCGCTTACCGCTGGATCGCTGCTGCTGGCCGCCTGCACGACTGCCGATCCGGGGCAGAGCACATCAACGGCGCAGGAGCGTACCCTGCTGGTGTCCGGCACCGGCAAAGTGGAGTTAGCCCCCGATATCGCCTACGTGAATATCGGCGTGCACAGCGAGAATAAAGACGCCGCCGCGGCGGTGAATGACAACAACAGCGCTGCGCAGAAGATCATCGCCGCGATGAAATCCGCCGGGGTGGATGCCAAGGACATCCGCACGATCAACTTCAGCATCTATCCCCGCCAGGAAACGGACAATCAGGGTCACGTGACCGGGATCACCTACATGGTGGACAACAACGTGCAGGTCACAGTGCGCGACGTGGGCAAGATCGGCGCGCTGCTCGATCAAGCCGTGGCCGCCGGGGCGAACANCATCAACGGCATCCAGTTCGACGTGGCCGACCGCACGGCCGCAGAACAGAAAGCCCGCGAGCTGGCCATTCAGGACGCGCAAAGCCAGGCTCAGGCGCTGGCCAAGGCAGCCGGGGTAAGCCTGGGGCCGGTGCAGACCATCAACGCCCAGGTGATCGCCACTCCACCGCCGCCCATCTACGCNCAGGGTGCAGCAGCAGCCGCTCCCGGTCTGGAGGTGCCGATCTCTTCAGGTCAGTTAACGGTACAGGTGAACGTGAGCGTCACCTATACGATCCAATGACTCCTGGTCGTTGGAGCGATGAGAAGGCGCATTTCTGATATGCGCCTTCTCGGTTTAATCCGGTGTAATAAATCGGGGAGGCTGCAGANTTTNCAGNCAGTCGGTATGCAAGCCCTGGGCTGAACCCGTTTGAATGAACTCAGCCTGGATAGATCCCATGCACGTGACGGCAGCATAGTCAGACCAGCTATGCCCNTGATAGGGCAGGGCCAGGGCAACGCTGTTGGGGAACAGATCTTTCGCCCCGGCCATATTCTCCGGCGGGTCGATTGGGTCCAGGTCTCCGTTGATGATCAGCATGGGTACCTGCGACCCCGGCTGCGGGCGTGCGCCTTCGGGCATGACGCCGAGCGGGGTATACTGGCAAGCAGCAGCCTGGGCCTGAGCCAGCCACACGTCGAAGCCTTTAAGATAGCTGCCTGCGCTCAGGCGNGCCACCTCGGCAGGATCAAAAGCAGCCCATTTTTCGCCGCAGCGGATCACCCGCTCCATGACTTGATCGCCCCACCATTCATAATTCCCATTCGCTTCGATGAATTGCCTGAAGCCATCCCAATCGTTTTCAGCGTAGGCGCGGTGGATGAGCAGCGGAAGGGCAGCATCGTTCTTCGCGTTCTTGGTCATCAAGCGGATGACCGGCGCCAGGTAGTCGGGGGTCAGGGTAGCGCTGCCCAGCGACTTATCGGCAAATGTGATCGTGACCGGGTCCGTTGCCAGGCGGGTCATCACGGCCGCGAATTCTTCCCGTATGCTGGGATAGGCCGCATGGCAGGCGCTGTCTGCCTGGCACAGGTCGAAAATATGATTCAACGCCTGCTGGCCGTTTGCCGCCCAGCGCTCAAACACGGGGATGTCGAGCAGCGAGCCACCGCCCAAAAAGACGGTGCGTACGTGCGCCTCGTGCTGCATCAGGTAGTACTGGGCAGCCGTGGCGCCATAGGAGTAACCCACCAGGTTGATCTGGTCGTAACCGAGGGCTTCCCGCACCTCGTCCAAATCGTCCATGGCGACCGAGGTG
>JGI24721J44947_10005970_pt1 | contig 16548 bp, 15 predicted proteins | sample YelNatPaOPGAMG01_FD_44947 | JGI IMG/M metagenome (IMG submission 44947)
AAAAAGCTCGTCCAGACGGCCATTCATGATGTCCCCCAGTCTCGTATGCCGCGGATGCGAGCACAAACCGTCCAGGCACATGCCACCAGTTTCACTGTCGCGCGCCGCCCTCACGTCGGGGTCATCGCGCTTCAAGGGGATGTCACAATCGCATCACCGGGTTGCTATACTGCCACTGCTCAGGATGCGCAGGCGTAGCTGACTAGTCTGCTAGCTGGCCGGCTCGCCACCAGCTAGCTGTATCCTCCTGGAAGAGCGCCACGTCACTATCGCTCGGGCGATTGCGTTTATCCGGATGGTGGCATTTATGGCCTGTGGAATGCGGGCGTGTAGGTGGCGGGGCTGCGGCTGGCCTACCCGATCTTTATACAGCGTTCATTGGGCCGGAGATATGCAAGCTCGCCAGTGACCCGGAAATGGCGCCGCTTATGCCCGCGGTGGCCGCTATCGAGCTACCGTACAGCGTATGCACCATGATAACGCTAATGGAGCACGCGGGCTGTCCCGTACCTCCGCCGCCTCGGTCCACAATCAGATGCGCTCGTGCCCACGCGGGCGAACATCCGAGCGCTGAAAGGAGAGGGTACGCACATGCGGGCGGTTGCTGTATTCCCCTACTCGCGCGAGGTGAAACTCATTGACGTGGAGGAACCACAGATTACGCACCCTACCGAGGTTAAGCTGCGCATGCTCGACGTGGGGATCTGTGGCACCGACAAGGAGATCTGCTCCTTTCAGTACGGCACGCCGCCAGACGGCTCGGACTATCTCATTCTCGGACACGAATCGTTGGGCGAAGTGGTAGCAATTGGCCCGGAGGTGCGGGACATCGCGGTGGGCGGTCTCGTTGCGACGATGGTGCGTCGCCCCTGCCCACACGCGGAATGCCACGCCTGTCGTGCTGGCCGCCCGGACTTCTGTGTTACCGGCGACTTCACGGAGCGAGGCATCAAGGGCCGACATGGCTTTCTTGCCGAATATGTAGTGGATGACGCGCACTATATGCACGTTGTTCCAGCGGTGCTGCGTAAAGTGGGCGTCCTCACCGAGCCGCTTACAATCGCGGAAAAAGCCTTCTCCCAGGCGTCGCACATCGAGCGCCGCATGCCCTGGCTGGCCGACATCACGCCGCAGAGTCCGGAACGCGGCGAACTGAGCGCGGCCATCCTGGGCGCGGGCGCGGTGGGATTGCTCGGGGCAATGGCCTTGCGCGCAACGGGCATTGAAACATACGTGTACGACCGCGTGCCGCCGCCCAACGCGAAGTCGCAACTCGTGGAGTTGATCGGCGCACACTACGTCTCCCCGGCAGACAGTTCGACGAGTTTCACTGATCTCATCAGCCACATCCACTTCATCTATGAAGCGGTCGGCGTCTCCCAGCTTGCCTTCCAGGCCATTATGGCGCTGAGTCCCAATAGCATCCTGGTGTTTACCGGTGTGCCCAGCCTCGGTGCGCATCAGGAACTGGATACCGACACGCTTATGCGCAACATGGTCCTGAAAAATCAGGTCATTCTGGGGACAGTGAATGCCGATGCGGCGGCCTTTGCGTCAGCCATACGGCACATCGGGACGTTTGTGGAGCGCTGGCCAACGGCAGTCGATGCCGTCATCTCTGGCCGCTATCCACTCGACGCCTATCGCGATCTGTTGTTGGGCCAGACCAGCGGCATCAAGAACGTGCTCACCTTCGAGCCAGCGTAACGAGCGTAGGGGAAAACACATGACACGCGCATCCATGCAAGGCAGCCCCCGCACCAAGCATCAGGGCCTGTTTCATTCCCCAGAGGACTATCTACCCATCGAGGACTACGGAGTCATCGGCGATTTGCAGACCGTTGCGCTGGTCGGCAGGAACGGTTCAATTGACTGGTGCGCCATTCCTGATTTCGATTCGCCCAGTGTCTTTAGCGCATTGCTCGATGTGAAGAAGGGCGGCTTCTTCCGCATCGCTCCGCCCGACACGCGAGGCATGGACCGGAAGCACCTATATCTTCCGGAAACCAACATCCTGGTGACGCGTTTTGTCTCGGCGGATGGGGTCGGAGAAGTGACCGACTTCATGCCGGTGAAGACACACCCTGAACGCCCTAGCCTGACCCATCATATTGATCGCATGGTACATGTGGTGCACGGCACGATGCGTTTCGAGATGATCTGCCGGCCAGCGTTCAATTATGCGCGCGATACCCATTCCGTTCGTGTGGTGGATCAAGGAGCGGTGTTCGATAGCTCTCACCTCAGCCTCGGCCTGGCGGCATCGGTTGACCTTGAAGAAGACGGACAGGGAGGTGTGCGTGCCGCGTTCACCCTGGATGAAGGCCAATCAGCCTACTTCGAGCTGCACAGCGGTCCATCGGACAAAGTCATGCCGCGGCTTCGCAGTCCACAGGAGTATGACGCCGCATTCCTGGCGACAAGCCGCTACTGGGAGAACTGGCTTGCCCAGTGCCGCTACCAGGGCCGCTGGCGCGAGATGGTGCAGCGGTCCGCGCTCGTCCTGAAGCTCCTCACATACGCGCCCACCGGGGCGATTGTCGCTGCCGCCACCACTAGCTTGCCAGAAGCCATCGGCGGCCAGCGCAATTGGGACTACCGCTTTGCGTGGCTGCGTGATGCCGCATTTACCCTCTATAGCCTCCAGATTCTTGGGTTCGCTGACGAAGCCCGCGCTTTCATGAACTGGGTCCTGGCGCGCTGCCGCGAGCTTGAGCCGGACGGCTCGCTGCAACCCATGTATACGATCCACGGCGGCCACGAGATGACCGAGCACGTGCTCGACCACTTAGAGGGTTACCGGAAGAGTGGGCCTGTCCGTATCGGCAACGCCGCCTATCAGCAGCAACAGCTCGACGTGTATGGTGAGCTATTGGACTCCATTCACCTGTACAGCCGCCACACCGACCTCTCCTACGATGCCTGGATCTATATCAAGCGCCTGCTCGCATGGCTCGGCGCGCACTGGCGCGACGCCGATGAAGGCATCTGGGAGGTGCGCGGCGGGCAGCGCGAGTTTGTGCATTCGCGGGTGATGAGCTGGGTCGCCTTCGACCGCGCGATCCGGATCGCGCGTATGCGCGGCTTTCCCGCGCCGCTTGATGATTGGACCGCCACGAGCGCGACCATCTACGAGGAGGTGATGGAGCGGGGGTGGAGCAAGGAGAAGGACAGCTTTGTGCAATACTACGGCGGCGACGCGATTGATGCCAGCGCTCTGCTCATCTCACTGACGCGCTTCACAGGGCCGACCGACCCGCGGATGCTCAGCACCATTGCGCGCATCCAAGCGGAGTTGACCCACGACCCGCACGTCTATCGCTACGATCCACATCTGGCCGCGGACGACGGTCTTGGCGGCGAGGAGGGGATGTTCAGCATCTGCAGCTTCTGGCTCATTGAGGCCTTGACACGGGCAGGGCGACTCACCGACGCGCGACTGCTGCTTGAGAAGATGCTGTCCTACGCGAATCCGGTCGGACTGTATGCAGAGGAAATCGGCGTGACGGGCGAGGCGCTGGGGAACTTTCCACAGGCATTTACCCACCTCGCCCTCATCCGCGCATGCTATCACCTGGACCGCGCGCTGAATCGAGCAGCGCGTCGCGGATAGGATGAGGCAACGAGAGCAAGAGCGCGGTCGCAGTATCGACGCTCACCCGCGTGCCTGACATGACCTCTCCCGGAACTGGGTGATATCGGCCAGCGAATGCTGGCTGGATGATAGCCTTGACGGTAGCTGTACCTCCGCGACGAGTCCCGGCTGGCCCAACTGATGCAGATTTCAAGTGAACCGCTCGGATTGGGATGGGGGCGTTCTTGTCCTTCCATACCTGGCACGATACAATACTCACGGTTCAGCGGACAGGATCTGTGCGACCGTGTGCTGAACACAGAGAAGATCACCCGGCCGGTAGTACTGCTGTTGCTAGGTCACACTCGCTCCTAGGGCGAACAAGAGAGGCTCAACGATGGACGACGATCCGAGTAGCATGCGCACTTGCAACGACTGCTGGCCGAGGTATGCGCCCATGTAGACCCATCCTGCTCGACGATAGTGGCTCACTTTCCCGCGCTCCTTCCGGCCAGCCGACTTTCATTTGTTGGCCTTTGGCAGTCTGCTCCGGCAGAAGGCAGAGAAGGAGAGGTAGAATGAGCCAGGTGTATGCTCCCGTCCCCAAGCCACGGGAACGCGACGCCAAGCCGGTATTCTCGTGGTGGGCGGATGTGGTCGTCCTGGCAGGTCTGGTCACAGTCGCCTATGTCATTGTCCTGGCAGCCTCACGATGGGTAGCTCCGCTCACGCCAGTGACCTCGATCACCCTCTCACCGCAAGCACTTCCCCTCTATGCCGGGCTTTCGACGATGCGGATGGCAGGCGCCTACCTGCTCGCGCTAGTCTTCAGCCTCGTGTACGCACGTACCGCAGCGGGAAGTCGCCGGGCAGAGCGGGCCATGATACCGGCGCTTGATATCCTGCAGAGTATCCCGATCCTTTCGTTCCTACCCGGCGTTGTACTGAGCCTGGTCGCCCTGTTTCCGCGCAGTAACTTCGGGCTGGAGCTTGCGGCAGTGCTACTGATCTTCACCAGTCAGGCCTGGAATATGGCCTTCGGCTTCTATCATGCGCTGCTCGCCATTCCCAAGGAGTTGCGCGAAGCCGCGGCAATCTTTCACCTGAATCCGTGGCGACGGTTTACACGCCTGGAACTGCCCTTTGGTATGATCCCGCTCATCTGGAATTCGATGATGAGCTGGGCCGGTGGATGGTTCTTTCTGATGGCGGCCGAGCAGTTTACCCTCGGCACCCACAGCTTCGCATTGCCCGGACTGGGTTCGTACTTGCAGACAGCGGCCAACCAGGGGAATATAGGTGCTCTTTTGCTTGGGTTGGCTACGCTCATCATTGTCATCGTCCTGATGGATCAGCTCCTCTGGCGTCCCTTGATCGCCTGGGCTGATCGCTTCAAGATTGAGCAAACGGGCAGCGGCACGTCCCCTTCATCTTTTATGTTGCGGATCCTTCGACGCTCAGCACTTGTCCATGCGATAATGCGGCACTTCGTCATCCCGGCAACCGAGGGCATCGATCGCATCGTGAATCAGATGTTTTTTGCTACGCCACAGGCGCCGCCACGTATGGCCCTCGGCTCAACGCGACCTGAGCTCCCTATACGGGCCACTTCAGCAAAGGAGGGTGAGATTACTCGCTTCAGCCTCCGACGCGCTGCTGGTCTGCTCATAGGGCTGCTGCTCGGCGCGGTTTGCCTATGGGGTGTCATAGCTGCGGTTCGTCTGATGGCTCACCTGACACCAGACGAATGGCGACTCATTCCGGTGAGTGCTCTGGCTACGCTTCTGCGTGTCACCGCGACACTCGTGATTGGCGTGCTCTGGACTGTGCCGGTCGGTGTGGCTATCGGGTTACGTCCACGATTGGCACAACGCGCCCAACCAGTCGTGCAGATCGTCGCTTCCATCCCGGCAACGGCGCTCTTTCCCGTGTTGCTGCTCCTGCTTCTTAACGCACCAGGGGGTCTCAATTTGGCAGCCATCCTGCTCATGCTTCTGGGCACCCAGTGGTATCTGCTCTTCAATATCCTGGCGGGCGCAATGGCTATACCACACGATCTACGAGAAGCGGCGAGCGTCTACCACCTGCGTGGCTGGCGGCGCTGGCGCATCCTCCTCCTGCCCGCCATTTTTCCGTACCTGCTGACAGGGCTGATTACGGCTTCAGGAGGGGCATGGAACGCCAGTGTCGTTGCGGAGTATGTCACCTTCGAGTCGCACACGTTCAGCATTGTCGGTTTAGGCGCGCTCATTGCGAGCAGTGCTAATGCGGGGAACTATGCCCTCCTTCTTGCTAGCACGCTGACCATGTCCGCCCTGGTGGTGGTGCTCAACCGGCTCGTCTGGCGTCGTCTTGATACGCTTGCGCAGCAACGCTTTCATCTGGACTAGCAACGAGAGGACTCTCACATGACTAGCAACTCTGACTCTTTCCCTGCCAATGTCGTTGATGGCGTTGCTGGTGAGGTCTTGCTCGCGGCACGTCATGTATCTAAGACCTATGGCGATGCGGATGCTCAACTGCTGGTACTGGACGATATTACGCTCGACCTGCACGCCGGTGAGTTCATTGCTTTGCTCGGGCCATCCGGATCGGGTAAATCAACTCTCCTGCGCATCCTTGCCGGGCTGGTTTCACCTACACGTGGCGAAGTACTCGTCCATGGAGAATCTCTGCGAGGCCCCAATACACGGGTGGCGATCGTGTTCCAGAGTTTCGCGCTCTATCCCTGGCTGACGGTGCTGGAAAATGTGGAGATGGGTTTGCTTGCCAAAGACCTGCCGCCTCAGCAAAGACGCGAGCGAGCGCTAGGCGTGATCGATCTCATCGGACTGGATGGCTTCGAGAGCGCCTACCCGCGCGAACTCTCGGGCGGCATGAAACAGCGAGTCGGCTTCGCCCGCGCACTGGTCGTGGAGCCAGAAGTGCTGTTTCTTGACGAATCCTTCTCCGCGCTCGACGTATTGGCCGCCGAGAACCTCCGCCATGAACTGCTCGACTTGTGGCGTCTGCGCAAGATTCCTACGCGCATGATCCTGATGGTAACGCACAACATTGACGAGGCAGTCCAGATGGCTGATCGTCTCCTCGTGCTCAGTGCCAATCCCGGGAGAATCCGGGTCGATCTGCCGGGTCTTCCGTGGCAGCAGCGCCAGCAACGGACGGCGGAGTACTCTCACCTCGTGGATACGGTGTATCGCATCATGACGAGCCCACACGAGGATGTGAGCACCCTGATTCCCGGCGCACATGTGATTCAACCGGCACCTCCTCCACAACCATATCAGACGCTCCCGCACGTCAACGTCGGCGAGTTGACAGGGTTCATTGAGCGGCTACATGCGCGTGGCGACCGGGAAGACCTCTACGAGTTGGCGCGCGAGTTGCAGATGGAGGCCGACGACCTGCTTCCTCTGGCGGAGGCGGCGAACCTGCTGGGATTCGCGGATCTGGAGGCGGGCGATGTGATACTCACGGCGGCTGGGCGTCGCTTTGCCGAAGCGGATATTCTGGAGGAGAAGGCCATCTTTGCCGAACAGGCTCGCATGACTGTCGCCATCTTGCGCCAGATCCTGCGAGTGGTGACGGAAGCCCCTGGCCACCGAGTGCGGGAAGACGCACTGCTGGCCGACTTGCGGCGATTCTTTAGCGAGGCTGAGGCGCGCCGCCAGCTCGATACCGCCATTGACTGGGGGCGCTACGCCGAGTTGTTTGCCTATGATGACGACGCCGGTGAGTTCTTTCTCGAAGAGGACGTGTCGGGCCCCGCCGTCACCTGAAACTCCGGTAGGCACGAAGCGCCGCTCGCGTAGTTCGACCAGTGGGGCCGGGACGTGGCAGCATGTCCTGTGTAAGCGGCAGTCTATGGAACCGATAACTCGTGCGTAGACGGCGATGCTCAGCACTGTAACATGCTAACCATGCTTCGGGTTGGAGGTGATCTTGAGCCACGTTGCCCGCCCGCCATCACCATCGCAGAACGGCGGTTGCCAGGAGTGCCGAATCTGGCGTTAACCAGCAACAAGCGAGTGCGATACAGTAGAGGAATCTCGGGTGACAGCGTTTCCGTAAGCTCTGCTGCTCGCGTGCGGGTGTCAGCTTCGCTCAGCATAGCAGCCTCTTCTGATGTGGAGGCATGCTCATCTATAGGGTAATGGTATTCTACCCCGATCGAATGAGCGGGCAAGCAGTAGAGCCAAGGTGAAGATGATTGCCATTCAGTTGCAGGGTGTCGTCCCAACTGGCAGTCGCGCTCTCTCTGCTATACGGCAGTGACATATGTAGCGCGAAGAATTCTTTACTGTGGTTTCCGGTCGTAATGTGCTATATCCAAGTAGCATAGCAGCACCGGCAGCCCCAGTGGCGTGGGATGCGCGGCAGCTCGCCTAGTTCAGTCCAACGATAGCAATGCTTGCCGCCACTACATATATGGCATCCATCATTTTTGTCGTGGATGATCTGGACTCCATGACCGACATGGTCCGCACGCAGATGCTGCAGTTCGGTGACACCCGCCGCCTCGGCATAGAGGGTATGCGCATAGATGTCAGCCAAGTGCTTGGGGGTAAGGTCAATTTCGCTATGAATACGCTGACCGTGGGGTTGAGAGCGCAGGTAGCCGTCGAGGGCCGGGCAGGTGAACCAACCGCCTGTCGCCCGCAATACGCGCTGTGCGACCCGGTTGTACTCTCCGAGGGTCAGCGAGACAACGAGTGCAGCGGCGACAGCCCGCCGTGTTGCAGTCTCTACCGGTAGGTCGGGCTGTGGATGTGCCAATAGATATGCTGATTGGTCATGTGTACTGGGAGTGCTTCGCGGCCATCTCACAACGTACCTGTATGTCCTCTGATATGCCACCACAGCGACTTCCGCTTTCTCGAGGTCTCCGCGCAGTAATGACTCCGTAGCCTGCACTTCCATGGTAGTGTAGGCGTCATGTTCCTCTTGCCGGTAGAGCTCAATGACGGTTTCTCCAAGAGAGGTGGCGCGATACAACCGAATGTGGGCGGTCATCTCGTCAGTCATAGCGGGTGGTAGCAGGGATGCGAGCCTTTCTCCCAGCTCGGCCTTTGTCCCTGATGCAGCAATGCCATGTTCTCTGGCTAGCGCCTGAAGTTCTCCAAGGCTGCGGGAACTCAGCTTCTCGGAGGCAGTCGCACTCTCTAACAGACCGTCTTGAATAAATCGGCTCACCACGCGCTCAAGCGAGCCGACATGTGGTTCCCATACATGCTTGAGATAGTCATCTATCGGCTGCACGGTAAGCCGCATGAGAAGCTGGCGTTTGGCAGTAGACAGAGTAGTCGTGCTATACCTCTGTCCCGTCAGTCGCTGCCACCAGGCTTGCCGTTTGTCCATCTTTGAACCTCCAGCGAACAGGAACCCACTGTCTGTTAGCTTCAGTGTAGCGAAACCGGCAATGGGACAACCGACAGGAGTAAAACCGATGGTCTCTACCGACTAAGGAACCTTTGGGTGAAGGTAGCGATGAAGGTGATTTCGACCAGCAACCCTACGATAGCCTCAGCTGCCGCTAGCCTAGCCAGGGTGTCTCCCAGATGGGTGTCCGTCGTGAAGAATCCACGCCCGTGAAACGAACTGACGCTCAAGACCACAGCCTCATCCCAGTGCAGATGAGGAGCCGCGAACTGACCGTTGAGCAGATAGAGACCGGCGAACGTCAGAATGATGAAAATGTAGGCAAGCAGGCTTCGGCCAGGCCGATACCCGTAGCCTGCGATCAGATCAAGCAGGCCAGAGCCGAGATAGGCCATCAGCTTACGCAAGCGGTACCAGGGGTTGATATGAAACTCCGTCTCTTGCATGAAGACCTGGTGACGCAGAACGAGACGCTGCATCTGTCGTGCACGATAGGCAAAATCGTCCGCCTCATCTGCCATTCCTTGACTCCTCAAGGCTGTGGCAAGCTGTCGATTGGCCCGTGCCGCTTCCACGCAGTTCTTCAGTGCCGCAGGCGTACTTGGAGCTGGAAAACGAGCTAGATGTTCGTCGCCGAGTTCGCGAATCTGCCTCCACTCGATCTGCGAGAGCGGCACCCCGTTCCAGAGCACGTCGGCGACTTGCGTCCATTCGTCCAGATGAATGCCAATCAGAGCGGTGTCGATGTCGAAGCGTGCTCTACGGAGGTTGGTGGCGGCGAGATCGACGGCTGTGAGCCAGGCTCCGCTGAAGTTGGCATCCATGGCCAGCGCGCCGGTGAGGTTGGCGTTCTGTAATCGGGCGGACTGCAAATTCGCTGCTTGCAAATCTGCATGGCTCAAATCAGCATCAAGGAGGTGTGCCCCAGCGAGGTTGGCATGCAAAAGTCTGGCACCCGAGAGATCGGCCCGAGCGAGAGCAATCCTTGGGAGATGGACGTCCTCAAGGTTTATCCCGCGGAGGTCGGGACGGGCGACGCTAATAACGTAGTTGGCATCCTGAAATCCGGCGAATGCGCCTCCAAACCACTGCCTTTTCTCCATCACCCAGCGCAACTCACCGCGTGTCCGAATCCTGACGCCCTTGTACGGTGGATTGCCTGCTGCAATATTCGCCTCGTACGCCTTCTCCAACTCCGTCTGCCGCTCCGGACTCGGTTCGCTATCGTCTGGTAGTTCTTGATCTTCACCGTCATCTTGCTCGACATCGCTCATGCCCGTCTCCATTCGCCGTCCGCTCACGCAACCTCTTCTAGTATAACGAGCTAACGGCACTGCGGGTTGGAGGCGATTCCGAGCCGCATTGTCCGCCCACCCTCACCATCGCAGAGCGGCAGGTATTGCAGAGCCATGGTCAGTGTTAGCTAGCAACAAGCGAGCATGGCAGGGAGATAACAATCCGAACGCCTAGCAGCGTTGATGGGTGCTCCTGTGCTCGCGTGTGGGGCTTACGGTGTGCTCAGGATCGGGCAGACGGCAGCAAGATGGCAGCGCCGATCAGGGAAAATAGCGAGATGGTGGCCCGACGTGGTACAATAGTCTACACAAAAGTTGTGGTTCAGACGGTGGCGAACGTTAACGGTTTCGACGAAGATATACTGTCTGCTTGCCGCTTAAGGGTCCCGAGAGCCTTCCTGTGATCGTCCCACGAAGGCGGAACAATGCGGGGGTAAGGCGCTGGCAGAGGCGTATGGGAGTCGAACCCACCCACGACTAGTCGGCTAGCCGCGCAACGGTTTTGAAGACCGCGAGGCCCACCGGGACCCGTACACCTCCATGAGTGTGCCGCAGAGCACGTCTGATAGCATACCCGCTTGTGAGCTCATCAGGCAAGAGCGCTGATCGGCCAGAGCCGACGAGATGCCACCATGGGAGCACTGTATGCGCCAGCGGTATGGCACGGTCACACGCGCGGCATCTCCCCACTGAGCAGATAGGCACCGTCGTTCGTCTCATCAGCAAGAGCGCGTCTCCGCCGTGCATGGAGCCAGGCGAACATGCTCAATCCGAAGATCACGATGCCACAAAACCAGTCGCTCACCATGCACAGCAGCGACGACGTATTCTCGATTCCCAGGCCCAGAATCGCTGACGAGAGCACAAGCCACAGGGCAGCCGCGCCAGTCACCCACTCAAGCTGCGGCTTCTCAGGTTGCGCGATCGCCCACACCGAAACAAGGAATACCACGATGGCTGTGATCCAGGTATCGGCAGAGATCATCCCAATCTGAGCGGCCGGCAACACTAGAAGCCACGGAGAAATGAACATCCATATCGCGATAGCGGCATTCGCCCAATCCTGCCCGCGCGGCTCTTCCCACTGCCACGACTGGCGAATGAGCCGGCGCGTCACAAATTCGTCCAGTTCGCCTCTAGCATTAGTATCGACATCATGCCAGGCCGAGGTATTGTCCACTCCATTGCCTCCATGTGCACAGCAATAACCGGGGATCAGCAAAACGAAGACGGCACTGCGCAAGATCCCGGTTAGCCGCGAAGGAGAGGGTGCTCGCGCGAGCTCAACGGCGGGACTTTTCGTCCGCGTATGCGAGCGGCTGGGGACGAGCATGGCGCTCAGGGCGTTCCTTGCAGGGAACTCCATGACGAGAATTCTCTTCGACGGCTACTCCCGTCTCTCTCGCAGAACGTGTACCATATGCCAGGTGGGCACAGTGGAGTGCTGCCAACTCTGTACGCGGGGGAGTCACGATCTGGAGGAACGGGCCGTCGAAGCGATGAGATGCTCCGACGGCCAGGCACATACCGCATGATCCACAACAGCGCGACTATTGAGGCAGCGGCACCTGATCCCGCGGCGCATACCCGGTCGACCCAAGACTGCGTCTCCTCACACTCAGCCACGACCACGCCGACAGCACGAAGACTACCGCGCCAACAATCCAGTAATCCCAAGCGGCGCCAGTATTGCTGTGGCTTCCTGTCGTAATGCCAAGTACCCAGGGAGAGATAAACAGCCATGCGCCCGCAATCAGCGTAATCAGTTCAGCCCAAAGAGCACGCGGCTGCATAATGGCCCACGACGCCGCCAGAGCGATGACTGCCCCCGTAACCCAACCGTCCCAGATGGTTGCTTTCGGCGCAAATGTCATCCTGAAGATCCACGGCGAAATGAAAATCCATAACCCAAGCAGCAAATTGATCCAGTCCTGCCAGCGAGCTGCACGCCAGCGCCCGTATGATGGCGTCGCTCGGTTCGCATATTGCCCATAGATAGGTTCTTGTGGACCGACAGGGTTGTCTACAGGAGTCTGTCTCATGATGTATGGTTCCTCCTTGACCATCCCGATGCCGCGCATCCCGCGCAATCGGACACGAACCGTGGCGTCGTGAAAGCGGCCTCTGCCAACTGCGCGGCACGACTTTTTTCGCTGACATCACCCGCATGCCCGGTCATCCAGCCACGGCCGCGCACGCGCGAGACTCGCCCACGTTTCGAGACGTATTCGAGACGCAGATGCGCTCACATGCATCTATTCATGGTCGTTGCAGAGGCCATGCCATGCGCATCCACCCCCGCGCGGCCAGATACTACGCGAAGCGCGCCGGAACATCACAAACCTGTGACGAAAATCATTGACATCCAGTCGATGTGACATGCTACAATATGATATACCCCCACCCAGGGGGTATGGGTAGAGAGGGCGGCAAAAAATGAGAGCAGACAAGCAGGATATCCTCAAGCGCCTGAGCTATGTGGAAGGACACCTCAACGGCATCAGGCGCATGGTTGAAGACGATAAATATTGCGTCGACATCCTCCGCCAGACCTATGCCGTGCGCAAAGCCATCGAGAAGATCGAGGCCAACATTCTCGAAAACCATCTACACGGCTGTGTGCCAGAGGGCATACGCGAAGGCCGCGAAAACGAGGTCATCGACGAGTTGGTGCAACTGTATAACCTGGCAGGCAACCGATAGCATACAGCACGAATCAGAGGCATCGTATGGCAGAAATTGAAGAGCGAAACGCGCCAGCACCTTCGGAGACGACACCGCCCGCGCCAGTGCGCACGGCCACGACGACTCTCTCGCTAGAGGGCATGACGTGCGCGTCGTGCGCGCTACGGATCGAGCGTGGGCTGAAGAAGGTGCCAGGCGTCGCGGGGGCGACAGTCAATCTGGCGACCGAGCGCGCCATTGTGACATTCGACCCAGCGTCCGCCTCCATCGAGGACCTCCTGAAGAAGGTAGACGCGGTTGGTTATAAAGCGTCGCCGCTCGTAGAGCCGGCGCCTGCGCCAGTCGCACAGCCGAGCTCCCCCACGGAGCCGCGCGAGCGCACGACTGAATTTGCCATCAGCGGCATGACCTGCGCTTCGTGCGTCAGGCGCGTTGAGCGCGCATTGAACAAGGTGCAGGGGGTCTCATCCGCGAACGTCAATCTGGCGACCGAACACGCCACCGTGACATTCGATCCGGAGGCATCGGGAACCGCAGATCTCATCGCGGCGGTCGAGCGCGCGGGCTATGGCGCGGCAGAGATCGCGCCCGAGCCACTCGCGAGCATCCAGCCAACCACCGGCGTGTTCGACGCAGAAATGCCCGAGACAACGGTCGATGCTGAAACCGCGCGTCGACTGCGTGAAATCACGCACAAGCGCAATACGCTGCTCGTGGGCATAGCGCTCTCGATTCCAGTGGTTGTGCTGTCCATGTTCTTTATGAACCGCTTCCCCGGCGAAAACCTGCTGCTGCTGGCGCTCACCATTCCGGTCTGGGGATATGTCGGCTGGGATTTTCACCGCACGTCGCTGCGGGTAGTGCGGCACTTCGGCGCCAACATGGACGTGCTCGTGTCGCTCGGGTCGACCGCGGCCTTCCTGATGAGCATCGTTGCCACGTTCTTCCCACAGGTTGTTGGCGACACGACGTTCTATGACACGACGGCGCTGATCATCACGCTGATCTACCTTGGCAAGTACCTTGAAGCGCGAGCGAAGGGACAGGCCAGCGAAGCGATTCGCAAGCTCGCTGGATTACGGCCAAGCACGGCGCACGTCGTGCGCAACGGCCGCGAGCAGGATATCCCCGTGGCGCAAGTCGTCGCTGGCGACGAGTTGATCGTGAGGCCGGGCGAAAAGATCCCGACAGATGGCGAAGTGCTTTCTGGCAACTCGGCAGTCGATGAATCCATGCTCACGGGCGAGAGCCTGCCGGTTGACAAGCACGAAGGCGATGCGCTCATCGGCGCCACTGTCAACCAGACGGGCATGCTTCGCGTGCGCGCGACACGCGTCGGCAGCGAAACGATGCTGGCAGGCATCATCCGGATGGTTGAGCAGGCCCAGGGATCCAAAGCGCCGATCCAGCGGCTCGCCGATACGGTGGCGGGCATCTTCGTGCCGGCGGTGCTGGTCATCGCGCTGCTGACGTTCATTGGCTGGAGTGTGGCAGGGTACGTTTTCCAGTTCGCGCCGCAGGGCGATACCACAGCAATGCCTTGGGTTGTCGCGCTCGTCGCGGCAATCGCCGTGCTGGTGGTGGCATGCCCGTGTGCGCTTGGTCTGGCGACTCCGACGGCGATCATGGTCGGCACAGGTCTGGGAGCTGAACTCGGCGTTCTGATCAAGGGTGGCGAATCGCTTGAGCGCATTCAGGCAGTCAAGACCGTCGTGCTCGACAAGACGGGCACGATCACGCGCGGCAAGCCCCAGCTTACGGATGTGCTGCCCGCGCCAGGCGCGGAGATGAGCGAGAACGACATGCTCAGGCTGGCGGCCAGCGCGGAAGCGGGATCGGAGCATCCACTGGCGCGAGCCGTCGTCGAGGGAGCAGTGGCGCGAAGTGGCGAGCAGGTCAGCACGCCAGACGCGTTCGCGGCGATCCCTGGAGGTGGCGTGGAGGCGCGGGTCTCCGGACATACCATCGTGATCGGCACGCGTCGGCTGATGCAGGAGCGCGGCGTGGAGGCACGCATGCTCGAGGCACTGTCCGAGCAGCTGACAGCACTCGAACATGCGGGGAAGACGGCCGTCATCGTCTCGATTGACGGAAAACTCGCGGGCATCCTTGGCATCGCCGATACAGTAAAAGTCGGCTCGGCCGACGCGATAGCGCGGCTGCGCGCTCGCGGGTTGGACGTCTGGATGATCACCGGCGATAACCAGCGGACGGCAGCCAGCATCGCTGACCAGGTAGGCATCGCGCCGGATCACGTCCTTGCCGAAGTGCTGCCGGACCAGAAGGCAGACAAGGTGAAGGAGCTGCAGGCGCGCGATACGGTCGTTGCCTTCGCGGGCGACGGCATCAACGACGCGCCAGCTTTGGCCCAGGCGGATATCGGCGTCGCTATGGGCACCGGCACGGATGTCGCGATGGAGACGGCTGATATCGCGCTCGTCAAGGGCAATCTTCGCAGCCTCGCCACGGCGTTCGAGCTTTCGCGGGCAACTATGCGTAAGATCAGGCAGAATCTGTTCTGGGCGTTTGGCTACAACGTGATCCTGATTCCGCTGGCAATCGTATCGCCGGCGATACCCTGGCTGCATGCCAGCGCGCCGATCTTCGCCGCCGCGGCGATGGCGTTTTCGTCGGTAACAGTAGTGAGCAATTCACTCTCGCTACGCAGATTCCTGCGCACGCAGGCATAGCGGGAACTGCGGCGGTATTTGTGTGTCGCGGCGGTGACTGGCCGCGACGGGATGAATAGTCTTTCTATCGTTCCGGATAGATTCCGTGGACGGGCAATCATGAGGGAGAGCAACATGGCTCAGACACAAGAAACGGTACTTTCCGTTCCTGACATTAGCTGCGAGCACTGCGTCAAGACGATCAACGGAGCGTTAGGTGCGCTTCCCGGCGTGGAAGAGGTGCAGACGGATATTCCGACAAAGACGGTTCGCCTTCGCTATGATCCGGCGCAGGTGACGATGGAAACCGTCGAAGAGACGCTCGACGACGCCGGCTATACTATCGCCAAGTAGCACGGCTTGAACACGCAGGGCGGTGAGAATATCCTGGTCACCGCCCTGTTGTGGGGCTGTTCAGATCCCCGCGCCGCGGCCCTCAATTACGTCCCGGCGAGATTGACCTGCCAGTAGTTCTCCGGCAGTTCACATACGAGCTGCTCGCTATCGCGCTCCCTGGCAACGATCGAGACGAGCAGCGTCACAATACCAAACACAACAGCCCAGAACCCAATGACGGCAATAACCCAGATGACATTCCCCAGCATGGCGCGCCACCCTTTCGCCCGCCGGGGATCCGTCCAGCCCTCCCCATTGTACTCGCTTTCGAGCGACACGCAAAATGGATACGCGAGTCGCCCGTTTACCGTAAGCGCTGTGTATGGCGTTAGGCACACAGCAAGAACGTTACTCCTCTTGACGAGGATGCTCGCTATACGCCTGGGCGGGCGTGTGGATCGTATCAAATCCCGTATGCACGGGTAGTGCGGTTCCCAGCACGATCAGCAGGAGCGCAGCCACCAGAACCGGCAGGAACGCCACCGCTGGCAGGCCGAGCAGATCCCACAGGCTGCCGCCGAGCAGCGGCCCGACAAATGCCGTCCCATAG
>JGI24721J44947_10006035_pt1 | contig 16456 bp, 17 predicted proteins | sample YelNatPaOPGAMG01_FD_44947 | JGI IMG/M metagenome (IMG submission 44947)
AGTGCACATAGCACGGCTAAAGTGGCTGGATTGGGGAACACTTCAAAGTAGTACATTGTGACAGTCGTGCTCATGAGCTCCTTCACCGAGTCTCTCGCGCAGTATCGCGAGCCGGTAGGCAGTGCCGGTGACAGTGTCGACTTTTTGCTCAATAAGCGGAAGCTGCCGTCGACAGCGATCGAGCGGGTACCTGGCGTCGCAGAGCTAGAGGTTATGATCAGCGGCAGCTTGGACGCACCAGGGAGTGCGCGCAGCGGCCGCCAGCAGGACCAGGGCCAGGAGCTCGCACGCTCACTCCAATCGGCAAACTTTNTGGTGCCAAAAGCAGTGCTCGCACGGGGCAGTGGCGAGTCATTTTCTCCCTCTCTTCTCAGTCGACTGAAGTTCGGCAGAAGTGGGGCGAGTCCGATGGATTTCTCGCCAGTATTCAGTAACTTTCCGCACGTCAAACCGCAGCTCCTAGAGCGAGATACACCCGAAGCTCAGGCTATTCGGCGGAAGCTGCTCAGAGGTGCACAGGTTCTCATCTTCCAAGCCGGATACAGTGGTAAGCGATTTATCTTTGAACATTTGAAGGAACTTGGGGTCAAAGTTAGCATTCTGGATGGCCCTGACAGCTGGGCGAAATGCCTCGTCGACGAGGACGTCATCGAGTCCTACATTGAATTGGATTTTACAGACTACAACACCCTTTTTGAGCGTGCAGTCGATGCTATTCTTGATTCCGGAATAACGTTTGACGCTGTGGCCACATTTTATGAGGACGCAGTTGCCGTGGTTGCCCGTTTGGCAGAAGCTCTGAACTTGCCTGGAAACCCGAGCGCCGCCTGCCAAGCAGCTCGGAACAAGTATGTCACCAGGGAAATCATGCGACAACATGGTTTGGCGACGCCCAAATGCTACCGCATCACCGACGTGGTGGATCTGGAGCCTGCGGGTCAGCATGTGGGCTTCCCGGCAATCCTGAAACCTGCGTTTGGCGCAGCCTCCATGGGCGTGCATAAAGTNTCGAGTCAAGATGAGCTGGTCGACACATTTCGGGCGATCCGTGCGACAATGGATGTTCATCTTGATACAATCTGGACTCAGGGCACGGATCTGNTGCTCGAAGAGTTCTACGATGGCGATGAATTCGATGTCGATGCGCTCATGTCGAAGGGTGAGGTTGTCTACGCCTCCCTGTCCGATAATTGGGCGTGCTGGGAGCCTTGGTTCCAGGAGACTGGCATGAACATTCCCTCGCTGTATCCAGAGGAAAAACAGGCGGAGCTGAAAGCGTTCGCATCGCAGACACTCCGAGCGCTGGGGTTCACAGATGGGGCCTTCCACGTTGAAGTGAAGTACACCTCCAGAGGACCGCGTCTGATAGAAGTCAACGCCCGCATGGGAGGTATGTGCGTTCGTGACGCAAACTTGCGCACCTGGGGCGTTGATCTCGTCGAAGAACACATCATGACTGCGCTCGGAATTCCCATCCGTCCGCGGATGCCGCCAGAGCCCCTCGTCTGCTTCGCACAGGCAGCCGTTAACGCTCCGTATTCAGGTATTGTGGAGCGTAGCGATTGGCTCGAGGGTCTTGACAAGTACGCGCACTGCCGTTTGAAACGTTACCTTGCGAAGGCCGGTGCCAAGGTCACCGGCCCCGAGGATGGGATGCCGGACTGGGTCGCGGAAATCATCTTTGAAGGTCCTGATGTCTCCGAACTGTTGCGGGAGATGCGCGAGGCGGTTCAAAGTCTGCCAGTGCCTATAAGGCCGTTCAAGGAAGACGCACGCCGTGGCTGGTTCTTTCCCGATTTTGCGTATCCCTTTGTACGCCCCGAGGTGCACGCAGTTTCGGAGAACTCGGCAAACAATTGAGATGCGGGACGAGCGGATAGACACTCGGTACAAACGCGCGAGCTCGCTGCAAGGTGAACCATGCAGTCGAGGTACACAATACCAAACGGATCGTTGTTGTGCTGTTCGGGAACACTGATGCTGTCAGCGGATTCATGCCAGTGTGTCGGGTCTGGTGCAGAATCTGTGGGATTCCTCGTACAGTTTCCGTGCTGGCTTTGTGACGCTTGCGGGTACGGCCGATCCGTCCGGCTCCAAGATATCCCCGAGGCACGGACAGGACGCACTGGATCCTGTAAGGCTCCCACTATGGATCAAAGGCAGCTTTGCGGTCGGTGGATTACGGGACGGGGCCTTGCGTTCCTGTTGCGATCCTGAAAGCGTCAGAACAGACCCGGGCACATGCGCACTGCCACCATGTCATGGAAGGATAGTGCTTTCTCGTGCTCGTAACTGGTGCAATACGCGACACCGATGGAGCATGGCCCTTGCACTGTGCCTCAGGTCGTCGGCGGGAACTCGTTACGCGACTATTTGCGATGATGGGCACCAGATTCCTCATACCGACGTTTTATACCTGAACCGGAAGTGGTGGAAATGATATGATTTTCTTATGCAAACACTGATATCAATATCGTCGCGCATACGCAGCGCTGTATCGGACGAGGCGACCGGATCCGAAAATTCGTCAAAGGACCGACACTGTTGCATTCGGAATGAACGCCTGCACATAGATTGGTTCATCCTTGTGACATGATCGCAAAGAGACACGGGAGACTGTTTTCGAACCGACCACTAGGCATGCAAGTCCCGCTGGGAGTAGGATCAAGGGATTGGATTTCACGACTCTGTAAAGAGACGCATATGCTCGGTAACGCCGAATAATGGAACACCATGATCATGACATCACTGCCAAGGTAAAACGCTCGCAGTATACACATACGACGCTGCTACCTCGCTCGATGGATGCGCTCGACCACAACAGTGCCTCGCTCCGGGCGAGAATCTAATGCCATCTCTCCTGGCCACTGAGCTTTTTCAATCCGGAGTCTTCAGCATTTCAGCGCAATGCCGACAAAGAATACGAAACGATTACCAGGAATTTTCGCTTGACACAGAGCCGCAGGACGCTCCGAAAGCACTCGACTTTTTCGGGTGTTGATTGAGGCGTCCAAGTCTTGGTACAGAAAGCGCTTGCATACCTTGTTGGCGACTGTATCGCAACATTGCGAGCATGCATCTGACTGCCTCGTAAGCAGACGTCCGCTCGGCATGCCGTACCCCATCTCGTCCATCGTGCTCTGTTTCAAGCGCTTCGTTTCTGGCTGTTTCAACGGGCACCCGTGCTCGTGACGTTTCTCTGTTGGCCGTAACTCATCGACAGGCGTCGTACAGAATCGTTTCCTGCACTCGTTCTACGTTCTCGTCAGAGGAGCAGGCGTGCAGCCCACGAGCGCCACAGCACGTCTTGCGCCATAGGGTACCGTCACCCAACGAGACGAACGATCCGTCGTATTTCTTTTCCTGTTCATGAAACAAGTCGCTGAATACTCGCGTCTTGCCCCTGTACGCCAAAAATCGTTGGCCATTCCCGTGCGTCCGCAGGTATTTCTGCCAGAGATCGTCGACATACGCCATTTGGACGCTCGTGTTCTCTCTGAATGCAGCACACAAAGCATCCTCGTCTGCAGGACAGTGTGCTCAGAGCACCGGGGTCTGGTCCCTGACGCCGTCTTTCCAGTTTTCGTGTGCCTTCTCGCATTCATCATGCCCATTCCTGGGTGAAATCGAGCCCGGGAAAAGCTGAGTAGCTTCGTTTGCATTCCCTGCATATCCCTCGATACGTTCTCTCGATTCAGAGGTACGACAACCGTCATGATATTCTCAGACCTGGGGATCCGGGCCCACCATGATGTTTCTCTCTTGATATGTCTTCTTTGGCTGAGACCGAGTCGCATCGCTTGACTTGGGCCTCGATCTCACAAGTACATGCGGATTTGTATTCCAGCGAGCTCCATCGGCACTGTAGAATTCGTTCCATTTCTTCTCCGTACACGAGGAGCCTTGAACGAGCTCTGCAATGCTCTTAGCCTCTATAGTGGAATGCGGAATAGCTGCGCGCAGACAGACCAGCTGTAGCTCACTGAAGATGCGATACAGTACAGAGCAGAAGCGTCTCGGGTGATCGACTGGGCTTCCATCTGAGGTGCTGGGAGCACATCCACTTGGCGATTTCGGAGGCTACGGCGCTTGGATTCGAGGCGACGGTCTGATGGAATCTGCTCTGGTCTGCTCTGGGAAGATCTGCTCAGCAAAACATGGAACCGTAGATGCAAGCAAGGTAGGCGTTGCGTCTCAACGATCCTTTTCGGTACGAAATCCGCCGACCCGAGGCTGACGGCAACACGACGAGCTTGGATTACCTGAAGCGATACTCCCTATCGCTGGCACATCAGTTCCGAACTCGCTGCCACCTCGATCTCTTGCCGCCAATCGCTCGTCATTTTCCTCCATCGACNCGCTAAGCATCCCGTCCATCTATCCGTATTTTATCGCGTATGTGACGTGAGGATACAATGCGCATGGGAGGTGTTTCGTGAAGCGCTCGACACTGAACCTAATTTGGTATGTTGAATGTAGTTCCGTACTTTCTGGCATCTGCGTTGTCGATCCTCAGATCGCCGAGGTGGCGCGGTAATGTGTCAAGGTATTCTGGGAAGCGTGCGAGTACATCCGGAATCCTATGAAGAGGCCGTGTTGCGCCTTCTATCCGGAGCATAAGTGGTGTTCTCGCACGAAGGTCTGATCCGAAAAAAAATCCAGAGAAATGCCGAGAGCTTGCCGCCCGTGTCTGGAACTCCACCGAAGCGTCGCGTGGCGCGGTGCACCAAGACAAGACGAAATAGGCAAGACTTGTGCGCGTAAGAAGCTACGCGATCTCTAATGGCGTCGTGTGCCTGACGCCTTCAAGGATTCTCCCAATGGATATGATTTATTGGTGAGGCGTTGACAGCGGTCCAACAATGATCTTTCCGATCGGAAGGTGCTCCGTTCCCGTCGGAACTCGTCATCTTTTAGGGAAGCTATTTCTCTGCTTTGACGTGTGGTTGCATCTCTTTCGGCTTCGACATCTTTGCCTTTTCGCTTACTCGGCTAGGTAGCATGGATTTTTTCATGATACGCTGTATACGTTTTCTTTCTTGGCACTCAGACGCACTGATCGCTCGACGTGCCTGAAACTCGTCTTCTCTTTGAATGTACGCACTGTTTCTCAAGTGCTTTTTCGTCGCCTTAGCCATCGCATGCCCGCTCCCAGACCGGAGCGCACCTTTCCCTTCTCAGCTGCCAATGAGCGGAGAATCAATGCATGGATTCGGCTCTGGTGAACACAAAGAGTGATTTGTCGAAGAACTTCTGTAACACGGTTACGTACGACTCGTCTGTTCTTCCGGTAGATCAAAATGGCGTTTGAAATCCTATACGACGTCTTTAAGCGGATGGAACCGGCGAGCGTGTGCTAGCACGAAGAGCAGCTACAAACCGCGCCCCCGCCCCCCGACCGACATCAGTGATGGACTGAGAGATATTGCCCAGGAGAAGGACACGAGAAAATGGAACTCGAGGCGTGTTTCAACGGAGGATCAGGTGCTGAGCGCTGCTCTCTGTGTTGCGATTCATGGGCGACCACAGTATTGAATCGTCGCGAGAACTGACGTTGTCGGAATGCTCGCTTGACTCTTCTTCGCAAACAGCGGCTTGCCCCTCTACGGCAACGTCTATACAAGTCTCGCATTGGTCATCGATGAATTTGTCATCATGCGAGATGAACGCCCGTCGCTTCCACGAAAAGTATTCGCATTTCTATACAGAATCTGTTGTGTATTGTTCGAAATGGTGCGGTCTCCTGTTGAGGCGTGCCTGTTTCTTGATCCATCCGCGTCTCTTCATCTCCGCTCGAGGAAACGTTACCGAAAGTTTACATGGAATTGCATCTTTGGTGGCATTACGGTGCGAGCATTTGGACTGGAATAGATTGTCGAGGGAAGAGTCGTTGGCCTAGAGTTTGGCAAGTTCAGTATTTGGTGCACTGCATTCGGGATATGAACGAGCAGAGGGATGGATCACTCACTAGCTGACCGACGAATAGCTGGTTTGCACAAGTGAGGCCATTTCTCCAAAGCTAGCAGTGCGCACACAAAGTCTTTCCGCGACCATTCTCCAACCTTCATAGAGACTCTCTTTGTTAGACAAAAAACCGCCTGCTGGTACAGATGTTCCAGGATTCACTGCTCTGAGTGGAACGAGCGGCGCTAGCCTATTCTTGGCGATTGTTGCGACCATGTAGATAGGCAGAGTGCGGGTCTCTCAGGGCTCGAGTTCGCACAGACCAGTATAGGTGAAGTGTCCATAGGCAGACGTATTGGGAATCACACCTTCGACATGCGGATACTTGGCCACATGGTGCAGGTGTCGATTGTGCCACTGTCCGGAGCGCAATTGTCCACTGATCATTGGCAACTGCACCTTCTGGTTGATAAGGCTGAAACGTTTCGATTTTTTTCGAATTTTTCACATGTCCAGCCTCGACGCTCGAGGTGCTGGAACAAGTGCTTGCGGATTCGTGTGTAATTTTAGTATTCTCGGTTATGTTTTTGGAGTGGATCCGTCGACTCTCCACGCTGAAATTCGTTTCGCCATCGTCACCAAGATGGTTCGCGACACCCTCCAACAAGGGTTCGTAAAATAACCGATATCATTATCCATCGCCTTCGCAGAAGCCTCCATTCGTTTCCCGTCCTTACTCGTAACATGCTCAAATCACCCGTGCTTGAAGTTTTAGAACATTGTGTTTCAAGTCATCTCGTTGGCGCAGCAACGCATCCAACTGGATTGAAATGGAACAAAAAATCGACCTCGTCTCTTGTCGGCTTGTTCACAAGTACCTGCCAAAATTTTACCGGGCTTTTCATGTCAAATAATGAAGTCCATTCGAAAGAGAGAATCTAACCGCTTCGCGGACATCGATGAAACTGCATTCAACAGCAGCAGCATGATATCTCGTACGGGCTGTTCACCAAGAGGCTTCCCTTTGTTCCACTTGCATGGAAAAGAATCTTGAACTCAGACCTCAGGCAACGCTGCGATCGCTTACAGTGGACAGCGCGTCACCGCTTGGCACGAAGGCTGCCAACCCGGGTTGAGGCCTTATGGCGTCTTCTCGAGTCCGGAACTTGCTCCCGGTGCGTGTTTTATCATGGAGAATATTGCGTTTCAGAACTCCTCGATCGAATAGACGAGCGTGCGCTTGCAGCGGACGCCGTACTCGCCGAGGGCATCGCCCACATCAAGCCCGTGTGCGTGTAGGGTACACCACCAGTTACGGAAACGGAAGTGCGTATCGTAGAGCGCCTTCAGCAATCTTCACCAGCATGTACCGAACGATGAAGCAAGCGTTCAGGCGCCACGGGACGGCCATTCGTTGAAGCGGTATGCACGATATGCTACAGCATCTGAACACACCGCCATGTGTCGCGGCAGTGAAGAGCGCACCAACGCTGGGCACGAACAAGACAATGGAAATGGCAAGCGAGGCGTTGATCGCGACTTTTCGTCTGTGCATGAGATGCTTTGACCACAGCGATGAGCGGCGTAATCAGCACTTGTACGTTGCCGTCAATAACCCTCGACCGCCGACATCGCATCTTGACGGAAGGAGAGACCGGCGAATGTAAATCCAGCAAGAAGAGAAAGCGAACGGATGCAGTTGCAGAATAAGCTCGGAATAGCCTGCGTTTGCGACAATTGGAAGAAACCCAAACTTTAGCTTGTGTACCCGATGAAGAGCACCTGTCGAACTGTGTGCCAGTATGGATAGATACCAGTCTGGCGACACCAAACATCCATACGCGCAACGCTCCTCCAGCTTCAACGTAGGCGGTAGCGCGCAGGACTGCGCCTTCAAAAACTCGTGGTTTCCGAGTGAACCCAGGCCGTAAGTGCCAGGGACCCNGAGCCTCAAGCGATGCCAACACGGCACAAGGTCCGTCGAAAAGACCAGGGTCACAAACCGTCTGCGTTAACGCGGTTGCAAAGCCAACTAGAGGCTCGTCTACGTGCAGCGCACTTTCGGTACTTGAACGAGCAACTTTACTCGCTAGACTCGCACGAGGTATTTCAGCTGTTTCTGAAACAGCCTGAACTCTTTGCCCTCTATCATAAGGGTTATCAGGAACAGGTCGCAAAGTGGCCCCTGAACCCAACGCAAGTGTGCCTGGAGCTGCTGAAGCGGCGGATACACCAGTTTCATCGTATGCGGGGCACCAAAGCGCATCCGCAGAACACCACTTTCAATGCTCAAGCCTTTTCGATCGTCGACATGGGTTGTGGTGAGGCAACCATCGCTGCCTCGCTGGATAGCAGACTCGCCAACTCTTGGTCGGCCCGAAACGGTTTCACTGTCGAGGTGCATTCATACGACTTNGTTGCGGCAAACGAACTCGTGACGGCCTGTGATCTGGCACGGGGCACNGGTCTACCCAACGACTGCGCAGATGCAGTCGTTTTCTGTCTTTCACTCATGGGTCCCAATTACGGCGCGATGGTCAAGGAAGGCCTCCGCCTTTTACGTTGCGACCCGACTCGGTCCGGTTTGCTGCTCATTATCGAAATAACAAGCCGTTTTCAGAGCCGAGCGGAAACCCGGGACACGCCCGGCGCTCGGGTCCAGCTGCAACGGGGTGCATCGACGATGGCATCCACGATGTCGAGCTCGGTCGAGGCAGACTTTGTCGTCGCACTCGAATCGCTCGGACTGCGGCTACAAGAACATCGCCAGCTTCATGATTACTTTACGCTTTTCGTATTCGAGGCGACCGAATCAGCAGCGCGCAGGATTCACATCATCGAGATGCCTTCCCTGAAACCTTGTCTCTACAAGAAGCGCTGAATTTTCAGCCAAAGACTCCATAGTCTCTCTGCGTCGAGCGACCCCCTCGAGTAGCGATGCGAAGCGATGTCGAGCGCTGCCCCGTGGTATACACGCTAGAACGGAGGCTGTGCGCCTTGGATCCGCAGCAGACCTGCATTGAAGCAGGGAAGCACTGGTTCGCTATCCGCTGCGTCTTTCTCATGGGTCAGGCATACATTTCGACACAGCGTCTGGCGCTCAGCGCTCCCTGTGAGACGACCAGCACCTGCTTTCGTCTAAGCGAATGGAGCGCTCGAACCCGGGCAAGGCGCCCTGCACAGCGCCTCTGGCAACGCCACTGCTTTCNACATGCTCTGGAAAACATCGCCATCACAGACATGAACAAGACGGAGACAGGGGCGTCCGAGNGCTTCATGTCAAGCGGTCCCCATGTGTTTATGGTTTCAACCTCCTGAAACGTGGATCTGTGTGGAGCACGGCGCCAGCGTCGCCACAGCAGCCACTGCGGCGCCTGTGCGCGTGTCGTTATTCAGCGATAAAATGCGAACTCGGTTTCGTCCTTACCGACATTCTCCTTGTAGGCGATATCGAAATCCTTGTGGAGCACCACATATCGATTGTTGCGCACAGCCAACATGCCCGCCTGTTGACAGATCGCAGCAATAGCNGCACCGGATAGATGATCTGGTCGCGACACGAACTCCTCAAGGTCGACGTCTTCGGCGAGGTTCATTTTCCCCGTGATGACCTGAAATATTTGGCGCTTCTGGCGGCGGTCTGGCACCGGAAATTCAATCTTGCGATCCAAGCGCCCTGGGCGCAACAACGCTGGATCTAGCGTATCGGCCCGATTCGTAGCCATGATCACTTTCACATTATCTTGTTGATCGAATCCGTCCATGCACTGAAGAAGCTCCATGAGAATGCGCTGCACTTCACGATCGGCCCCGGTTTGCGCATCAAAGCGCTTGGTTGCTACCGCGTCGATCTCATCGATAAACACAATAGCCGGCTGGTTTTCGCGGGCAAGACGAAATATGTCACGAACCATGCGTGGGCCCTCGCCGAGGTATTTCTGCACAAGTTGCGAGGCTTGCACACGAATGAAGGCGGCGGTTGTATGATGCGCAACTGCTTTCGCCAGTAGCGTCTTGCCGGTACCCGGTGGTCCGTAGAGCAAGACACCGCGCGGCGGATCAATGCCGATGGATAGAAAGAGCTCCGGGTTTGTTAGAGGGAGCTCAACTGCCTCACGAATCTCTTGTTTCTGGGTATCGAGGCCGCCAATATCAGCATAGGTGACATCGGGCTTTTCGCTCTGCTCTAGTATTGCAATGCTCGAGTCCGACTCGGGCGGCAGTGTATCTACCAGTGCATTAGAGTGGCGATGTAAAGCAACCGTAGCGTTCGGTTTGAGGAGTTCACGATTAACGGTGGACAGACACCGCACGTACGAGTTTGCTCCAGTTGTACTGCTCACTATGACGTAGTGCTCATCGATAGCTTCCAGAAAACTTCCCAGAACAAGTGGAACCGACTGAATTCGTCTAACCTCCTCCTGGGCGTGCACGAACTCTCGTTGAAGATGGCGAAGCTCGTCTTTCACGTACTCCTCTTGGATACAGAGCAGTTCGTAGTGACGTTGCAAGCGTTTCAGCCGCAGGAACGCGTCTTCCAGCGCCAGCGTCCGACTCTCTTTTTCAGTCGCTGTGTGCTTTGTCAGCGTTAGCGACCCATCGGCGTTGCCAACGGGCAGTACAGCAGTCGTAGAGCCCATTCGTTNTTCTTGATATGGCGCGCAGAACGGACTGCTGAACCGTATGGTTACGCTCTCGGGGCTGGCAGCGCCAACGGATGANCNGCACGCCAGGATCGACGCGATGGCGCGGGTGCCAATGCCTCCAGCGCATCGAGCGCTGGTATCTTCAGAAGGGCGCTGTGTGTGTTGAAAGAGGTCTTGTGGACTGCAGATGACTGCTGTTGGAAGTTCAAGTTCAAGCTGAGATTGGCTTNTTGATGACGTGAAAAGTGCGAGGTACGCAGTTTCTGTCCTTGATTGTAAAGAAAGAGGTAAACTTGTCCGGCTGCGCGCTGAGTTGCATGAAGGCTACTGCGCTCTGAGCAAGTGAGGTACGAGCTGGTAAGCGTTCGCTGTTGAAGCCACTGCCGCGGAATCTATTTCACATAGCATTCATTAATCTTTTCGAATCAAGAGCAAGATTATTGGTGGTCGCGTGGTGCTCTCTAACTAGAATATCGCGAGCGATGCAGGTGGAATTTCGCTGGGACGCGGCGGCGACGAGGTGAAGGAAAGCCTCTGTTTGCGACCTTTGATACGCGACCCGTAAGCAGTACCTCTGCTACAAGGATGCCGTACGTTGTTCGCGAGTGGCTATGAATTCGGGTTCTCGGAGTCTCGCCGGGCTCTCTGGCAGTACACTCATGTTTAAGACCAATGTGGAACACTGAAGTGGTTGCTCTGTTGCTGCGTGTCGATTGTTTTGCGAATTGTTTTTCACATTTGCAGTTTCAATATCCGAATTGCATCAAAGAGAAATTGCGGATCCATACGTAGTTTTTCCAAGTTGCTCGGGCGTGTTTTCGACGTCGCTTCTTCGACGCTTTTCCGCTGAAATCCATGACGCGACCAGAATGAAGACGATTCGCGACGCCCGCGAACAAAGGTTCCTAAAATAACCGATATCACTATCAAGTCCATGCGTATAAGCGTCCATTCTTGTTCTTTCGTAACGTGTGTAGCACGTTCCAATCGCACATTCATCAAGTTTTCAATCTCTCTGTCTCAAGGCAACTTGTGGGCGCAGGTATTCGCACCTCTGGATGGACGACGAAGAAAAAACTCGATGTCATTCCTTGAGTAGGCGTTCATAATTTCATGACGAAATTTTTCCGAACTTGGCACTTCAAATAATCGACTCCGTTCGAAAGACAAACTCTCTTCTCTACGTGGCCATGCTCGAAATGGAATTTCACAGCAGCATGATACCTCTCGCCGGGGTATGCCCGCGGGAGCTCCCGTCTCTCGCGTTTCTATGGAAGACGATCACGGACTCGGTTTTCAGTCACCTCAGCGATTTGCTGCTGTCGGAGCGTGCTTCATCACTTTGCACGAAAGGATCCTGGACCGATCGAAATTTCTCGACTTGTTCTCCAGGCAGGGTTCACCTTCTGGCACATGTCTCGTTATGGACGGCATCGCGTTCCACAAATACGCTGTAGACTGAAACAGTGTGCGCGTGCAACGGACAGCATACTCGTCATAGTGATCGCAAGGAACAAGCGTGTGATCCTGGGTTATGGCACTCAGGCGCGGAAATAGAGGAGTGAGTCAAGTGGAGTCTGCTGTATCCGATACGGACATGTGCCCAGCGATGAATGAAAAGCTCATACGTCAGAGCATGGTCCTCGGAGGAGAATGCGTCTAAGAATTCCGGGAGCGCCTGACCGTAGCCCAGTTTCACTACTGTGAATGGAGCACGGAGTCTATGTCCAGAGCGGATGAAAATGGCAAGCCGCAGTCTGGATCGCAACAACACCCGTCTGCGCGTGGAATGCGTCGACAGCAGCCGGACACAGCGAAATCGGACCATGAACGCTACCATCAATACCGTCCGACTAGTGACAACGGAGCTCGAGGTACAGGGGAGACGGTCTTATTTGAAGCCGCAGATACGAGAGAGCGGGAGGACGCAGTCGCAGAAAAAGCCTGCAACTCAGGTGTTGATACCAGTGGGAAGCGACCCAAACTACGGAGTGTACGTCCGAGCTAGGGAACCAATTGCGCTTTATTCTGACATCGATGTAAACGACTACTGCGACGATTACCTTTCCTGCAATGACTAATGATAACGGCCGAGTAAACACTTGCTCTAAGGATTGAAGCGCTCGGGCGGTACCATATGCTGGCCTCTTGCAATCAGCACGGCTTCCGGAAAGCGTCCGGCTCGATGGGCAGTGCGGGGTCGCGTCAACAAGAACGTGTCACAGAAGCGCTTACAAAGCCATGCAAGTACCATGGATCCTCCAAAGCTTGCTACAATGCGAACGAACGAGTAACTTGTATGCTCTTGCGCAGCGTCTCTGTACAGCGGCACGCCTAAATCGTGCTACAGGTGATTCGCGTCTGACAGCGCCCATTTGAGCATATTTTTGTCTCTTCACAACGCTGGTAACCACCAGGGCGGCGTCTCTGTTGGAAGGTGCGACGCTGGCGAGAACCGCCCGGGTTACTACCCATAAACTCGTTGAAGAGGTCCTCAAAAGGGAAACCTGTATCGAAGGCGCCTCCGGCCCTTCCTCCGTTATCTTGAAAGCTGAAGCGAAAGTTCGACCCATGTTGGTGTCCAAAAGGTCCGCCTCCAGGGAAAAAGAACTGCTGGAATTGACCAGACTGGCCCTGGTAGGGTCCGGTTTGGCTGCCACCCTGCTCCTGCTGACGCAGGCCCTCCTCGCCCAGCTGGTCGTATACTCTCCGTTTCTCTGTATCGCTCAAAACCTCGTAGGCTCGAGCAATGAGTCGGAACTTTCGCTCGGCTTTTTTGTCACCGCGATTCTTGTCCGGATGGTACCGTTTCGCGAGTTTGAGGTATGCCCGCTTGATTTCTCGCTCGGTAGCGTCTCGCGAAACCCCCAGCACTGTGTAGTACGACTGTGCGGCCTCAGCGAGCGCCACCCGTGGAAGCCAAGACGACACCCGTAACAACGCTGCCGTGCTCCGGAGGCCACTGGACCAGTCAGGCTCCCGTGACACCGGAAGCTGCTGCGTCTGCCGCCCAAGCCAGTCTGGCGGCTGCGACACTACCAAAAAGAGCAGCGTCGTTATGAGCAGCACCCATCGTGAGACCCGTCTACCCGCTATCGCGCTATTTGATCGAACACACATCGAAACGTCGTACTGAACACTACAAATACATGGCGTAGGAGGCGACGCAGGTGCCAGCACCAGCATCCGTCGCTTTCCATTTCCATCTTTAATTAGACAATCATAGACACACAGGCTAGCATTCCGTGTCTATGCGCTTGATATCAGCGCGCGGTGAAGCACCGCTCGATTCACCGAGTCCCATAGCCCATACCTCTTCTCGGATATACGAGTCGCTTCATACATTCTATCGTGCATCGAGTGCCTGCCCTGATCGTCGGTGGTACCGCCTATAGCGCCGGTGCGGTCGTGGCACGTCGACGCCTGTGAAGTCTGTCCAGGTGGGAAGCAAGCGCGCGTCCAGCGTTCACAGACGACCCCGCTGTAACGGGACATAGGTTGAACCCTCACTGGATCCCTGTCCTCGTGGATGCGTCCATACGCATGCTCGTCTGTTTGTGAACCATCGAAATCGAAACAAAGCGTCCCATGTTTATGGCATGCACTCAGGGGATCTGATGCACTGCCCATCGAACTGGGTACTCTGGTAGGCTCCAGACGACATAGAGGGCTTCCCCGTTTACGAAAGACATGCGGGACCTCTGCGTAAGCCGGCTCGCTGAAGCCGTGGATGCGTTTGGCCGCTGCCGTGGGTTACCTGCGCTCCCTGGCAGTAAACAGATATTGAGTTGCGGTCGGGGAACACAAGTGCTTCCATGAACCAGGCTTATAAACGTACTACAGCGTCCCGCAGGTGATTTCTTCGTCGAGTGCTCACATGACATACGGCCCAGGGGTCGTACAGCCCGAGTGAGGGACACTGCGGTGACCAGCATCTCCGCTATACACGACTGGTCGATGCAAATGACCGAAATTCTCCACCATGGTTCCGAGGCAAGCGTGCTGGCACAGCGCTGCCAGTCTCTTGATTTCCATTTTTGTTGAAAACGTAGCCCTTTCAAAGACGCATGCTGTGCGCTTGCGACACGGGTTAGAGCCAATTTCCTGCTCAAATCGCTGTCAAAACACTTGACACTCGGAGCCTGTAAAAGTAATTGCTGAGAGGTTTCTGGTGCGCGACCACGAAACTGAAAGGTCAGAGATCTTTGACTAGGCGATCGAAGGATGGTTGTGATGCGCCACGCTAGCACCGCTTCAAGTAGAAACACGCGAACACAAGCGTTCGAATAAAACCTGAACACAGCCTCACAGCGCAAGAGAATCCAAAACAAGGCCGTATCCGCAATGGCCACTGGAAGGCGCCTTCTCCCTCTAGGCGAGGCGACTCCTTGCGATACGAGGGTCCACTTGCACAGTATGCGCGACTATGGACAAACACCTGCGGCATAAGCGTTGATGCCCGCCACTCCATCCGGAACGAGTCATACCAGATCGGTGTGAGCGTCGACAGCATCTTTGCTGAATGAACGAGCGGTTCAGAGGCAACNTGCCTATCCCAGGTACCGCTCGAACTAAAACAACGCCGTCGTCGCGTCAACATCGCATCTCGAAAGCACTCTACTCGACGTGGCGGTTACCATCGTGCTTCGAGTCGCCAGCGCCTGCATTCCACGCGAGAGCCACACGATGTGAGCGTTTTCCCGGAGCCGCAACCGATACACACAACGAGCATATCCCTGGTCAATAGGGCGACCTGGCGAAGCTGCCATCATCTTCGGTCGGTATACGCGCGAAATAACTTATTCGCCTTGTTGTTGAACGGCTGACGTCCGCGCAGAATTCGGTACCGGCAAGATCACTCGATCATACTTGTAACTCGCTGGTGCTCTTTGCAAATCCAGCGGATGATACCATGACAAATCGAGTTCCATATTCTGGGCAGCCGCTTCGAGATCTCTTGGATCAATGAGGATCATCTCAAGAAACTTCGGGTCAATATGGGCGTTCACCTTAACTTTGCTCGGGGGCTTCCTCGAACACAACACCTTGGCCAGATTTTTCAGACCTTTCGGCTGAAAAGGACTAGCATGGCCCCGAAACGTGTACTTAAAGGACTCAGCAGTGGTCTTGTTCGTGAATATAAGCACCGTATGGAAAACAGTAAGCGCGCCCGTAAACACCACACCAAATAAGGCAATGATTAAGGAGACCAGGCTCGCAGCGGTAGGGCCGTTCGAAAGCGAGCGGGCAAAGCCCGCAAACCCAGTCGACGATGCTCCGATGCTTACCTTCTGGTTCGACACGTCCACCAGGTAGAGAATGGTGTACGCCACTACGAGCCCCGACAGCACCAAACAAGATGATATGAAGATGAAGAACGTGCGGTAGTTACGCAAACCCACGCAGTTGCTCACCCACGGGCAGTGATGATCGAAGCGCTCGACGCAGTTATTGCACGAAGAGCAGTGAGAGCAGCGCGGTGGTCGGTATAGCTGACAGGTCTCGCAGTATTTCAAGACAAAGCGTTGACCGTCATAATACACCTCCTTCTTTCGAAGAAGCGGCGCGTTACGCCGAATTCTCCGTGCAAAGAGATCAACGCTCTGGCGAGGCAGGATACCAGGGTCGTCGAAAACCGTCAGGAAGAACGACGTTAGCGTCACCACAAGAAGCGGCAGCGTCGTCGCTAGCACAGCAACTCCCGTTCGAACATAGTTTTCCAGTAGAAACGGAACGGGTATCGCGAGAAAAAGTCCCGTGGCAACAGCGATCAGAGCAAACGTTAGCAGGGCACCCCAGGGGTCCGGTCCACTGATGCACCTGCCTCGACAGTAGAAGCGGTTCCGCCCGGGCCACACGTCACTCGGAAAGCGACCGCGGAGGGTCATCAGGCCTTCACCACCCGC
>JGI24721J44947_10006039_pt1 | contig 16454 bp, 14 predicted proteins | sample YelNatPaOPGAMG01_FD_44947 | JGI IMG/M metagenome (IMG submission 44947)
TAATCTTTAAAGTTACTGATTTTCATGGAATTAACCAAATGAAAACATCACCTAATACATTGATTTACAATTATTTAACTATACTTTTAACGCACTATTGATTTCTAAAATCATGAGCTTAATCAAACAATCGCGAGATTCTTTATTATTTAACAACCTCATATTATGAAGCTTTCTCAGTTCAAATTTAAATTGCCTGATGAACTAATAGCCCTTTATCCCACTAAACACAGAGACGAATCACGACTTTTAGTCCTTCACAAACAGACAGGTGACATCGAACACGTTTATTTTACTGATATCTTGAACTATTTTAACGATCAGGATGTTTTTGTATTTAACGATACGCGCGTTTTTCCTGCTCGTTTATACGGAACCAAAGACAATTCCGATGCAAAAATCGAAGTGTTCCTATTGCGTGAACTCAACCACAATCTTCGCATGTGGGACGTCTTAGTTGATCCGGCACGAAAAATACGTGTTGGAAATAAGCTCTATTTTGGTCAAAACAACGAACTGGTTGCCGAAGTGATTGACAACACCACATCAAGAGGACGCACAGTACGGTTTTTATATGACGGAGATCATGAAGAATTTCGGAAAACATTATATTCATTAGGAGAAACACCACTACCACGCTTTATTCAACGGCAAGTTGAACCGGAAGATGCCATTCGCTATCAAACCATTTTTGCACGAAATGAGGGTGCCGTCGTCTCACCGACAGCCGGACTTCATTTTAGTCGCGAACTGATGAAACGCCTTGAAATAAAAGGCATTGAATTTGCTTTTTTAACACTCCATGCCGGACTTTCAAATTATAGAGACATTGATGTGGAGGATTTGACCAAAAACAAGATGGACTCGGAACAGATGTTGCTCACGCCACAAACAGCAGACATCATCAACAAAGCCAAAGAAAACAATCGAACAGTTTGCGCCGTAGGAACCACGGTGTTACGCGCCATGGAAACGTGTGCCTGCACCAATGGAACTGTCAAACCCTTTGACGGTTGGACCAATAAATTCATTTTCCCTCCTTACGATTTTGGGGTTACAGACAGCCTCATTGCCAATTTCCATCTTCCCTACTCGCCTCTNTTGATGGCCACTTGTGCCTTTGGAGGTTATGAAACCGTAATGAAAGTCTATCAGGTAGCAGTCGAAGAAGGCTATCGGTTCGGCATTTACGGCGATGCTATGCTAATCATTTGATTCACTGACTTTCTAACCGAAATTTATTGTACAAAACAGAAGAAAATAAATGGCTGCCCACTTCCAAAAAGGAGGTTGAGCAAAGAGGATGGTCGGAATTGGATGTGATCCTGTTTTCTGGGGATGCTTATGTCGATCATCCATCGTTTGGTGCCGCCGTCATCGGTCGAATTCTTGAAGCCGAAGGACTTCGAGTCGCTATCGTTCCTCAACCAAACTGGCGAGATGACCTTAGGGATTTCAAAAAATTAGGCGTTCCCCGTCTTTTTTTCGGCATTTCGGCCGGATGCATGGACTCCATGGTCAATCACTATACGGCCAACAAAAGGCTCCGTTCCAACGATGCCTACACGCCGGGCGGTGTGTCGGGATTTCGTCCTGATTATACCACCATTGTTTACTCCACCATCCTAAAAAAGATTTTCCCACAGGTTCCTGTCATCATTGGTGGCATTGAAGCATCCATGAGACGTTTTACGCATTATGATTATTGGTCAGACCAATTAAAAAAAAGCATTTTGGTTGACAGTAAAGCCGATATGCTTGTTTACGGGATGGGAGAAAAATCAATCGTAGCCATAGCAAGGGCTTTAAAAGCAGGTCAACGCATCCAAACGCTGCAATGGATCCCTCAAACAGGTTTTTGTTTGGATGTCACATCGCCCCTTCAACCCATCAATGGTAACACCATCACACTGTTTTCTCACGAAGCATGCTTGGCCGACAAACGCAAATCAGCCGAAAATTTTAAGGTAATCGAAGAAGAGTCCAATAAAATGGTGGCTGCTCGTTTGCTTCAACGATGCGACGACAAACTAATCGTTGTGAATCCTCCTTATGAAACGTGGTCACAAGAAGAAATTGATGCCACATACGAATTACCATTCACCCGATTACCTCATCCCCGATACAAAGAAAAAAGAATTCCGGCCTATGAAATGATCCGCTTTTCGGTCAATACCCATCGCGGATGTTTTGGTGGATGTTCTTTTTGCACCATTTCCATGCATCAAGGAAAACAAGTCTTGTCACGATCTGAAAAATCTATTTTTAAAGAAATAAAAAAAATCAGTGAGCTACCTGATTTCAAAGGAATACTGACCGACCTCGGAGGACCNTCGGCCAACATGTACGGCATGAAAGGGAAGAATCTGAATTTGTGCAAAGTCTGTAAACGCCCTTCATGCATCTTTCCACAAGTTTGCCATAATTTAGACCGAAATCATGCTCGCATGACGAATCTTTACCGCAAAGTTGATCAATTACCTTACATCAAAAAAAGTTTTATCGGCAGTGGAATTCGTTATGATTTACTCTTGTCGTCAGACCCTCATGACGAAAACAGCCTAAATGAATACATGGAAGAAGTCATTCAACACCATGTATCGGGTCGATTAAAAGTGGCGCCTGAACACACCTCAACCAAAGTACTTGCCTTGATGCGAAAACCATCTTTTGACTTGTTCAGAGAGTTTCAACAAAAATTTGAAGCCATCAATCGAAAAGCAAACCTCAATCAACAGCTCATTCCGTATTTTATTTCAAGCCATCCGGGATGTTCCAACATTGACATGGCCGAATTAGCCATCATCACTAAATCCATGAACTTTAAATTAGAACAGGTGCAGGATTTTACCCCAACTCCGATGACTCTTTCCACCGAAATGTTTTATTCAGGAATAAACCCTTACACCGGTGAATCGGTTAAAACAGCCAAACTTCCTCAGGAAAAAATGGCACAGCAACAATTCTTCTTTTGGTACAAACCCTCGAATCAAAACGAAATCAAACACGAATTGAAAAAAGCCGGACGACCCGATTTAATTGACAAGTTGATCGGGAAAAACGTTTACAAATCCGATCAGGCAGAAACACTCCAAAGCAAAAAAAACAAGCAAAAAAATGCATAAAAAATAAGGCTCAACGGAATTGCCCCTTAACCCTTTCATTTACATATCAATACAACCCATTCTGCCAAATTTTTTATACATCTCAAAACGGTAAAAACCGAAATAAAGAAAAAAAGTGCATAACAAAAACAGCTGCTTTGCTTAATATTATTTACCTTTGTAACCAAAACAAGGAGTTTTTGATATTAAACAACTCAAAAAACAACATTTTTGTAAGTGATAAGCTAAAAAAACCATGGGATTAGTCGGACATTACTCATTTCAAATGCAACCACAGGACGGTGATTTCACCGAACACGTATATGCATCATCCCTGGGCGATTATATTTTGCAGGCAGCTGGGAAAAATGCAGATGACAACGGATTTGGCGTACGAGAGTTAAACAGAGAAAACTACACGTGGGTATTGATTCGCATGGCAGTTGAAATCATTCGTATTCCTACCATGTATGAACGCATTTCCATCAAAACATGGATCGAAAGTATTCGGGCTGCAACCACCACAAGAAATTTTGCGGTGTTTGACGAACAAGATCGAGTGATTGCATATTCCGGAACCAATTGGGCAATGATCGATCTGAACACACGGAAACCCGTTGATCTGGGCAAATTGCCTACGCTCACGCATTACATAAGCGGGAACACGATTCCCATCGAAGGGGTCGCTAAACTTCCGTCGATTGAATCAGCACCTGTTGCAACGCGAAAAGTACAATACAGCGATATTGACTTTAACAAACATGTCAACAGCATGAAATATTTACAATGGGTCTTGAACGAATATTCCATTGATTGGTACAACCACCATGCCATTCAACGTTTCGATATCAATTTTCTTCATGAAGCCATGTATGGCGATCCGATCAGCATTCATCAACAACGAAACGGATTGACAGACTTATTTGAAATGAAAAGGCAAGACGAATCACTGTGTAAAGTGCAAATACAATGGGTTAACCATTAACAAAACGATAGTTATCATTTTTAATATTTTTGATTATGGCAATAATGAATTTTGGAGGAGTAAACGAAAATGTAGTTACACGCGAAGAATTTCCTTTGGAAAAAGCACGTGAAATACTGAAAAACGAAGTGATTGCAGTGATTGGTTACGGCGTACAAGGGCCGGGACAAAGCTTAAATTTGCGTGACAACGGATTCAACGTCATTGTTGGACAACGCAAAGATTCAAAGACGTGGGATAAAGCTGTTTCCGACGGATGGGTTCCGGGACAGACATTGTTTGAAATTGAAGAAGCATGCCAACGTGGCACCATCATTCAGTACCTGCTTTCGGATGCTGCTCAGATTGCCGTTTGGCCCACCGTCAAAAAACATCTTACCGCCGGCAAAGCTCTTTATTTTTCACACGGTTTTGCCATCACTTACAAAGAACGAACCAACATCATTCCACCGGCTGATGTAGATGTCATCCTGGTAGCACCAAAAGGATCGGGAACATCCCTTCGGCGAATGTTTCTTCAGGGTCGTGGGTTGAATTCTTCTTACGCAATTTTTCAAGATGCAACCGGAAAAGCCTACGACAGAGTCATCTCATTAGGCATTGGTGTCGGATCGGGATATCTGTTTGAAACCACCTTTCAACGAGAAGTCTATTCGGACTTAACCGGAGAACGAGGCACCTTGATGGGAGCCATTCAGGGCATTTTTGCGGCACAATATGACGTTCTGCGCGCTCATGGACACTCGCCATCCGAAGCGTTCAACGAAACCATTGAAGAATTGACACAGTCATTAATGCCATTGGTAGCTGAAAACGGCATGGATTGGATGTATGCCAACTGTTCCACTACTGCCCAACGAGGCGCGCTTGACTGGTGGAAACCTTTTCGGGATGCGACAAAACCGGTGTTCGAAAAACTATACAATGAGGTAGCCAGTGGCAATGAAGCACAACGATCCATCGACTCAAACAGTCAGCCCGATTACCGAAAAAAATTAGAGGAAGAATTGGCTGCTTTGCGCAACAGCGAAATGTGGCAGGCCGGAGCCGTCGTACGAAAACTGCGTCCGGAAAACAGCTAATTTTCTGATATACAAATTTTTAANAACAGACCATTCAATCATCGGAGTGGTCTGTTTTAATTATAACAATTTTACTAACTTTGCACGGACTTAACACAGCATTATGTCCATAGAAATTCGAGAAGTTAAAACAAAGAAAGAACTCAAACAATTTGTTTTGTTTGGCATTCGACTCTACTCCAATCATCCTTACGCAGCACCTCCTTTGCTGTTGGATGATATGACGGTGCTGAATAAAGACAAAAATCCTTCTTTTGCTTTTTGCGAAGCACGCTATTTTATGGCCTTCAAAGATAACAAAATGGTAGGTCGTGTGGCAGGAATTATCAACCATCGAGCCAACGAACATTGGAATCATCTCCATGCACGTTTTGGATGGCTCGATATGATTGATGATCTGGAAGTAACCAAAGCGCTCCTGAATGCAGTTGAAGAGTGGGCCAAAGAAAAGAAGATGACAGCCATACATGGTCCCGTGGGATTTACCGATTTCGATCGAGAAGGAATGCTGGTGGAAGGCTTTGACAAACCGGGGACCATGGCCACCAATTACAATTTCCCCTACTATCCTCAACATCTGGCTGCTTTAGGTTATCAGAAAGACATTGATTGGAAAGAATATAACATCCAAATACCCAAAGTCTTTCCCGAAAAACACTTCCGCATTGCAAACATCGTCAAAGAAAAATATCAATTGAAAGCATTGCATTTTCGATCCACTAAAACCTTAGCAAAAAACTACGGAAAGAAAATCTTTGATCTCTTAAATGTCTGTTATAAAGATTTATACGAATTCCAACCATTGACTGACGAACAAATCCAATTTTACATTGACCTTTATTTGTCGTTGGCACGCCCCAATCTGGTAAGCATCATCGTGAACCCGGATGATGACGTAGTGGCCTTTGGATTTTCCCTGCCAAGCATGACGAAAGCGCTTCAAAAAGCGAAAGGAAGACTTTTCCCGTTTGGATTTATTCATTTACTCAGAGCACTTTACGGCAAAAGCCAAGTAGTGGATCTTTACCTCATGGCGGTTCGACCCGATTACCAGGTAAAAGGCGCCAGCGCCCTGCTCTTTGCCGAACTAATGCCCGAATATGCACGAGCCGGATTTCAATATGCCGAAAGCAACCCCGAATTGGAAACCAATCAAAAAGTATCCACATTGTGGGATAGCTTTGAAACAAAGCATGTTAAGACCCGAAGATCGTTTATCAAAACATTGTAAAAGACGAAGAAAAAAAGAAAATGACATTCAAGATGCGATGAATGTCATTTTTTGTTTGCGATTTGTTCAAAAATAAACTACTTTTGTGATGATTGTGCAATCGTTTTCTGTCGGCATTATTCTTTTTTCATCCAAATCCTTTTGCAATGAAAACCATTTGCTTCTACTTCCAGTTACATATCCCGATGTTATTGAGGCGATACCGATTTTTGGAAATCGGACAAGATCATTACTATTTTGACGATTTCGCCAACGAATCCAACGTGCAACATCTTGCTCAAACATCCATTCTGCCAACCAATCGTCTGCTGTTGGAACTGATCAAAACATCGAAGGGAAAATTCAAGGCCGCGCTATCCATTTCAGGAATAAGCATTGAAATGTTTGAACAATTTGCGCCCGAAGTCATGGAGAGTTTTGTGGAATTAGCCAATACGGGCAATGTAGAATTTATCGCCGAACCTTATGCCCATTCGCTGGCATCCATTTTTGATGTGGATGAGTTTATTCAACAAGTTGAACAACATTCCAACTTAATGAACGAGCTCTTTGGCGTAAAACCCACCACATTTCGTAATGCAGAAATGATTTATTCGGACGAAATCGGAGAAGTAGTTCACAGCATGGGATTCAAAACCATTTTGACCGAAGGATCAAAGCAAGTATTGGGTTGGAAAAGCCCCAACTTCATGTATGGCCATCCAACCATCCCTGATCTGAAGATATTAGTCCGAAATATGCGTTTGAGCGATGATATCGGATTTCGATTTTCCGACCGCAGTTGGAGCGATTTCCCTTTGACCGCTGAAAAAATGATGAACTGGATAAAATCAACCGATCCATCCGAACAAATTTTCAATCTTTTTATGGGTTATCCCACCTTTGGAGAAAGACAAAAACCTGAAAGCGGCATTTTTGAATTTATGCGTGCCATTCCTTTCCATGCCTTAGCCAATCGCATCACCTTTTCAACACCTGCTGAATTGGCAAAAAAATACAACCCGATTTCTTCCATCACCGTGATGTATCCTCAATCATGGAGCGGCGAAGAAAAAGACGTCAGTCATTGGACAGGAAACATCATGCAAACAGAAGCTCTGCAAAAACTTTACAATCAGGGCGAACGCGTCAGACTGTGCTCCGACCGAAGCATCAAACACGATTGGCTTTGTCTGCAATGTTCCGACAATTTTCATTACATGACCACCAAACCATGGAACAGTTTCACCGTTTGGCCTAACTACGAATCCCCTTTTGCTGCTTTTACCAATTACATGAATGTCTTATCCGACTTCATCGGTCGAGTCAACGAACAATATCCTTCAAGCATCGACAACGAAGAATTAAATGCTTTATTAACTACCATTTACAATCAGGAATTGAAAATTACGGAATTGGAAAAACAATTGAAACATCATGACAGTAGCGTAGAAATTACTGAGCCTGAATACACCGAAGACGATTAAGCACGCCAATGATAATCTAACTAACAAGAAATCATTTCATTACAAAAACGAACGCAAGCATTTATTTTTTTGACAAAAAAATTTTGCAGAAACACAGAAATCTATTAACTTTGCACCACTTTTAAGCGAAAAGCTCTTTTGTCCCGTGGTGTAATGGTAGCACAGCAGATTTTGGTTCTGTTAGTCTGAGTTCGAATCTTCGCGGGACAACGTTCACAAAAGGCCGGTAGTTTGACAANCAAACCATTGGCCTTTTTTCATTGGATCTCCTTGATGAGTGAAACACAAATCCTTCTTTTGTGTCAATAAATCAACATTCAAAGTGACAGCATCATGGCAAATTTTAAGGAACAACTATCACAAGTAAAAGCGCTGGTTTTTGATGTGGACGGGGTTTTGTCTCATTCCACCATTCCGCTTTATCCCGACGGAGAACCCATGCGAATGGTCAACATCAAAGATGGATATGCGATTCAACATGCCGTCAAAAAAGGATTGCACATTGCCATCATTACCGGAGGCAACTCTCCTGCCGTTCGTCTTCGATTCGAACGTCTCGGCGTCAAAGATATTTACATGTCGTCTAAAACAAAAATGGCTGATTTGATGGATTTTATGGACAAATATCATCTGACCAAAGAACAAGTGATTTACATGGGAGACGACATCCCCGACTATCATCCAATGAATTATGTTGGACTACCGGTTTGCCCTGCCGATGCGACTCCTGACATTAAAGCCATTTCGGTGTATGTTTCACCCTGTATTGGGAGGCGAAGGATGTGCTCGCGACATCCTTGAGCAAGTGATGAAAGCGCAAAACAAATGGATGGACGATGAAGTAGCTTTTGGATGGTAAAATGCGTTAAAAATTCAGCTTCTTCACCAAACATCATATCATTTACATACTTTTGCATTCAATTATTTCAAGCTATTTTCATCTTCACTCATTCAAAGTAAACGCTATGAAGGGAATCATTTTAGCAGGAGGCTCAGGCACACGACTTTATCCGGTTACCAAAACCATTTCCAAGCAAATCATTCCGGTGTATGACAAACCGATGATTTATTATCCTTTGTCTGTGTTGATGTTGGCAGGCATTCGTGAAATTTTAATTATTTCTACGCCTCAAGATATTCATCTTTATCAAGAACTTTTCGAAGACGGAAGCTCTTTTGGCCTGACTATTTCCTACGCTGTTCAACCTTCACCCGATGGATTGGCTCAAGCTTTTTTGATTGGTGAATCCTTTATTGACAATAGCCCAGTGTGTATGATTCTGGGTGACAACATTTTCTACGGATACAACTTTTCATCGCAACTGATGGAAGCAGCCACCCTGAACAATGGCGCCATTGTATTTGGCTATTACGTCAACGATCCTGAACGATACGGTGTGGCTGAATTTGATGCGCAAGGTCGAGTACTGAGTTTGGAAGAGAAACCGGCAAAACCAAAATCAAATTACGCTGTCACAGGACTCTATTTCTACGGCAATGATGTGGTTGAAAAAGCGAAATCCCTCAAACCTTCGGCGCGTGGCGAATTGGAAATCACCGACTTGAATCGCCTCTATTTAGAAGAAAACCGCCTTTCACTCAAAATGCTTGGACGCGGCATGGCATGGCTCGATACCGGCACCCATGACAGTTTGCTGGAAGCCTCCAATTACATTGCCACCATCGAAAACAGACAAGGTCTGAAAGTGGCTTGCATCGAAGAAATAGCCTACCGCATGGGATTTATTGACCAAGAACAATTGATCCGTTTGGCACAACCGCTCCTTAAAAATCATTACGGTCAATATTTGCTCAAAATAGCGAACGAAAACAAAGAATATGGAAATCATTAAGACACCAATCCCTGACTTACTCATTATTCAAAACCGTTTTTTCAAAGACGAACGGGGCTTCTTTATGGAGCATTACAATAAAAAACAACTATCGTCCCACGGCATTGATATAGATTTTTGTCAAGATAATTTGTCACAATCGACGTATGGAGTGATCCGCGGATTACATTATCAACTCGAACCGGATGCTCAAACAAAATTAGTATCGGTGATCTACGGTAAAGTCTGGGATGTCGCAGTGGACTTACGACAAGGATCGCCAACATTCAAACAATGGTTCGGCATCGAACTTTCGGATGAAAACAAAACTCATTTCCTCATTCCCAAAGGGTTTGCTCACGGTTTTTCAGTCCTTAGCCCGATGGCTATTTTCAGTTACAAATGCGATCAATACTATCATCAAGCGAACGAACGCGGCATCCGCTACAATGATCCGTCGTTAGTCATTGACTGGAAAATTCCTTCCGATCATGCCATTGTTTCGGCCAAAGATCAAATACATCCGTTATTTGATGATGCAGAAATGAATTTCGTTTACGAAGCAGAAAAACCTACATGGAGTCCTGAATGAATCATTTTTTTCAACATGACAACAAACCTTTTGATAACAGGAGCTAACGGCCAATTGGGTAATGAGTTGCAACAATTGGCATCCGCTTATCCGACCTTGCATTTTATGTTTACCGATGTCGAAACATTAGATATTTGCAACAAAGAAGCCATTGACCGTTTTTTAACAGAACATCCAGCTCAATTTATCGTTAATTGTGCGGCTTATACCGCTGTGGACAGAGCAGAAGATGAAACAACCTTGTGTTACGCCATCAATCGAGATGCCGTACGCAATTTAGCAGAAGTGGCTACCTTGCATGGAAGTAAACTTATCCATATCTCCACTGATTATGTTTTTAGCGGCAAAGCCTATCGCCCTTACACCGAAGAGATGCCGCTTTCGCCCGACACTGTCTATGGAAAATCAAAAGCAGAAGGAGAGAAAATGCTCTTAGGTCCTTTGCTCCCAATCCATCATTCTTCGCACGTCGTGGTTGTACTCATCATTCGGGAAAAACTTTGTGAAAACCATCATGAAGCTTGGTCGTGAAAAAGAATCGCTCCAGGTGGTGTACGATCAAATTGGAACACCCACTTATGCNGCCGACTTGGCTTGGGCAATCATTGAAATCATTCGTCAGAGCATGGAACAACCCGACTATTTTAAACCGGGTGTTTATCACTATTCCAATGAAGGAGTGTGCAGTTGGTACGATTTTGCTGTCACGATTCATCGAATAGCCAACATTCAGTGTCAGATACAACCTGTTACCTCAGAAGAATATCCTGCAAAAGCACCACGTCCCTTTTACAGCGTATTGAATAAACAAAAATTCAAAAACACGTTTCATCTCCCGATTGCGCACTGGGAAAGCAGCCTGGAAAAATGTATCCGATTGATTACCACTAATGCAGAATAACAACATTCCATTCATTTAAATCGAAAGGAGTCGTTGTTCGACCAAGTTAACCCATTGATTATTTTCATTCTATGCGTCTTTTTCAGCGAAACCCGTTTCATTCATCGCCGGCCTTGCAATCGATCCTCATCATCGCCGGTATCATTGTGATCAATCTTCTTTCGCAGCGCTATTTTTTCAGAATGGATTTGACATCCGAAAAACGATTCTCGATATCGAAAAACTCGCAACACTTAATGAAATCGTTGGAAGACCCGTTGCAAGTGAATGTTTATTTATCGGGAGATTTGAATGTTGGATTTTTACGTTTGAAACATGCCACTGCCGACCTGTTGGATGAATTGAAAGTTTATGCTTCTCAACCCATTACGGTGCATTTTATTGATCCTTCCGATCAACCGTCAAGCGATGCGCAGATCAAAATGTATGCCTCATTAGAAAAAAAGGGGATGCATCCGACAACCGTTTATGAAAAAGATGCCAACGGAAAAGCCATTGAAAAAATCATTTTCCCTTGGGCGCAAATCATTGCACATCAAGATACGATTCCCGTTAATTTATTGGTAAACATTCCCGGCAATACCGGCGACGAAAATCTAAATGCCTCTATCGAAGAACTTGAATACCAACTAACCGATGCCATTCGAAGACTGGAAGCAAAAAACATTGATAAAATAGCTTTTCTGGAAGGCAATGGCGAACTGTCAGAAGAAGAAGTCTATGATGCGTCCACTGCTTTGAGCCGCTATTTCGAAATAGATCGAGGAGCCCTTGGCAATGATCCCAATGCCTTAAAACCGTTCAAAGTAGTGATCATTGCCAAACCGCGTATTCCTTTCACCGAACAGGAAAAATTCATTATCGATCAATACATTATGAATGGTGGACGGGTGTTGTGGTTGGTGGACGGTACCAACATCGACACTCACAATCTATCCATTAATGGACAAGCGACCATCCTTCCATTGGATGTCAATCTCAATGATCAACTCTTTTGTTACGGCGTGCGCATCAATCCCGACATTGTGGAAGACGTGCAATGTGTGACCATTCCGGTCAATGTGGCAAGACCCGACGAACAACCGCAATTCAAACCAATGCCCTGGTTTTTTTCACCCTTATTGTTGACCAATCCTTACAATGCCATAACACGCAACCTGGGCTCGGTGAAGTCTAATTTTCCTTCTTCCATTGACTTAGTAGGCGACTCAACACGTGTGAAAGCCGATGTTTTGTTGGTAACATCCAATGCTTCACACATTCTGGCACCTCCCGCTTTTGTTGACCTGAAACATTTACCCGATCCACAAGATCAACATTATTTCAATCTGCAAAACATTCCTGTTGCAGTAGCCCTGTCAGGCACATTTCAATCAGATTTTATGAATCGAATGGTTCCTCAAGGCATCAATCCTTCCACCCCCATTCTTCAAAACAGCAAACCAACCCGCATGATCGTCATTGCCGACGGAGATATTATTCGTAACGACGTACAAGAAAACCAGGGAAAACTGCAAGTACTGCCGTTAGGATACGATCGATATACCAATCAACTCTATGCCAATCGGGCTTTTATTGTCAATGCCGTTCTCTATTTAAGTGATCAAGAAGGATGGATGGCATTGCGTTCACGCCAATTTAAACTTCGATTATTGAACCATTTAGCCATCACGGAAGGAAAAACAGCTTGGCAAATGATCAATGTGCTAACACCCTTACTCTTACTTGCTCTATTTGCTTTTGTTTTCTTCCTTTTCAGGAGAAAACGATTTCGCTAAATAATCAGGCAGATAAAGCACTCCCTTTCAAATCCTGTTGTATCTTTGTATAACCTTAAAAACAAAAGAATATCATGTTAGCTTCAACGACACTCCAGGAAATCACTCCACTCTCCGAGAAAGATTGTTTTTACATTGTGGATCGAATCAAATCAACATTTACGTATCCGTTGCATAAACATGCAGAGTGTGAGATTAATTATGTGGAAAATGCCAAAGGCACGCGTCGTATTGTAGGCGATTCGATGGAAGTGATCGGCAATTACGATTTAGTGCTGATTACGGGCAAAGAATTAGAACATACTTGGGAAAACTACCAATGCGAAAGCCATGAGATTCACGAAATCACCATCCAATTCTCTCCTGAATTGTTATCTCCCACATTGCTCAACAAAAATCAATTCAAAAGCATTCAAAAAATGTTTGAAATGGCAGAAAAAGGGCTTGTATTCCCCTTGGAAACCATTCTTTCCGTTAAGCCGTTACTCATAACGCTTTCTCATGAAAAACAGAGATTTTATGCCGTCTTAAAGTTTTTCTCATTGCTTTACGAACTCTCCATCAGCAACGGAGCAAAAACATTGTCGAGCAATGCCTTTGCCAAATCCCAAAACACCATTGAAAGTCGTCGGGTACAAAAAATCCATGACTATTTAAGCACTCATTTCTCCGAAGAAATTCGGCTCTCACAACTGGCTGAAAGTGTTAATATGACAGAAGCCTCTTTCAGCCGATTTTTCAAAAAACGCACCGGAAAGAGCGTAACAGACTATTTATTAGACATCCGGATTGGCAATGCCATTCGTTTGCTGGTCGATTCCTCACAAACCATTGGCGAAATATGTTTCAACAGTGGCTTCAATAATCTATCCAATTTCAATCGGCTCTTCAGAAAGCGAAAGGGCTGTTCTCCAAAAGAATTTAGAGACAATTACCACAAAAAAAGAATCTTAGTATAAACTCCCCTCTTTCCAGTAATGTTAAAAATATGTCTCATTTTAACATTTCGTGGAAAAGTATCATTTTTTGATAAAATTGTACTTGAAATAACCACATAAAGACCAATATCTTTGTGAGGTTAATTTTTTGTCGTTGATTTTATCAAAAAACTGATTGATTTCATTTCATTTTAAGGTTTGTCATTTTCCCGAAGTGCTGGTTGTTCCTTTCATTTTTTTCAGAAAAGAATCTAAAAGAGCTCATTTTTTTGAAACTCCAGCTAACAACAAGCGTTTAAGTGAACACAATTTTGATCATTTTACTAAAAAAAAACAACTTACCATGAAACATTTTGACACTAAGTCCCATGATTCAACACAATCCCACTCTATTCTAACCATCAATCATTCATTTATTTAACAGTAAAAATAACTCACGATCATTCGAAAGGAGAACTGATTGTGAGTAATCGAACTGACAATCAATTGCTTTTGAACATTATTATTTAATTTAATCTATAAAATTATCGATTTATATGAAGCAAATTGAACGATCCAATTTAAATCTTGTATTATTTCCAACAAAACAATGTATTTTGTGTAAAAAACGTGTATTTATTATTCATTACTAACTTACCAGCCTAAGGTAACGTATTTTTAAAACCATGAACAAATTATGAAAAGAAGCATGAAAAACGGGAGAGGCACAACAATCCCTCTACCCAAGCAAATGAAACGAGCTGTGATGTTATTCATTTTAGCATCACTAAGCTCATGCATTNGCATTTACGCTGCCAATGCCAATGGTATGGGATCTTCTGCACAAGCAGATCAAACGCAAGGTGAGAAAACAATAACCGGCAAGGTGATTGACAAATCAGGGAATCCAATTCCCGGAGTTACCGTCATTGTCAAAGGAAACAACACCATTGGCACCATCACCGATGCCAACGGCTATTTCTCCTTGCGACGTGTTCCTGATAATGCAACGATACAATTTTCATTTGTAGGAATGAAAACACAGGATGTCAGCGCACGAAATCGGAATACATTTAACATTACGATGGAAGACGAAGCCATTGGTTTGAACGAAGTTGTAGCTATTGGGTATGGAACCATGCAAAAGAAAGTCATGACAGGAGCAACAGTGCAAGTATCCGGAAATGACATTCAAAAATTAAACACGGTATCTACTCTTGGTGCTTTACAAGGAAGCACTCCNGGAGTGCAACTGACTAAGTCCGACGGACAACCGGGCGATACCTATAAAATCAACATTCGTGGTATGGGAACCATCGGGAACTCAGCTCCATTGTATGTTGTTGATGGTGTTGTTGTAGGCAATATCGACAATTTATCTCCATCAGATATTCAAAGTGTAGATGTACTTAAAGATGCAACGGCTGCCATTTATGGTTCGCGTGCTGCTAACGGGGTTGTTCTCATCACAACAAAACAAGGGAAAAAAGATGAAAAAACAACCATTACCTATGATGGATATTACGGATGGCAAAATGTTTACAGAACAGCAAACACCCTCAATGCCCAACAATATTTAGCCATCATCAATGAAGGAATGGTAAACGGCGGACAAATGCCATACAACATCACAGCAATGGCTGCGAGCTTAAACGGGAATGACAATGGTGCGTTAGTTCCATTAGTTCCTAATGCAGCTGCCATTCTAGCAGGTACCGACAAAGGAACCAATTGGATGAATGCCATCACCAATTCAGATGCTCCCGTTCAAAGTCATTCATTGAATCTAGTAGGCGGAAGCAATAAATCAACTTATTCGGTCGGATTGTCTTATATGTCTCAGGATGGTATTTTAGGAAAACCGGTTGCCTCTCATTATGATCGATATAATTTCAGAGTGAACAGTGACCATAACATCATTACAACACCTAATCGAACCGTCTGGAAACTTGGAGAAAATGTAAACTATTCGTACAATGAAAAAAGTGGTATTGCAGTTAGCAACGGCTATTGGAACGACATTTACGATATGGAATCAGCCAACCCGTTCTTGCCGATTTATGGAGCACAAGGATTATACAGCTACCCTATTCCCTGGGATCACTTGCAAAACAACCCTATCGCACAAATGATTTACATTCGTGGAATGAACAGTTCAAAAAATCACAGTTTAACAGCCAGTTTTTACACAACTGTTTCGCCCATCAAAGGGCTTGACATCACTTCGCGTTTTAGTGCTAATGTTTGGGCAGGCAGTTATCGGGCATTTCAGCCGACTTACAACCTGGGCTCTGTTTCAACATTAAGCACCGCTGTGGGTAATTCAGTGAATAACACCTCTCAAAGCATGTATGTAGGGATGAACTGGATGTGGGATAACACAGCAACCTATAGTTTTAAGATTAATCAAGAGCATAACTTTTCTGTATTGTTAGGAGAATCGGCTGAACGAGACGGATTGGGAGAATCAATGAATGCATCAAATCAAAACAACATCTTCAACAGTTTTGAATATGCTTACTTGAATAACACTCCAACAATTTCATCAACGGGGGGTACCGTAATT
>JGI24721J44947_10006049_pt1 | contig 16438 bp, 19 predicted proteins | sample YelNatPaOPGAMG01_FD_44947 | JGI IMG/M metagenome (IMG submission 44947)
AGAGGTAAATGCTGAAACAGATGTGCCTCCAAGCGTTGAAGGGACTGTGTGCAAGAATCTCCTGACTTTAGTCGTGGAGAGTGTCAAATTCTAAGAATTGGCTAGCCATGTAGCATGGGGAAAACCTGTTCAGCTTAGCTAAATTTCTTAACTTTGTCGTTCCATCTTATCCCCTTGAGCCTCCCCAGAACTATAATTGGATGCCCCTCAGCGCTTTTTGGACTGCTGTACTACTTATTTTGTTTGCTATGCCGTTCGTTGTCCGCTTTTATTCACACCCAAGCTTCTTTATGGTCGTATAGGGTTTCTTGTTTGGGTTCGTGTAAAAGTTATAAAAGTTATAAATAAAAATAAGATAATATTGGTGCGAATTTTGAAGTTTGTTGTTNTCCGTTCCTAGAACGTATGAGGCAGGCATGTGTAGTTTTTAAGTTTAAAACCTTGGGTTCATGTCGTAAAATAAAGGTATTCTCAAAACTCAGTGCGGGGGGAGGGATTTGAACCCTCGAAGGCCTACGCCAAAGGATAACCCATCTTATGGATCTTGAGTCCTTCCCCTTTAACCTGGCTAGGGAACCCCCGCCCAAAAGAAAAAATGTTCAAGGGATATTTAACTTTTAATGACCGGAGAAGAAATAAGACAACAAAAGAAAACCAACCATCGCTGCGCCCATCAATATGAGAAATACATAACTCATTTTTTGCTGCTGCTTGTAACGTTTTGCCTCTGATTCGTATTTTTTGGCACACTCTTCTGAGCAGGTCTTTTCACCCTCAGGAATCGCATTTCCACATATAATACAGTGTGTATGTGGACCCCACTCCTCTTTTTTCTTCGACATTGGTTACACCCTTATGGCAACACAGTGGTGCCTATCTTCTCACCCACAATTGCCCTTAAAATATTCTTCGGATCTTTGCCATTTATGATCTTTGTCGTAATTTTTGAGCGTTGAATTATCCTTATTGCAACCTGATCAGCTAAATCGTATTCGCCTGCCCGCGCTCCTTGCGAATCCAGCACACGTTTCAGCTCATCGATTTTTATGCTTTCGTAAAGTTTAGCAGAAGGATCTTTCTTTGGATCTGCAGTATAAACGCCGTCCACATTAGTTGTGTTAATAAATAGTTTTGATCCGGTTCTTTCGGCCAGGACGCAGGATACGGCGTTTGTTGACTGCCCTGGCTGTAGACCGCCCATTACAACAATTTTTCCAGTTGAGAGAGCCAGCTCTAACTCATTGAAATCCTTGGGGACAAATGGACAAGCGACTTCGCCGAGGGCATGCGCAAAGATCTTGGCATGTAAATTTGCGATGGTGATTCCTATTTGATCACAGGTGGACTCGTCAGCCCCTTGCTCCCTTGCGAGTCTTATGTAGTAACGGGCTGGTGCTCCCCCGCCCACGACGACATAAGGCGAATGCCCAAGAGACTTTATCTCCTTTATCACATCTGCGTACGGTTTAAGATTGGGTTGAACTTCGAGGGAAGGGAAGAGTATGTGACCGCTGAGCTTTATGGTGACCTTCAACCCTCACACCAAGAAAAGTTAATAGTGTAAGTTATATAAAGGTTGAACGATTGCATAACCCGAGGCTGGCATAGTTGTCAGAGGTAAAGAGGAGTTCGCTTGAGCTATACAGACTTAAAAAGCTCGTTGAGGAGCTGGAATCTAAAGAGGGAAAGGCAACAGAGTTGGTATCACTGTACATACCTCCTGGCAGGCAGATCTCGGACGCCATGAACAACCTAAGGGAAGAATACGGGACAGCCGCAAACATAAAATCAAAGTCAACAAGAAAAAACGTCCAAGATGCTATAGAAAGCATAATGCAGAGGTTGAAACTTTTCAGGACGCCCCCTCCAAACGGGCTTGTGATCTTTAGCGGAGCTATTCCCAGAGGAGCACCCGGATCGGAGAAGATCGAAACTTATGTTATTGAGCCCCCAGAGCCTATTAGTATATATTATTACAGGTGCGATTCGAAATTTTTCCTTGATCCTATAAAAGAAATGTTGGTGGAAAAGGATGTNTATGGATTAATTGTCATGGACAGGAGTGATGCCACTTTTGCGCTTTTAAAAGGAAGAAAAGTGGAGATAGTTGAGACAATAACTTCAGGAATACCAAGCAAGCATGACGCTGGTGGGCAGTCCGCNAGAAGGTTTCAAAGACTCATAGAGTTGGCAGCTCATGAGTTTTATAAAAGGGTTGCCGAACATGCAGAGAAAATTTTCTTGCCTATTCAGAATCTTAAGGGATTAATAATAGGAGGGCCTGGACCAACCAAGAACGACTTTTACAATGGTAATTATTTACACTACCAGCTTCAGAACAAGGTTCTGAGTGTAGANGATCTTGGTTATACCGAAGAGCCTGGAGTTTATGAGTTGCTGGAGAAGGCGAAGGAAGTTTTAAAGAATGTTGAGTTTGTTAAGGAAAAGAGGCTTGTGCAAGATTTCCTTAGCATGCTAGCAAAAAATCCGAACTATGTGACTTATGGGGAAAAAGAAGTTCGTGATAAACTTGAGAAAGGGCTGGTCAAAACACTTTTGATCTCGGCAGGTATTGAAAAATATAGGGTCAGGTTCAAGTGCCAGAGTTGTGGAGCTGAAAAAGAATTAACACTCGTGAAGGAAGAGATGCTTGCAAAGGGTGGCAAGGAAACGTGTGAGAAGTGTGGCGGAGTTATGTATGAAGAGGAGTCGAGGAGCATTGTGGATGAGCTTGCGGCTTTGGCAGAAAAGACGAATGCCCAAGTCGAAGTTATATCAACAGAGACTGATGAGGGAAAGATGCTGTTGGGATCCTTTGGAGGAATAGTTGCATTGCTCAGGTACGCGGCGCAGGAGTAGAAGCAGAAGATGCCATCTTCCTTGATTTTTCAATTGCTGCCGAAATTGCCTGAGAAATGATCTCTGCAAGCCCTTTTGAGTCCATAATTTTCAGGGCCTCTTCTGTTGTACCCCCTGGCGACGCCACAGCGCTGATCAGTTGCTCAAAGGACTCTTTGGATATCAAAGCCATTTTGCCAGATCCTTTGCAAGTTTGAGCAACCATCCGTCTGACAAGATCTCGACTCAAGCCATATTTTATACCGATCTCTTCCATTATCTTCATTAGTAAAAAGAAGTAAGCAGGTCCACTCCCCACTATCCCAGTTACGACGTCCAATAAGGATTCGTCACGCACCATAAAAGCTAAGCCAACACTATCTAAAATGGATTTTACGACCACTAGATCTTCATCGGTGATTTTATTGCTAGGTACAAATACTGAGGCGGATTCGTTTACTGATGCGGCTATGTTCGGCATTGCCCTTACTATTCTTGAATAGCCCCCAAGAGCGGATTGCAGAGTCGAGAGACGGACGCCTGCAGCTATCGATACAACCAAAGGCTTAAAAGTTGGATATGCTCTCATTACTGTTCCGAGATTTTCCAAGAGTTGAGGCATATCTTTGGGCTTCACAGCCAGTATTACTACATCGCAGGATGCAATCTCTTCGAGCGAGCTTGCTGTCTTCAAACTTTTTTCTCTTGCAAGTTCGGATCTCTTCGCATCAGTATCGTAAATCAGCACTGAATCAGGTGAGATCAAGCCTGATCTAATAGCACCATCAATTAGGGATGAACCCATTCGACCGTATCCAATTATCCCGATTTTCAACTTTTCATCTGATTTCTTAACTGGATTAGCTCCTTTCATACCAATCTACACTCTGCCAAGACGTTCAGTCCAAGCATTTTCTAATTTTTTGTGGAGGAATGGCTTCGCCATTTTTCCTATGTAATCAGAAACTTTCTGACCAGAGCCTAACAGGATGTACTTTGTAGTTACCAGCCCTTCGAGCCCAACAGGACCCCGGGCATGTATCTTATTTGTGCTTATTCCTACTTCTGCGCCCAGTCCATATCTATAGCCGTCGCTGAATCGGGTGGAAGCGTTATGGATGACGGTTGATGAATCAACCATAGTTAAGAACTTCCGGACTGTTTGCAAATCCTCGCCGATTATGGAATCCGTATGATGCGACCCGTATTTATTTATGTGGTTTATTGCCTCATCAACCCCGTTGACCACTTTGACAGGCAGCACGAGATCCAGATATTCAGTCGACCAATCCTCTTCTGTCGCAGGCTCGGCAGGGATCCCTGATGAGAGTAGGATTTCCAAAGTTTCTNGACANCCCTTAATCTNTACTTTACTTTCCACAAGGCGTTTCGCAATTTCTGGTAGCATAGATTTGGCAANAGGTCTGTCAACGAGCAGGATCTTCATAGAATTGCAGGCTGCAGGATATTGCACCCTTGCATCGTGACATATCTCTATGGCTTTGCTCTTATCGGCAGAACGGTCTACATAAACGTGACATATCCCCGAGGAGTGCCCTAATACTGGAATCCTGGTATTTTCCTGAATGTACCTTACAAATTCATTACTTCCGCGGGGGACTATCAGATCCACCAAACCCTCCATTTTCAATATTTCGTTAATAGCTCTTCGATCTTCCACAAGTTGGATGCACCCATCGGGAAGACCCTCCGAGAGAAAAGCATCCCTCATTATGGAAAACAAAGCTGCGTTTGAGGATTTTGCCTCTGAACCTCCCTTCAGGAGCACAGCATTTCCAGCCTTTATGCAGAGTGAAGCGATTTGAGGGAGAGCGTCGGGCCTGCTCTCAAAGATTGCAGCGATTACGCCGAATGGAACTGTGACTTTGTAAAGCTCTAGTCCTTCATCCATTTTTATGGAGTATAAGTTTTTACCGACAGGATCCTCAAGATCTGCTACCTTCTCAACCATCCTGGATATCTCTTCTATTTTCGATTCATCGAGTTTGAGGCGATCAAGGAGCGGTTTAATTATCTTGCCCTCCCTCAGAAGGGATTCCCCCGCCTCCAAATCAACCCTGTTGGCACGAAGTATTGCCTCCTTATTTTCAGTTATGGATCTTGCGGCAGACCTTAAGGCTCTATCTTTTACCTCTCGAGGGATGTTGGCTAATTCCAAACTTGCTTTTTTAGCTTGGGCGACCTGAGAATATAGATCCAAGTCGGTCACATCACTCCCCCTCCTGCAATGAATAATGTCCCCACTCTATCTCCATGAAGAATTTTTTCAAGAACCTTATCTGTTGAGCTGTTGGCTATCACCATTGGTATTCCGGCTGACATCACTATTTTTGCGGCCTTGAGCTTTGTTGCCATCCCCCCAAAACCGCTGTGGGAAGTTTGTACTAGGCGCTCTATATCGGGCGTAACATTCGTGACACATGAGATAAGTTTTGAGTTTGGATTATTTGGATCGCCCGAGTAGAGACCATCTACATCAGAAAGAATTACTAGGAGATCGGCTTGCATGTATTTTGCGACTAGTGCAGACAGGGTGTCATTGTCTCCGAATTTTATTTCATCGACGGCAATGGTATCGTTCTCGTTTATTATAGGAAGAACCCCCAATGAGAGAAGAGTGTTTATCGTATTCATTAGGTTTCTAAGCCTTCGCTTATTCTTGAAGTCGTCCCAGGTAAGTAAGATCTGGGCGACCTTGTGACCTTTTTCAGCCATAGTATCACGGTATGCCTCCATGAGTACAACTTGCCCGATTGCTGCCAAAGCCTGTAGGCTTGGCATGCTCCCATTTTTGTTTTGGTCTCGCATCAATGCCCTTCCTGCCTTTATAGCACCGGATGATACCAATATGACATCTACGCCTTTGTTTCTTACGGCAATTATCTCATCACATAGTGACTTTATTTTTTTAATGTCAAGAGAGCCCGATTCGTCTGACAGAGACGAGGCTCCTATCTTCACAACAATGAGCTTAGATGCCCTCAGGTCTCGTCTGCATTTTTCTTCTTGCTCTAAAGTTCCAAGAGCCGAGGACATAAAATCACGACTTTAAAGGTGCAGCACAAATATATAAGATTTAGAACTAGTTTTCCGCATTTGGACGCGGTTTTCTAGTGCGGAAACGGGTATAAATACTGGACGCAGACTGTCAAGGGATGGATTATGGTTGTAAAGAAAAGTTGGCGTGACAAGTTACTGAGGAATAAGGGACTCTCGAGGGTGGAGCCGATCCCTGAAAAAATGAGAAAAATGTGGGGGAAGGGACTCTCGTAATTCCTTCACCCCTAGAGGTGTATGAGATGATGGCAAAGGTTCCTGAGGGCAAGGTTGTTACCATAAGCGAGATAAGGTCAGCGTTGGCAAAGAAGCACGGTGCGACGATAGGTTGCCCGCTCACAACGGGCATCTTTGCATTGGGTAGCTGCAAATGCAACCGAAGAAGAGGCGGCGGCAAAAATGAAAAAATGCCATATTGGCGTACTTTGAAGAGTGGCGGTGAAATAAACGAAAAATACCCAGGTGGTATTGAGAGGCAGAAGCTGTTACTTGAAGCCGAGGGGCACAGAGTTCTCAAAAAAGGCAGAAAGTATGTGGTGGCTAACTTTAATGAGTCGCTTTATCAGCTTTGATTTCTAAGTAGTTTTCTGGTTTGCGATCTAACATATTTTTAAATTAGATGATATAGAAGAGTATTGCTACACCAGGTGAAGACAATGAGTGCTTCAGAAATTTTCGAGTCCGCCTCAAAGAGTCTACTTCTTAAAGATCCATACGTCGAAAAAGTTTGGAACCTGATACAGGACAAGAGCCTTTATGAAAAATCACCAGATCATTTAAGNTCATTGCGTAGGAGTTTACTTAAGGAGTGTCTTGATTTTTTCTCGCGCCGTAGCGATTATTACCCACAGCTCTTCGAGAGGCTAGGAGTATCTCCTAGAAATGCTGAACTAGAAGATCTGGCAAAATTAGCCATCCCTTCTGACGTTCTTAGAGGCGAGGGGCATAAGCAGTTTTTGATCAAGGATGTTGACCAAGGTGGAGAGAATTTTATGTCAAGCGGGACCACAGGTAAGGAGCCCGTGAGGGTCTACAGGAGTCCCTTGGATTTAGCGATTATGATAATAGCAAACACTATACTCTTCGAGCATATTTACGGAGATTATTTGGAGCCAGGTAGAGGGATAGCCCTATTTATGGCAGCTCCGGAGCTCAGGCATAGGTTAAATTTCGTCGCGTTTGTTCATCTGACCCTCGAGAACAAGAGGATTCCATTACTGTATGGTATGAATTTAGTGCAGAGTTCGCAAGGGGGAAGCGCATGGCAGAAACTTGAGCCAAACAAAGAGGCGCTCATAAAATTTCTGAAGAGTAAAGAGGAGCCAAAACTTTTTTTCACGGCACCAGCCGGTGTCCACTTGATGAGCCAACGTTTTGAAACAATGAATCTGATAAATAGAATTATGTACAAGCTATTGACAGGGGCCCCCCCTGTTAATCTCGGTAAAGGAGGGGTAATAGTTACAGGGGGAGGGTCAAAAGGGTACGACCTTCCAAAATATGATGTGATTGTTGAGAAAGCAAGGAGATACTTCACTGCAAAAAACAAGAACGGCGAAGATTTGCCAGTTCCGTTCATGGATGTTTTGGGAATGACTGAGACATTGACGGCTTTGATAGCCAAATTTGGGGCACACGGTATGATTCCCACACCACTCACCGAGGTATTCTTATTGAACCCCAGAACATTTGAACCCTTAGAAGAAGGTTCAAATGAAGGGGTTTTGGGCATATTTAATCCATTTGTAACTTCATGGTTTGAGTGCTTTTATCCTGGAGATATAATGCAGGTGAGCCCTTGGGATGGATATTATGGAAGGCAGTTCCACTACGTGAGGCGCCTGACAGTTGAAGAGGGCTGGGACCTTCAGAGAGCATGCGGCGGAACCCTAGAGGAATTGATGCGAAGAAAATAGGCGAAAAATTATGCGTGTGAACCCAAACTTCGTTGGAACGCTTGACACGGTGGTTAGAGTCTTAGGAGACTTAGAGGTTCAAGAGATAAGCGAGCTTGGTATTCAACAGCTTTTTTCAAAGGCGCCGGATGTTCAAAGAAAACTTTCTGGATTGAATGTTGAGGATAGGATACAAGTTTTTGAGGATATGGGCAAAATCTGGGAGGAAAAACTTAGAAAAGGTCAGTTGAACGCACTAAAAAAAGTGCTTTCTGGATCTACTGGCTACAGTGAGTCACTAATAGAACAAGAATTGACACTTGTGCGTTCAGTATTTAATGGTGAGAGTCTTAGGAGAAGCCTCGAGGCTTCTTTTGGAAATCTTGAGGCGCTACTGAAATTTGTTGAGATCTCTAAAGGCGAGTACAAGAGGTATTTTCCGGCAGGTCCGGTTTTCATAATAAGCTCAGGGAATTCTTTAATCCCTCCGCTCATCCCTACGACAATATCGCTTTTAACTGGAAATATGACGATTTTGAGGCCATCTATTTCTAACTACCACGGGGTCATTGAAGTTTATAATACCCTTAGGACCATGAACTCGGACAACGCAAGGCTGATGTCTGAGGGGCTCGCAATAAGCTACTTCACACATGAAAGTCCCTCCCTTAGGTATTTACTTACAAAGGCTAAGGTAGGTGTTGTAAATTTCTGGGGAGGTGACCCCGCCAGGGTGGAGGTCAGTAAGTTGGTCTCTGAGAACCCGCACCGTCCCCGCTTGATTGTAAACGGACCCCTTACAGGTTCTGTTATCATAGATGAGGTTTCGGCAAATGAAACAGTAGCAGACGGTCTCGCAAAAAATGTTGTGCTCTATGATCAGCAACTTTGCAGTTCGCCCACATCGGCAATTTTTATAGGTTCTATTGAAAAGGCAAAAGAATTCGTAAATCATATGGCTGCATCTTTGAACAAGTATGGTAGCATTTACAATGCCAAATTGAGTGAGAGTCAGATATATTTACTACAAAGTGCTCGCAGGATCTTTCAAATTAAAGGGTCTATTGTCTATTCCTCTAACGACCCACAAAATATGTGGACAGTGGTGCTATCAAAAGGTAAGAGAGTTCTGGACGAAGTTGTTTCTACGGTTACCGGCTTTAACATTTATTTCCGAAGGAGGTTTATTGAGATCGTTGTTGTTGACAAGTGGCATGATGCGCCCACTTTTATTAGGGAATTACCTTACTGCAGAGCTTTTACAGGAGTGGACAAAGTGCAAACCGTTGGGCTCGCGGTTTCGGATGAAATTAAGCATGATCTTTTGGAGGATTTGGTAAATTGCGGCGTCTACCGGATTGTTCCTGTTGCGGACATGTACCTGAGGAGCCCGCTGGAACCCTATGACGGTTTAAACATCCCATCGTCCTTTACATACATTATCTACATGAGAGACCGGACATTAGACTTCAATGTGTGATGAATTTTGGAGGAGAGGCTTTGGCAAAGGTAGATTTTAGAGATGCTAAGGTTTTAGTTACTGGTGCGTCAGGTTTTTTGGGGACCCACCTCGTCAGGGAGTTGGTAAGGCAAGGGTATTCAGTAGTGGGAATGGTAAGAAAGACAAGCAACATCAGAAGACTTGAAAACCTAGGGGTGGAAGTTAAGTTTGGAGATCTTACAGACAGTGCCAGCCTCGTCGAGGCAACAAAGGGCATAGATGTTATAGTGCATCTTGCAGCATACTACACATTTTCTGGAAAAAGCGAACTCTACATGAAGGTAAATGTGGAAGGCACTAAAAGTCTATGTGAGGCGGCAGTAAAGAACGCGGTTAAGAGGATCTTTTACTGCAGCTCAACCGAAGCCATAGGACCAGTTAGCAGACCCCCAGGTGACGAAAACACGCCACCAAATCCACAGTACGAGTACGGAAGGTCTAAACTCATGGCAGAGAATATTGTGAGATCGTTTGCTGTGAGGGGGCTCGAATATACAATCATAAGACCGACTGGAATTTATGGTCCAGAAAATGTCGACGATGTCTCTTATTGGTTTATAACTTCTTTTGCAAAGAAATCATTGGCAACCCGTATTATAGTGGGAGCCGGTCAAAACCTGATACAATTTGTACATGTTCAAGATGCGGTACAGGGGTTCCTTTTAGCACTTAATAAGTTGGATACATCCAAAAATCAGACCTATATTATCAGCGAGGATAGGGCGTATACATATAATGAAGTCTATAAGATACTCTCGGAAATATGCAAAATCGATCCACCGAGCGTCCATATTTCACCTCTTCTTGCAAAGCTTCTAATCGCGCCTGTGGGATTTGTCAAGAGACTTCTCGGTGACGAGAACTTCATGTGGCGAGTGAGCACCATCGACTCTGTAACCACTAATCGTGCTTACAAAATAGAGAAAGCCAAGAAAGAGTTAGGGTATGGACCAAGATACGATCTAAAAAAGGGACTGGAAGAGACCGTAAAGTGGTACAGGGATAAAGGGATGATTTGACAATAGTCCAAATAATGTAAATTTTCAGGAACACTCAGAACAAGAGTAAGCGAGTCCTAAACGGCATGGAAGCTTTCACTTAACCTCAAATCTCCATTAGAAAAGGATTCATATGGAGGCATAAAAATCATTGCCATGAATTAATTTTTCTTGAATGCCTTATTTTAATCTAAGACACAAAGTTGTCAGTCCATCTAAACATAGGGGAGAAAGTTCGCCGATAGATTCTTCTTTTAAACATAAAACCTGCAAATCACATTTTGGACATATTTGCTTTCTCATATCGTTAATGGTTAAATCCAACATTCCCTTATTTCTTAAGATTTCATAAACAAGTTTCAAATATTTACCTTCGGCGATTCGAGGAACTCCATATTTAGCACCATTTAGCCCCTTTTTAATGGTCCATAATTCGTAGAGCCTTTTTGATCCCTTTGAGGAATTGCATTTAGAACATATCCAAACGATGTTCTTCTCATTGTTCGGTCCATTTAAGGAACGCGGAAATAGGTGATCTATGGTAAGGTTAACCTTTGAGCCGCAGAAAATGCATTCGTCTTTCTTCTCCCTTTCTTTCACGTATTCTCTTATTTCGTTCCAGAAGATCTCACCATCCCGAAGTTGCTTGAACTTTCTCATTATGAAGCCCCAATTTCTTTTACCCATGCCTGCAGATTCTGCAATGATTTTTGCATATTGCCAAAAAATCAAATCTCTGACAGTTTTAACCGCAGGTGGGGGCATTGTTCTCCCCAATTTTGAGAGGCGCTTATGGATATTTATCAATTGTCTAATCACAACATTTTAGACATTTTAAATTAGGTCTCAACAGATGCCGAAGTGCACCTACTTCAAAATGGGCGGAATATCATCGGAGAATTCCATGGAAGGTTTTAGATATAAAGTCAGAGGAAATATAGGGGAATCGAGGAAGAAAGGAGAGGCTTATGGAAAAAATTGAGAGACAGAAGTGGTTAGTGGTTAAATGTTGGTCAAATGACAATATTGAGTGTGAGGTGGATGAAGGAGACGCTTTGGAGGTAATGGAGCGCCAGGAACACTATTGGAACGATGTAGCCTTAATTCCTCTGGAAAAAGTGTTGGAGGCAATTAGAGACTACCAAAGGACCAATAAAAATCCAAAAGATCCAGTTCAGCGAAATGAGCGTTAGTCTGTAGAAGAAAATTATAAAAACAGTAGAATTCCAAATTTTGAGGGGTTATTTTGTGGATCTTTACAGCTCAAAATTTTTAGGTAAGTGCAAGTTCCAAGGAAAAGTTGTGGCAGTTCAGATTTTGAACTCTGGACTATTATTGAATAGCGCCAGGTACAGCTTCATAAAAAGATCTAGGAATTCGTGGGCGGCATGTGTAGTCAAAAAGAAGGTTCTGTCGCCCTCGTTCATCCGAGAGATGTAACCTTTTGACTCCAGAAAGTTAAGGTATTCTTGGCCTATCTTTGAATTCAGGTCGCAGCGCTGGATTATAGAAGTAAAGAGTCTCGGAGTTTTACAGTATGTCAAGATCTCCCAGAAGATCTCATACTGGGTTCTTTTGCCGCGCATTTCATTTGCCCTCCATTAGAGAGGAGAGCTCTTTCTCAGCGAGAGTGCTGCCCTGGATCCTAACTTCCCAACAGGAGGAGTATTTCTGAAAAGATCGGGGAATATAGAGCCCTACCGCTCCAATCCCCAAATTTATTAGAGCCGCAACAAGGGAGGTTGCCAGTAATAGGCCATCAGCCGGCATGTTAAGGGCTAGTTGAATCAACACAAATATTCCGTTTATAATGAAGCATATCGCGGCCACCTTGCACAGTAAAATGAGCTTTGATATTGTGGATTTCTTGGCACGGTACTGAGCCATCGTTCGGACTATCAATGTTGTTAGAGCTTCGCCATTTGCGCCTTTTTTTACTTTGGAGTACTCGTCCTTAATTTCGTTTACGCCGTCCATGATTTCCACGCCAGACAAGAGCCATTTGATGGTAAAAGGAAAAGCCAAAAATCCTATACAAGCAGGTATGAGGGATACAGGAGACCATTGGTTAATAAATGTCAAGATGTTGGTCACGCCAAGGGCCACTGAGAGTCCCATTGCTATAGCGCCGAAAACCAAGCTAATGAATGTTAAGGAGTAGAAGCTTTTTAGCTCCCTTGCAAATTTAATCTCGGCATTTCTTTCCATTTTAGTTACCTCAAACCATAAATGGCGGGTATTAAAGTAAAACTTTATGAAACATTCTTACATACATGTTTTACACATACGTATTCTAAGAGTTTTTCTAAATTCTAGATCTCGTTTTCCTCAGATCCAACATCTTAACAAAATGTATAAATCACGAAATTATTTTAGTCCAAGCGAGGGCACACTACAATGAGTTTCACCGCAGTATTGTTAAACATTATAGTCAACATAATGGTTATAGTCCCCTTATTGTGGATCTCCGGAAGGTTGCTTGTAGGAAAAGAGAAGGCAAAATTCACGGATGCCATCTCTGTTGTTGTTTTAAGTGTGATTCTAAGCGGCATCGTTAATTTTTTTGTGGGTGGCTTATTGGCTGCACTGATCATGTTTATAGTTATATTGGCACTTATCAAGCACTTCTTTGACTGCGGGTGGTTAAGAGCATTTGCTATATCGATCTTTTCAGCGATTATATTCTTAGTTGTGCTTACAATAATGGCTATAATAGGAATTGGAGTATTGAGGCTGTTACTCTAGAATTTAACAAATTTACGTTATTTTTAAATTCATGGTGCTGTTCAATTGCAAGCTAGAATTGTGCCGTGAACGCAACTCCATCCCCTCCTTCAAGTAAAAGCCTTTCCATGAACTTCATAACGCACCGGCTCTGTGTACCTCACCAGTACCAGAGTCAGCATGCTCCTCAACCCCTTCTCTGACCAGCGCATCCACCTGTTCTTGCTCCTCTTCGATACCTCGCCCATAAGCCTCTCTATGAGGTTCGAGGAGTATGGGATGCGCATACCCTCCATCGCCATCTCCGCGAATGTGACCATCATCCTCGCGTTCCTCCTTATGAAGGAGACCGCATCTCTGTAGCCCTTGAAGAAGAGCGTTTTGGCAAGCCTCTCCAGCTCCTCAATTGTTCTCCTGATCATCCCCCTCAGCTCCTCTCCCTCAACCCTCCCTTCACCGCATTCATGTGAAGAGGGCACCATTCATCTTTTTCTTTTGCTTCTGCTCGGTTTCGAGCCTCTCCCTCCTCCCCATCCATCCCTTCCACAGCTCATATGTGACGAGCCTCACAGCATGGAGTATGCAGAGATGCCTCCTCTCTGCGCCCATCCTGTTGAGCTCCCTGTCCCCGTCGGAGAAAACACGGTAGTCTCTGAGCCCTCCAATTTACCCCAACCCACGTTTACGCCCATGTGGCAGGTTCTTCCTCTCATCACTCCATGCTACCGCCACATCCACCTGTCATCTCCCCTTTCCTGATCTCCCTTAACCTCGGTCGAGTCCGCAAAGGTTGTGCCCTTGCCGGCACCATGAGCCTCCATCATTATCCCTGCCACTCTCTGAACGAAACTGTGGATGACCCCCCTTAGGGACATAAACCCCTGTCATTCTCCTGAACTGCTCGCTAGCATCGTGGTATGATAGCCTCGTAGCCAGATCGGCGCACCTCGCTACAACGTCCATTGAGTACTTCCTCCCATTAACCCCTAGCTCCTCTCCATCGCAGATTCGAGCAGGTGGAAGCCTATATTGCTGGTAAAATCAATTCTCATAGGGGCTTGCTCTGCCTCCTTTCTTGTTTTGGTTCACAACACAAGGAGCGGGTAAGCTCCTAATCTAGCCTACGACTGAACGCCAACAATTCTTTAGATTCAGCGATAAAGTCCCAGATCAATGGGGAGATACATTGTGTAAAGTTCATTTTTCCTACATCTTTCGGTATTTTTTGATGTGGTTTGTTTGTCCAAAATCTCGAATGACTCCAAACCAAGATAGGCAAGAGTGGTTCTAGCGTTTGACATAGGGCTTTCTCAAGGTTCTGAAACATAATCCCAAGTCTCGTATGGGATTGCGTTAACGGGGTGGTGGCTTATAAACTGTCCTTGCAGATAGTCCCTGAATGATGGAAGGGTGAACACTAAAACAGATGTACCTCCGAGCGCTGAAGGGGGCTGTGCGTATAATCTCCTGACTTCAGTCGTGGAGAGAGCCAAGGGAGGCTACTCTATAATCCTCCTGGAGCTTGCCGAGGCGATAACGAACATCACGGCGTCGAAGAGAGCTATGGCCGCAATATCGAGCAGAAGGTTTGATAGATCCCCGCTGATCATCAAGCCTCTCACGGCGTCCACCCCGTAGCTCATGGGGTTGAAGATTGCAATATAGTGTACAATAGGAGGCATCATTGTGATGGGGTACAACGCGTTGCTGGCAAAGAAGAGGGGCATGACTATAACCTGGCCTATGCCCATGAATCTCTCCCGGGTCTTCATGAAGGTGGCTATGACAATGGAGAGAGCGGCGAACCCTCCAGAGATAAAGAACACTAAAAAGATCGCCAAGGNAAAGTACAGAGGGTTGGGCAGAAATTCGACNCCAAGAAGTAGTGCAATCGGAACAATTATTAGGGCTTGNAATATTCCCCTGATTCCTGCAGCCATGGACCTGCCTANGATAATGGAAAACCTTGAAGCTGGTGTGGCATAGAGCTTCTTCAGNATGCCGGACTCCCTCTCCCAGACCATTACCAGACCATAGAAGATCGATGTCATTATGACAGACTGCATAAGCACGCCTGGAGAGATGTAGTCTATATAGGGTATACCACCTGTGGGTATTGCTCTGACGTTGCTCATGATGGTCCCATAAATTGCCAGCCATAAGATTGGCTGAACTGCCCTAGTGTATAACTCGGTTCTGTCGTGCCTGATCCTCCGGAGCTCAAGCTCCATCATAGCCCACATGCCCCTTAAGGAAGTTGCCATATTTTATCCCCTCCCAATCCTGCGCCTTACCTGCCTGACATCCCAAATATTGGTGCCGGCCTCAAGTCCGGTTCTGGCATACTTTAAGAAGACGTCGTCCAAGGTCGGCTTGGTTGTGGAGATCTTGGCGACAGGAACGCCCTCACTTCCCAGAGCCTGCATAACAACGGGTAATGCGCTTTCCGCGTCCTCCACAACCACGACGAGATCTGAATTTCTCATCATTATGTCCTTCACATGGCTTATCCCCCTAATTCTGTCTAGAACATCCTCAGCAATGGCGTAATTTTCAACGGTAAAACGAATGACCTCCCCACCAACAGAATGTTTTAGCTCTTCAGTAGTGCCTATCTTGACGATCTTGCCGCTGTTGATTATGGCTATCTCATCCGAGTAGAGGTCAGCCTCGTCCATATAGTGCGTGTTAAAGAACACGGTCGTTCCGTATTCGCTCCTAAAGGATGTCAGCCTCTCCCAAACGGCCTTTCTGGCAGNTGGGTCTAGACCTATGGTGGGTTCGTCCAGAAACATGATCTTTGGCTTGGTCAGCATGGCACACGCGATCTCGAGCCTCCTGATCATACCGCCTGAATACGTCTTAACGAGGTTGTTGGCAACCTCCCTCAATCCCATGGTTTCTAAAGCATCCTCAACAATATCTCTCCTCTTGTTGGAGGGGACCCCGTAGATTTTGGCATATATGAGGAGGTTCTCGAAGCCACTGATATCGGTCCAGACGCTCATCTCCTGTGGAACATAGCTGGCAATTTTCCTTATTTCNGCACCCTCCCGGACAACATCAAACCCGAAGACNTGTGCCTCGCCGGAATCGGGCCTGAGCTGAGTGGTCAGGATTCTTATCAAGGTGGTNTTNCCAGCACCGTTGGGACCGAGAAGGGCGAAAACNTTGCCAGCCCCAATATTCAGATCGACGCCGTCCAGTGCCCTGATCNTACCATCATAGGTCTTAACAAGGTCCTTAACCTCGACTGCTAACATATCGAAATTTTAAAGTCGGCAAGAGATAAATTCTTTGTCNCTCGTAACCCTTCAAAGGATCGAGTCTGGCTAATGAGGCAGGAATTGCATTACTCTGAAAGGGGAAAGGCTTCCGCAAAACGCTCCCCGAGCAGAGCTATG
>JGI24721J44947_10006062_pt1 | contig 16412 bp, 19 predicted proteins | sample YelNatPaOPGAMG01_FD_44947 | JGI IMG/M metagenome (IMG submission 44947)
TTCTTTCAAGTGTTCCTGTCTAACCCAGACTATTTCACGGAAAAGCTCCCTGTCAAAGCCCGTTATCGCCTTCAACTGTTCGGCGACGGCGTCGCTTTTCANACTTGCTATTAAAGTNTCATCCTCGAAGAGTTTAAGCTCGTCGAAGTCTTGACTTATGCCTTTTCCACGCTTTTTTAGACCGCGAATTATTTTGTAGCTTCTGCCGTTTTGAGAGAATTGAACTTCAACCTTGCCGCTGTCGGCGCCCTCTCTTAAAAGGTAGTCGTAACCCCTCCCCAATGGTTCGCCGAAAAAGGCGAAATCTATTGCGTATAAAATGCTTGATTTTCCACAGCCTAAACCGCCGACAAGGCAGTTGAAGCCTTTTGCNAATGGCACTGTTGACTTTACGTGGGAGCGTATATTTTCCAATTGCACAATTTCGATTTTCATTGGAAAAGCGCCTCTATTGNNTGTTTAACCTTTTCCTCTTGTTTCTTGATTAGGGGTTCGATTAGGCTGACGGCTATNTGNGCTATTTTTTCAGCCTCATCGCGGCTGTAGCGTTCGGAGAAAATCTGCAAGAAGTATTCGAAGGATTTGGTTTTCAAATCCTTGAGTTCGCCTTGAAATATTGAGCGGACAACTTCCTCCGAAACTTCGCTTTCACGCAACAAAACAATCGGGTGNACAAGTAACGCCTTTTCGGCGGCACCTCTAATTTTTGTTATGTCAACTTCGGCGCGGCTTGCCTCTGCTGGAAGTGTTCCCTTCAAAATGGGTATTATAATTGCGCCTTCCTTGTCCGCGTCCTTAACAAGCTGAACTGCCAATTCGGTTATTTTTGACGGGACAAGTCCGCTAAAGTCGTGTTCTAATACGATAAATTTGCGTGTTGATTCAAGTTCAACAAATTCCAATGAGACCCTTTTCGCTTCGTCGACTTTGACGTGATAAAAGCCCTTTTTGATTCTAGCCTCATCATAATTGACAGTTTCTGTGCATCCGCTGTAAACAAGTATTCCAGACCCAAGTTTTCCTTCATACGACGAGTGCACGTGTCCGGCAGCGTAATAATCGAAGCCTTCTGGCAAGAGTTCTGGAGGTGCCTCAGCCTCCATGTATGGTGGTTTAACGCCTTGGATGTCTAAAGCCATGTGGAGAACGAAGATGTTGAATAGGGATGGGTCTGGCGTTGGCTTGTTCTGCTCCATGAACACTGGCAACTGCTCTTCTGTTTTGCGTCTCGTTCTAAAGTTTGGCACGCCGTAAACGTAGCAGCATTCTTGTTTTTTCCAGCATGCGCCTTCATGTTTTGGCAAATGATAAATCAGCCCGGCACTATCAAGCGGGTTCAGTATTGTTCCAGTTATGATGTTTGGCGCTGAATCATGAGAACCGTCCACTGTTAGAACGGGTATTCCAGCGTCTCGCAGGCGGCTGAAATTTTTTATGGCAGCTTCCAACGTGGCGTTTGACGGTCTCGCTTGATGGAAAAGGTCTCCAGCAATTATTATGAAGTCTGGTTTTAACGCAATAGCCTTGTCTACCAACTCGCTAAAAGCCCTATCAAAGTCTTCGCGCCTTTCTTCTAAACCATACTGCGAATAACCCAGATGTAAATCTGCAGCGTGGATAAAGCTGAAAGCCTTCAAGCGCTTCGCTCTCCTACTTGCTTCGCCGTTTAAAATTGGTGGAAGCACTATTTTAAAATATGTGGGGCTGTTGCAAACATGGTTCTAGGCGGAACAGAAACGTATAAACGGTAATCTCACCGAATTTAAACGTAGAAAAGGGAATGTAGAGGCTGATGCAGTGCGAAAAGTGCGGCAAAGAAGTGTTCTTGCCATTCAAGTGNCCATACTGTGGAGGCTACTTCTGCTCCGAGCATCGTNTACCAGAAAACCATGAATGCCCACAAATGGAAAAAGCGCGAATGCCAGTGTGGGCTACACCGCCAACAATTGTCATACAGAAACAGGAGCCATACGAGTATTCTGTTACATATGTTCCTGTTGAAACGCAGAGGAAGGGAAAAATCCGTTTTAGCACAAAGGAAATTCAACATTTGGTCGTCGCTGCCATACTTGTTGCGGGTATAGCTCTTTCATTGGCAATTCCGCTTGATTCTAGGATGGCAGCCATGAACCCGACGATACTTGCAGCGTTAACAGTAACAATGGTATTATCGTTTTTCGCACATGAACTGGCACATAAAATAACAGCACAAAAACGCGGTTATTGGGCTGAGTTTAGACTAACACTTATGGGGGCAATATTAACGTTGATATCCGTTATTTCGCCAATTTTTAAGGTGATATCGCCTGGCGCCGTTGTTGTATATGGACTTGCGGACAAAGAGAGTTTAGGCACGGTGTCAATTGTTGGACCGACAACAAACATTATTTTGTCAACGATGCTCTTGGTTGCTTATTCCGTTAGTCCTCAAAGTGCATTGGCTTCAATATTTCTGTTCGGCGCGGCTTTTAACGCTTGGATAGCTCTGTTCAATCTTGTTCCATTGGGGATATTGGATGGCTTCAAAGTGTTTTTGTGGAATAAACGAGTTTGGATTTTAGCTTTTGCAGCAAGCCTAATTTTAACATGGTACTCTTACACGCTAATCTTCTGAAAAAGCGTGTCAGCTTTACATTTGAGAAAGGTTATTTACCAAATTGTGCTTATGATTGTACGTGGCAAAATTTTGTGGAATACGGGATGGTTAACAGAGATAGGCACGATATAGTNTTCGAGATTTTGAAAAAGGCAGTTTCTGGAAAGAGGAAAACCGAGATTATGAGAGAAGTTGGCTTATCCTACACTCANTCAAAACAATATTTTAACATGCTTCTCCAGAAAGGCTTGCTGGAAATCGACGATGACAAATTTAAAACTACAGAGAAGGGATTGGAGTTCATGAATAAATGTGCACAATGCCTACTATCGCACTGGAACAAGCAAAAGAAACGTTAGCAAAAACTTTCAGGAAAGCTCTATTGTGACGTGCACTTCTTCTGGTACGCGAATGCGCATTATACGCCTCATAACGTTGCCTTCAGCGTCAATGTAAATGACGCGTTTGTGGATGCGCATTTCCCACTTATCCCAAGTGGATGTTCCTTCGCCGCATGGAGACTTTAAAACGGGAACACGCAATCTCTTTGTTGGCAAAGGTATTGGACCGTTCATTTTGACGCCTGTTTTTTCAGCGATGGCCCTCAGTTCCGCACATACCTCTTCCAGTTTTTTGTAATCTGTGCTTGTTAAGCGTATTCTTGCCATTTTAGCCATCGCATCATTCCTTCAACTTGACGGTTTCTATTGGTGATTACCTTACAACAACCAACCGAAAATAAAAACTTATCGACGCCATTTAGTTTACTTATGCGCTTGCANATGTCAATTTTTGGTTGTTCGAAACTCCAATAGCGACCTACCCCCCTCTAGATTTTTGCCAGCATCTNACGTGAACGCATAAGTTTTATTGAATTGAACGCGTTAATGATGAGAAAAGTGAAGGATTAAGATGGTGAGAAAAAAGTTGAGGGTGAAGGCTATACTCCTAGACTTGGACGGAACAATAGTGGACTCGAGGGAAGCCTACATAGAAGCTTTAAAGTCCGCTTTCGTCGCTGTAGGACAAGAATTGGTTGATGAAAAGGCGGCGCTTGAAATTCCAAGAAGGCTTGAACAGAACTTGTCAATAAACGACTTGATAGGCCATGCTGACGCTCAACGTTTCTTGGAAGTTTACCTTAAAGCGTATTATGAGGCTACAATTACAAAGNCGAAGCCTATGCCTAAAATTTCAGAAANTCTGGACAAGCTTTCAAAGAAGGCGAAGTTAGCTTTGATAACAATGCGCCATGTTCCAAGAGAAAAAGTTATCTCAGANCTCGAGAAGTTTGACTTGTCAAAATACTTTCAGCATGTAGTCACAGCACTTGACACACGAGACCCTAAACCTTCACCAGATGCGCTTATACGATGCGCTGAAGAGCTTTGCGTCGAACCCAGCCAATGTATGGTTGTCGGGGATTCTGTTGTGGATATTAAAGCTGGAAAAAGGGCTGGTGCAAAAACTGTTGCGGTTCTAACGGGAATTTTCTCTCTNAAAGAATTGGAAGCNGAAAAACCAGACCTAATAATTGAAAGCGTCGCTAAGCTTCCAGATTTTATTGAATAANGCTTCAGAAGTGCGTTTAGAATATTCTTTTGTCTGGAATATAGCTGAAAATTACTTAAAAATCTTATAGAGGCAAATGCAAATAAAGCTTAATTAAAACCTCAACGCCTAATTTAACATGGAGAAGGCTTCGGAGCGAGAGCAGATGAACTTCATAGAAATACTATTGTCTGAAAAACTCAAAAACATAAACCCAGCGCTGGACATATACGGCTCAGACCGCAAAGTGCTACAGGTTGCATGCCAAGACCTAACAAACTACTTGAAGGTTCACTGGGACCTCGTGGGCAAAGAGGCAAACGAATGCGAAATAGCTGAACGCCTAGAAAAATTCTTCAACGAAAGCCCACAGGAACTGGAAGAATTTTTAGATGTTTGGACTCAAATGTGGTTTAAAAAGTGGAAGGAACGCGTAAAACTACTTATTGGAAATGAAAATTCAAAACGATGGGACAAGGTTACGCGGATATTGAGCGACGCGGAGCCACTATGGAGGAGGCTTTCAAACCGCCAAGAGATGCAAGAAGTTGTTGTTTCAACCNTTGTTAGAAACGGTGAAATCTGCGGCACAACAATCTTGGCTGAAAATCTTTTAAAGATGGAGCTAGGCGAGAAGAAGCATGCATACGAAAATAACAGCGCAGAAAATATAGTGAAAATGGTAAACTCGACATTAAGGAAAGCTAGAGAATTAGCAAGAAGTAGCGGACCGCTGATTTACGTTAAAATTGATAAAGGCTACTACAACCTAACACGTTAAAATTCGTAAAATCAACGAAGTCTTTCCTTATGAAGATTCCTCGTCTGCCATGAATACTCTCTAATGGATTTTGTTTCGCCGTAACCGCATGCAGCGCAGCGCTTTTTGGTCACATTGTACGCTCTTCTTCCACACCGTCTACAACGTATATGCAGGGTTTTTCCGGCGCGTTTGCCGAATGATGGTGTTCCTTTGCCCAAAAAGCTCACCTTGGCGGCGGCGAAATTAGGACAACGTTGTCTCCGCGTACAATTATTAAGCCTAGTTTCTTAACGTTTTCACTGTTTGTTGTATCTTCGGTCTCTTCTAAAACGAGGTTTAGGTGTTGGTCAAAGCCCTTCAATCTCCCACGTAGGCTTTTTCCGCCCTTCAAGCGGACGAGAACTATTTTCCCGAGGTTTTGTTCAAGGATTTCTGTTGTCATTTCGCTCATTTGAAACCCTCAAATTACATTTTATGTCTTTTATACTTAAACTTATACAATTTAAACCTATCTAAGGAGAAAGCCAATGTCTGAAAAATTTAGAAGGTATTTCCTAAAAACAAAGGAGATAAAGACGCTTGCAGATGAAGTCTCTAAACTGGACATTGCATTGGAAACACTTTTGAAAGAGAAAGTCAACGTTGAAGTTGTCGAGTTTGATGAAGCAAAAGTTTACTTGCTAAATAGTAAACCTCTTCTGGCTAAGGTTGGAGNGAAACTCTTTCCAACACTACTTTTCACCGAATACGTGGAAAAAGCTCCTAAAGTCGTTGTCGACATGGGCGCTGTTCCACACGTGTGCAACGGGGCGGATGTCATGGCGCCTGGAATAAAACATTTCATAGGAGAATTCAAAAGCGGCGACTTTGTTTTGGTTGTGGATGAGAAGCACGGCAAGCATTTGGCTGTAGGCGAAGCGCTTCTTGATAGGGAGGTTGCCGCTGCAACCANGCATGGCAAGGTTGTAAGAAATATTCATTTCGTCGGCGACAAGGTTTGGAATGCCATAAGGAGGATTGGCGGCTAATTAAAATCTAGATTTTGGATTCATAAACTAATTATCTATATTATGGATTTAGACGTGGAATTAAGAAACACTTAAACTTTAGAAAAGCAGATAAAATGTTTAGAGAGGAGAAAATTGCCTGGTTTAAGCGGTATACTGCGTAAATCAAAGAAGGAAGAAAAGGAAGCAGAGCTTAAGGGCGCGTCTGGCAAGACTTACTTGAAGGCTATGCCTCTCCGAGACTTGTCAGATTTGGACGGAGTGAAGGCTGAGGTCAAGTCTGGAAACATCCTAATCCTTAGGATAACTCCTCTCGCAAACAAAAGCATAGATGATGTTAAACGCGCCGTGAACGAATTATGCGAGTTCGCTGAATCCCTCGGNGGAGACATTGCAAGACTTGGAGAAGAACGTGTTGTTATTTGCCCACCAAACGTTAAGATTTGGCGAGAAAAGACTTCAGTTTCAAAGGAAACAGTTGTTACAGCAGCCTAAAGGTTTCCATAACAGAAGGCGCGAAAGCCTGCAGCCCCATCCTCTTCTGAAGGAAATTCGCGATGCTTAAGCATTTGGCTTTTTCACCGTGACAAACAATGACTCTTTCTGGCTCTGGCTTCAGATTTGATATGTAACTTATTATCTGCTTTCTATCTGAGTGCCCAGAAAAGCCCTCAATTGATTCCACGCGAAGCCTAACCTTTATCAAGTCAAGTTTGCCNTCACTGTTTAGGAGCGTAACCTCGTTTAGGCCTTTTTGTACGCGTCTTCCCAATGTGCCTTCTATCTGGTAGCTGACGAATATTATGGTGTTTGCTTCGCTTTCAGCCAGCGCCTTAAAATACTCGATTACTGGTCCGCCTTCAAGCATGCCAGAAGTTGCCAAAATGATGCATGGTTCACCGTCGATTATGTCCTGTCTAACGTTTGGATGCTCAACAATTGTGAAGTAGTCTGACTGGAATGGGTTAACGCCCTCGTGGAGTATGCTGTTACGCACTTCTCTGCCCAAATATTCCGGATAAGCCGTGTGTATAGCTGTTGCTTCAGAAATCATGCCTTCAATGAAAACTGGAGCTTCCTTCATCAGCCCACGCTTCATATAACCATCAAGGATAAGCATAATTTCTTGAGCTCTCCCAACCGCGGGCACTGGTATCAAAACTTTTCCTTTACGCTCCAAAGTTTCGTTTACTATTGCCGTTAGGCGTTCCTCAGCTTCAACGCGTGAAGGCATAACGTCTTCTGGACCGCCGTAAGTGCACTCGGTTATGACTGTTTCAACTCTTGGGAATTCTCTGGTGGCAGCTTCAAGAAGCATTGTTCTCGCGAACTTGTAGTCGCCAGTATAAACGATGTTGTGCAGTCCCTCGCCTATGTGCAGGTGCACAAGCGAAGAGCCCAAAATGTGCCCAGCATTATGAAGCGTTAAGCGAATGTCTGGAGCTATATCCGTAACAACACCGTAACGCAGCGGAATAGTGTGTAAAACGCATTCTCTAACGTCTTTCTGGTCGTATGGCGCTATAATTCCCTGCTTGCTGGCTACGTCTAAATAGTCAAGTTGAAGAAGCGTCATTAAGTTGGAAGTTGGAGCTGAACAGTAAACTGGTCCATCATAACCATACTTGTAAAGGAATGGCAAAAGTCCACAGTGGTCAAGATGCGCGTGGCTTATTACAACAGCGTCCAGAGAGTCAAGCTCAAACTGTGCATTGTCAAGCCTCGGAAAAGACTCAAAGGGCTTGGAGGAACCAGGGTTTATGCCACAGTCGAGGAGAACGCTGCTTTCGCGTGTCTGCACGAGAAAGGCTGACCTGCCAACCTCTTGGGCTCCGCCTAGAACGGTTATGCGTAGATCTCCAACATCGTAAAGTTTGGGTCTGAAAATTCTTTCGCCGATTGTGCGGAGTATGCGCTCCCTTTCCTTGCTTTCTGAGTGAAGGTAATGCCTCATATGCGTGACAATTTTTGAACNCAGAGGCGGACTTCTCAAAACATGTGGGCGCCACTTTGTCTGCCTAATTATTTCTTGCAGCACAGCGCCATTTTTACCTATGACTAGCCCAGGCTTTTTTGCTTCAATTATTATTTCACCNAGGCTTGGGTCGAAGTTTATGTCTGTCACTTCTGCCTCTGCTGGAATTATGGATTTGGCTATCCTTTCAGCTTCTTTTTCTGGGAGCCTCACNGAAGGGTCTGAGCGCACAACTATCCTTTTTCTTATTACGTTTACTATGTCTGCGATTAGGCTGCTTTGCTCAACGAGCAACTCTGGCTTTTTAGTGTAAACTGCGAGTGTTGAGCCTTCATATTCTATTCTGGTCACTTCAACTTCTTTTGGCACGTGCTCTAGTATATAGTGGCTTATTTCGATTTTTTCTCGGTCAGAGTTAGGCGTCACTTCCTAACATCCTCAACTTGATAACAGCTTTTTCTTTTCCTTCTCATCTAACTCGCGGTAACCCTTACCGTCTATAACCGCAACATTAAAGCTGTCTCCGCTTGCTGCGTCCCGCTTCATGGCAGAATTAACAGCCTTAACAACTATTGGCAGAAACTCCTCAACAGTCACGTCCTCGCGGTACCTGTCCTCTAAAATTCCATAGGCTATTGGCGAACCAGAACCAGTGGCTACACATTTCTCTTCGGTTAAGCTGCCCAACGGGTCTATAGAATAAACATGCGGTCCTTCTTCGTCCACTCCACCTATTAGAACCTGCGTTAGAAGGGGCAAATATCTGGCTGAGAATAGGAGGTTGGCGATTAGCCTCGCACCAGAGCTTACTGGTATGGGTCTGCCCATGTTTATCTTGTAGAGTTGCGCGTTTGCCATTAGAATGTCGACTGTTCTTTGGGCGTCTGCAAGCGAACCAGCAATGGTCATTGCCAAGTGGTCATCTATCTTGTATATTTTTTTGCCGTGCTTGTGGGCTACGTAAAAGCCCATAGTTACTCGCGTGTCCGAAGCCAGGATTACGCCGTCCTTGCACACCACGCCTATCGTTGTTGTTCCTTTCAATGCTAACTTATCGACTGCGTCTTTACTTATCATCTTATTTTCTCCCAAAACCTAAACAACTCGGATTAGTTCGCTAGGAAACAGCATCATCTAATCACACCGTGACATTTATTAACATTACGGTTAAAGNGAGGAGAAATCAATAGCATTTAAATGGCGAAACGCCCACTAATCTAGGGTTTAGGCAAAATTGAAAATAACATGTTTAACGTGATTGATTTGCCCCTAAAACACCATCAAATGCAACTTCCAAGAGAAGTAATCGTTGGAAACGGCACTATAGAGTGTGTTCCAGAAATTACTCTACGATTGGGANTCACAAAATCCGCGTTAATAGTTGCTGGCACACGCACTTACGACATAGCTGGAAAAACCGTGAAGGAACTCCTTGAAAAAAACGGATTAGAAGTTAACACTGTTCTTGTCAATTCTGCAACCGTTAAGGATGTTGAAGCAGTTGAAGAAAGAATCAAAGTTTTGAAGCCTCAAGTTGTTTTTGGGGTGGGCGGCGGGACAAAAATAGATGTTGCAAAGTTAAGTTCAGCCCGCCAGCAAGTCCCCTTCATAAGCGTTCCAACAACAGCCTCACATGATGGAATAGCAAGTCCACTATCCTCTGTTAAGGGTTTCGAAAAGCCCTATTCAGTCATGGCTCAAGCGCCGATAGCCATAATCGCAGACACGGACATAATAATGCAGTCGCCTTGGCGCTCCATTATAAGCGGATGCGGAGACGTAATCGCAAAGTTCACCGCGGTAAGGGACTGGAAACTTGCACATAGAGAGCAAAACGAGTATTATGGAGGTTACGCTGCAAGCCTAGCCCTAATGAGCGCAAAACTCATAATTGAAAATGCTGACACAATTAAACCAGACAATGAAGAGGGACTACGCATACTCATTGAGGCGCTGATAAGCTGTGGAGTTGCAATGAGCATTGCTGGAAGCAGTCGCCCATGCAGCGGGTCTGAACACCTTTTCAGCCACGCCCTAGACATAATTGCCTCTCATTCACATGGATTGCACGGTGAACAATGCGGCGTTGGAACAATAATGATGGCTTACTTGCATAGGGCGAACTGGAAGCGTATAAGAGACACGTTGAAAAAGATTGGGGCGCCGACGGATGCTGAAGGCTTAAACGTGAAGGACAGCGACGTGGTAAGGGCGCTGGAGCTTGCCGCAAACCTAAGACCAGAAAGGTACACGATTCTTAACAANCTTAACTTGAACCGTGAAGCCTACGAAAAGGTTGCAAAAACAACAGAGGTTATATGAAAGTTTTAGGCTTGGTTAGCTGGAGCTTCTTCCTTTTTTGGTTCAGCCGCCTTGAACGTTTCGCTGAACTTTACTGTTGTTATTTCTGGGAAGAACTTTTGTATGTCGATGGCTATTCCACGCTTTGCCACTTGAATTCCTTCGAGGTAGAAGGCTTCCTGTGGCATTTCAATATTAACTGTTTTAGCCTTAACTGCAAACTTGAATTTGCTACTTTCNACTGCTGGAATTCTCCTATGGATAAGCGCCTCTACCTTTTCCTCCATTGTCTCCAATTTCTTCTTAACAGTAACCTCGTAAACCAACGTTTTCCCAGCAAGAGGCGGATTAAAGTCTAATAGAACTCTTCCAGCCCCTATGGCGCGTACTACAGCGAGTTTTCCATCGTATTCCACGCGCATTCCAAGGCTTGGAGTTATTCCCTTATCCGTCAAATGCCTAAGCGGAACGCGCCTAACCTTTTCTGGGTCACGCGCTCCAAAAGCCTTGTCTGGCGGTATTTCAACAACTGATTGTTTGCCAATTTCCATGTTCGTGAAGCTTTCATCTAACGCTTTCAGAACCCATCCTTCGCCTACGACGACGAGCTTTGGCTCGTAGATTTCTCCTTCCTTNTATAAGCGTTCTTTTTTTGCTACATCCTCCATTGTTGTATCGAAAACTTCGCCTGTCTCCTTAACTTTCGCGATGTAGTCGATTAGTATGAAGTCACCTTTTTGTAGAGGCATGTTCCTCATTCCTTTTATGGCATTGCATGTAGCTTTGAACTCTAATAAAAACTTTCTTCACTTTTTCGCTAAAATTTATTAGACTGCTGTGTTCACCATAAACTGAAATGATACGCCTAAGCCTAACGGATTTATTTGCAGAAAACCCCTACATAATCACGATACTATGGGTCATCGTCACAGCCGCTGTTGCGCTGATTATNGAAAGGATTTCCACAAGATGGTTGAGGCGAGTTATAAAGAATAGGGAGATTCCACCAGAGGTTGGAAATGGACTTGTACTGACTGAAAGAATAATAATATTGATAGGTGTTACAATAGCGCTTCTCCACGTTGGAGGGCTACCATCAGAAACCCTCATAAGCCTTTCAGCCATAGGAGGCGCGGCAGTTGGATTCGCGTCTACACGAACAATTGGAAACATTATGGCTGGACTTTTCCTTTTTGCGACACATCCATTTCGCGTAGGCGACTATGTCCGAATAGACGGCATCGAAGGAATAATTCAAGAAATAACGTTGAATTACGTGAAGATTTTAACGATTTCTGGAAACATAATTTCGATAAGCACTCAAAGAATGCTGGATAGGGACATAACCAACTATCGGTTTGTGGATGAAGAAGCAAATATGTACTGCTACGGGTTCGAGTTAGCCTTTGACCACGCATTGACTGTTGATGAGCTGGAAAAGACTCTTGATAAAGTTCTTGAAAAATATGCTGGGCAAATGCCTAGAAAACCAGACTATCAGGCAACTGGGATAACAGCTTTCGCCAGAAACTACAGAATTTACATTTACGTTAAAGAAGCAGCAGACATCTTCAAGTTTTATCCTCAAATTACGCGGGAAATAATCCAAGCATGGGAGAAAGCAAAAAGTCAAGCTGCACTAGCTAAGTGAATCCATTAAATTTAAGTTCTACATAACAAGAGTGTTTCTGAGCTAGAAAAGAAGGTTCTGGTTTGGCTGAAGAGAAGTCNAATGCNAATGCNCGTAAGGTTGCCTATCTTGGAATTTTATCGCTTGGCATAGTAAGCCTAATGGGCGACATAGTTTATGAAGGCTCAAGAGGCATAGTTCCAGACTACCTGATGTTTCTCGGCGCATCACTAGCCATAGTAAGCTTCGTCGGTGGACTCGGCGAATTCTTAGGCTATACAATGAGACTTTTAGGCGGATATTTAGCGGACACAACCCGCGCCTACTGGGTCTTCATATTCCTAGGCTACGGCCTAATAGTTTCAATTCCGCTTCTGGGACCGTTAGGCACTTTAGGCTTGGGAGCAGCCATAACCCTAGTTTTGCTTGAGAGATTCGGAAAGGCTATAAGGTCGCCTTCACGCGACACGCTTCTATCAATAATAAGCAAGGATGTTGGCGCTGGTAAAGCCTTTGGTTGGCATGAGCTTTTAGACCAGATAGGCGCGATAATTGGTCCAACCATAGTGTTTGCGTTGATGTTTGTAAGCGCCAACAATTATGGCTACACTTTCACCTTTCTTTTCGTGCCATACGCAGTACTCCTAATCGTTTTGGCTTACACCTACAAGAGGTTAGGTGCAAAGGTTGCCGTTGTAGAAACGCAGAGGACCAGTGAAAAAGCAAAGCTTGAAAGGGGATTTTACATTTACACTTTTGCCGTTCTATTGAACACTATGGGGCTTATCTCATACACGATTATATTGGCTAAAGCTTCAGACGTTCTGCAGCTAACTGGAGAGCAGTGGCTTGTCCCATTAATGTACACGTTTATTCAAGGGGTAGACGCGCCATCCGCTTTGGTTTCTGGATATGCCTATGACAAGTTTGGGATAAGGATTCTTGTTGCGCCTTTCATAATTTCGGTAATTCCATCCTTGCTTGCCATCGCCAGCAACGAACTACCAATTCTGTGGGTTGCCGCGGCATTTTTTGGCTTAGTCCTTGGAATGCACGAGTCGGTTTACCGCGCAGCAGTATCCGCGTTTGCGCCAGTTTCCTCCAGAGGCATGGCTTACGGCATTTTTAACACTGTTTATGGAGTTGGCTTTCTCATAAGCGGCGGATTATACGGCTTATTCATAGCATGGAACACTCCGCTTATACTCGTAGTTTGCTATGTTGTCGTAATTCAGACGGTTGCAACTTTTTTGCTGCTTAAGGCTTGGCNGTTGAAGCATCAGCCCGAACAAGCTTAATGTACTTTTGCGGAACGCTCTTGCACAAGTAAACTTTGTCGGTTGCCCTAAGGAACTTCAGCCCATCCCTTCTGGCGGCTTCAGCATCAATCTCCAAAACAATTGGGGTGCTTGTTCTTCGCATTCCAACTTCTCTTGCAATTTCGATTGTTGGGGACAAGTGAACCCATCTCCGACGCATTGGTTTAAGTCCTTCCCTCAAAATTTTTGATGCTGCATTAGGCGTTGTTCCATGATAAAACACTTTTACATTTCTGTCCTCTTCAAGTTCAAGCTTCACTGGAACAGTATGCCCATATAAGGCTCTAATTTTGTTGCCGACAACCTCAAAGCGTTTCCTACCACCTTTTTCAACAATTTCCAAAACAAAACTTTTGTCAACGCTGAAACACTGATTGAGTTTTTCTAGAAGCNTGTCCAAATCCACAAAACCATGCTCGTCCATGCCCAAGCCTTTTGGGTTGTGCCTCAAAAGATAACTCATGTACTTACTAACCTTAACACGCAAGTCGTCGCCCATGCTCGCACGGCTCCAACATCAGTCAGATTTTAGTGAAATCGATATGCATATTGTCGCGTGAATATTGTGTCCATTCCGCCATTATCGGCTGAAAACCCCGCATGCTGTAAGCCTCATAAACTTCCTCAAACTTTTCGAGGACCCGCTTTAAAAGCGGTTCAAGCGCCACTTTTCTTTTCAACTTCTCCCTTAACGATGTTGCGATTGGCTTAAGCTCTTCTGGAAAATCCTTTACGATTACAGAGTTGACGTTTATGCCCATGCCAACCACGACGTAATTCACCTCTTCGCCTATGCTACTCATTTCTGCAAGTATTCCGCAAACTTTCCTTCCATCAAGCAGCACATCATTAGGCCATTTAACTTCAACTCTTAAACCATAACCTTCGCTTAAAACTTTGACAACAGCTAAACAAGCAACCACAACAATGCCAANAGCCTCATTAACCTTCATTTTCGGCCTCAAGATGATGGAGAAGTACAGTCCGNCTTTAGGTGAAAACCATTTTCGCCCATATCTTCCACGTCCAGCAGTTTGCTCTTCAGCAACCACAACCGTGCCTTCGGCAGCACCATAACGTGCCAGTTTCTTGGCGAAATTATTTGTGGAATCCACCTTACGCAATAAAATTATTGTTTTTCCAAACTTTTTTGTTTGTAAGCCTTCTTGGATTTTGTCAACGTTCATGAACGATTACGAGTCCTAAGGCTTTTCTACAAGCTCCATTAGGACGCCTTTTGTGCTTTTCGGGTTAATAAAAGCGATTTTTGCTCCCTCAGCGCCAGACCGCGGCTTTTCATCAATGAGCATCATGTTTTTACGCTTAAACTCTTCCAGCGCCTTCTCTATATTTTTGACTTTAACGGCGATGTGGTGTATGCCTTCGCCGCGGCTTTCAAGAAACTTTGCAACTGGACTATCATTGCCAGTTGGTTCAAGAAGCTCAATTCGTGTTTCGCCGCCAGATGAGAGAAATGCAACTTTAACTTTTCTTTCTGTTAGGACATGTATGCCTTCAACTTTAAAGCCTAAAATTTCTCTGTAAACTTTTAGGGCTTCATCTAAACTTTTTACGGCAACACCAACATGGTCGACGCCAAAAAACATCACATTTCAGCTCCTTGTTTTAGATGTCAAAGTCCATGTTAAAAAGTTTGCTGCAGCAAAAGCCTAAAACAGCTCCACTTATCCCTAAACACTTGACTTTTCTGTTAAGAGACACCAACAGAAAATTTAGTAATGTTTAAGGGATTGAGAGGGCATAGAGAGTGATGGTGGTTATAGATGAGGTGGGTTACACGTGAATATGTGCATGTTGATAGGACAGCGTGTCCATGGCTTATAAAAAAGTTCATAGATCCAGAAGCGGAGTTTATCTTTGTGCCTGTAGAGAAAATAGAAGAAATTTCAAAAAGCAAGGGGGCAATTCCTTTTGACGCGCCAGGAGTTAAGCTTGGTCATAGGGATGGAAAATGCAGTTTCGAGACTATAATAGAAGAATACAAGTTAAAAGACCCTGTGCTTCAAGAACTCGCGAAGATCGTTAATTCAGCAGATACGGGTGACAGCGAATTGGCGGCTGAAGGAGTAGGGTTAAGTGCAATAATGACTGGCGCAAGATTGAATGTCAAAGACGATTTTGAGGCTGTGGAAAAAGCAGCATACATCTATGAGGCGCTTTATAGTTATTGCAAATATAAATTGCTCCGTGAAAAGCATAAAAAAGAGTTAGAGGGAATGAGCACAAAACAGCANCGTGAATTCTTGCGAAAGAAAATGCAAGAGCCACTACGCTAAATGTTAATCCGCCCTTTTTTATTATTTAATCGTTAAGCAAACGCTGAACAACTGATTTATAACATAATTTTCTAACAGTCTATTATGTTGTTCGTTACTTTTGTTTTGGAACTCTTGATAAGNCAAATGATAAACCTGCTAATAGGAGCAAAATGCTTAGGGAGAAGAAGACTCCAACATATTGTAGGCTCGTTGCAAGTATCAAACCGCTGATTATGGGTCCAAGCGTTTGTCCCACATCCATCATGGTGTCGAGGAACCCCATGGATGTCCCAACAAGCTCCTTAGGCGTTAACTCACTTATCAGGGCTGGCGTTGAGGCCGTTACACTGGCGAAGCCGAACCCATGAATTAGAGCCAGCAAAAGTAGAGCCCAGAAACTGGTGACGAAAGGAATTACCAACATGGACACCNCTGAGATTATACAACCCAATATTATTGGCGTTCGCCTCCCAATCTTATCTGAAAGCCTTCCAACGTAAGGTCTTGCGAAAATTGCAATGCCAATTATGCTTGTGATAATAATACCAGTTAAGAACTCATCTAACCCAGCGACCTCCGGCAAATAACCAGCCAAAAAGAACTCTGCAGAGCCATAAACATAATATATGCTTGCTTGGACGAAACTAACGGTCAACGCTCCACGAGTATGTATGACAATTCGCCATCCATGGAAAATTTTCTTAACAATTTCACTGGATTTGGGTTGCCGAGTGCTTATGATTTGTTTTCTTTCCGTCAAAAATGGAAGAGCCATAATCAACGCTGTGACGCCCGCTATAGCCACACACAAGTAAAGCGTGTGAAAATTGTTCGTCGTCGCAAAAAGTATGTAGCCACCTAAAGCTGGCGCGATAACTCTTCCAACGTTGGTCGCTGAAGAGAAAAGGGAAATTCGTTCTCCACGCTTAGTTGGAAATAGTTCGGCTATTGAAGCCTCAGCAACCGGCACAAAAATCGCAGTTGCGAATCC
>JGI24721J44947_10006079_pt1 | contig 16394 bp, 12 predicted proteins | sample YelNatPaOPGAMG01_FD_44947 | JGI IMG/M metagenome (IMG submission 44947)
GAACGCTAGATACGATCCCGCAGCGATGGTGCTCGAAGTCTCGCTGGTCTTGGTCAGCGCGCTACCGTCGGCCAGTTTGCCGTAGTAGTTGATCGTGCAAGCGCCATCATTCGCGTTGCTGGAATCAAACGGATCCCTCGACGTGTTGATGATGGCAATGCCGGTGTCGAACCCTGCCTGGTTCGTGACAAACGGGAAGAGCAGGTTAGACACGCAAGCGTTGATGGACAACAGCTTGGGAACGCTCGCCGGCGGAGCATCCTGGAACCGCGGATACGCAAGACCCGCAGACAGGNTGTCCACGGTGGCAGTGTTGGCGCCGCTCACCGTCGCCGGATACGCGGGACCGAGCACACCGTAAACGTTCGCCGTGCCGAGCGCCGGCAGGTTGCTGGGACCGCTGAAGNNGTACTTGATCCAGATCGGGATCCAGACAGTTTCGATCACGTTCGGATCCACGTTGCCGACTTCCCAAACCGATATGCCGTTGCCGTTGGCGTCTAGAACCACTTCGGACAACTGTACTATGTTGCCGCTGGTCTGGCCGCCCACGGTCACCGTAGAGTCGCTGGAGCCGCAACCCGGGAACCGAATGGTCAGCAAGCTGGTCTGCGAAATCGGGGTGGCCGCTACGCCGCCGTTGCCGTACGCATCCGTGCCGGTCAACAGCGTCGCCGTAGTGTTCTTCGTGCCGCCGTAAGTATTGGTGGCGCCGGAGCTGTCCTTGCCCGTGAACACCACGTTGTTGGTGGCGACAAAGAGGCGGACGCCCGCAGGCACGTTGGTCCACTTCGCGATCAGCCGCGTGCTGTTGGTGGCGAAGCCCGTCTCTGAACCCAACTTGGTGCTATTGATGAACCCGTTTTCAGAGGTCGATACCACCTGACCCGCAAACGAGTCTGCCTGAGCTGCTGGTTTCACTCGGAACGCCGTAGCGAAGTTCTCCGTGAAGCGGATGCCCAGGTTCGACGATAGCGTGGTCCGCTGGAGCGTGAACAGGTCTCCGCTTTGCCCTTGGCACTGGTTGAAGCCCATAGCGGAGGTACGGTCGCCGGTGTTGTTGCAGTTGGTGACCGAGAACGTCATGCTCTGCTGGACGTAGCCAAGCACCTGTTGCGGATTGTTCACGGGAACGGAAGTCGAACCGGAGATCGACACGTAGACGATCAGTTGCTGAGGCAGCAAGCCGCCGCCAGTGGCGCCCGCCGGCAACAACCTCGTGGCGTCCACACGAATGTTCGTCATGCGGATCACCAGCACGTTCGCCGGATTCGAACCCGGAGGCGCGATAGGAACACCCATCCACGCGATCGCCGTGTCGCTCACCTTCTGACCCCGGAACGCATTGTAGGTTGGGTAGTCATTGACGTTCGGCACATTGGTCACGGGGCGGACGCTCAACGTAGTCGCGTTGGGCTCGCCGATGAGCAACAGCGCCTCGTTGTAACCCGGCACGCCGGCGAGGAGCTTGCTCGTAATGTTTGTGTTCGCGAAAATCTGAATGTTCGCCAGGAATGGCTGCGCGGGATTGCCGCCCGTGCAATTCAGGACGAGATCGCCTGCCAGTTCCGTGTAACCTTCAGCTCGCAAAATTGGCGGTACACCGGCGTTGGTGGAACACGTTAACGCCGGCTGGGCACTGGCGGTCACGGCGCCTAACAGCAACACCGCGGCCAGAACCAGGAACCATTTGCGAAAATCTGCCATTTCCTTCTCCTTGTGGAAATCTGGTTTCGAATTGAATGGAAGGTCCTTTGTTTGCCGAGCCTACGCGATGTATCGCTTCCCCGGCCGGAGCGTGTCGTTACTTCCGCCGCTCTCTTTGACCCGGGTCGCGTCCACTCATACCCGCCGCAAAGCTCGATACCTGATCAAAATGCAATATGCGCTCGTGGGGATCGCGAGTACTGCCGGCCGCCTCTTCTCTTTTACTTCGGAAGCGGTCCTTCTCTTTCATACCACCGGGGGCGTCCGTCCGTCAACCCGCAACGGACATTATTTTACTGCCCGGCGCCCCGAGCGCGAAAACGCTTATCCGTTTCCGATTAAAACACAGCGCCAACGTCAAGTCAACTGAATTTCGGTAAAGAAACTTTAATCTCATTGCAGGGAGACCTCCACCGGGTTGCTGGCGACGCCGCCCTGCCGGAGAGTCAATGGCTGGGAGAGACCTGGCGGGAAATCCGCCGGAATGGTCACGTTCACTTGGTATACACCCACGAAGCCGGGCGCAAGTCCGGCGAAAAATGGCGTAAGCTCCCGGCCGCTGATGAGGACGGTGACCGGCTCTTGCGACACTTGCAGACTCCCCTGGCTACGAACCGCCCCCAAACCCGTAGCGTAGATGACGAGCGCTTGCCCCCGAGCCGCGGGATTTGTAGGCGCGTTGAGTTTTCCATCCTGGTTCGCCACTGCCCCCTGGTTTCCGCTGAGGACGAAAATGGCGGGCGCCAAACGGGCCACCTCCACCTGCTGTTCCGCCTTGCCGTATGGAGACTGCACAACGATAGCAGTCACGCCCGGCGGCGCCTCGAAGGGAACTTGCACGTTCAACTGAAACGNGGATGCGGCGACCACGGCAGCAGGTCGCCCGGCAATCGTAACCTGCGTTTTCGCTCCTTCGCGGGAAAGTCCGGCGCCGAAAATGGCGGCCAGTCCGCCGGGAGCAATACCGGGAGCGAACGTCGCGGCGCTTACCACCGAATCCGCCCGGAAGGAAGCCTCGAGCACCGCCGCCACCCACCGCGAGCCATTCTTTTGGATCTGAAAAGCGCCCTCGGCGGAAGCGAACAGGTCGAAACGGCTGCCCGACGGCCCTAGATCCGCTAAGTACAGACGGTAAGGAGAGGTTCCATCCGAGTTCAACTGGTACAGAGTTTCCGTGCCGGGGCAGTAGGTCATCTGGTAAGTTTCCGGCGCAGCGGCGGGCGCTTGCCCCGGCAGCGCCGGCCAGCCCGGAAAAGCAAACGCATTCCCGCACACGCCCGAGGGTGAGAAAATCTTAATTCGCACCCCTGAGGCAGCCGTGACAAACCCGGTTGTGGCCGGAGGCTGGGGAACGAGGCGTAGAACCCCCGTGAGGGTGGCCTTGTAGCTGTGCGAATCCAGCACAAAACCGCCCAGATAGTCTTGCAAGTTTGTCCGGGCGAAGGTAGGGTTGGGGTCGTGGATCTGAATCCCGCCGTCGGCGTCGATGCCGGTGGCTACCGCGAAATGGGAACCGGCGGGGATCCCGTCCATGGTCAAAGAAAGCGCCAATACGGGCGGGATGCCCTGTGCGAGAGCATCCCGGACGCTTTCCAGCGTGGGCGGATCGGTGAGGGCGGTCAACCCGCCGCCCACAAACCCGGCCACGCGCCACGGATTCACAATCCGCACGGTGGAAGTCTTCGTGGGCGCCAGGTACCCGTCGCAGGTTTCCACCCCCTCGGCATCGACGCTGCAAAATGCACCCAGATATTGATTCAAAAGGATTGGGTCGGCCAAACCAGAGGGCGATGGCAAATCTTTGCGATCCTGATGGTACCGTATCACCGAGGCGATCGCGGCGAGCATGGCGCCCTGGGTGGCGATGGCGCCGCCGCCATCGCCGATGCGGTCGTCCCCGGTTTGCATCAGGCGGGGGAAAGAACTCAAGCTGACGGCTGCGGCGCGGGCGCTGAAGGTTGTTGGCGCAATGCCGGGAATCCGCGCCGTACACAGCACCACGCCTTCGGAAGTAGGGGCGCGCAACTGCGCCCAGGCTTGCCCGGAAGCGTCGGTGACGGTGGAGGAAGCGACTACTTGAGCCCCGGGAGATGCCTCAAAAGCCACCGTTACGCCAATCACCGGGCGTCCGCTCTGATCGCGCACGGCGAGCCGGACAGGACGTGGAAACAGGCCCCCCGGAACCGTAACTTGATTATCCCCCTCGACTTTGACGAGTACGGGCTTCAGCTCCGCCAGGGAACGAATGGCGAATGACCCCGAAGCGGTAGCGCCGCTTTTGACGCCGGTAGCCTGGACGCGCACCGTAGCGCTGGCGGCATCCACAGGCACGTANATCTCCCAGGCGTAAGCGCCGGTCTGCGTCGGCACGACAAAATCCGGGCGCCCGCTCACGGAAACACGCACAGTCTCGCCGTCGGGGAANCCTCCCACTGCGACGCGCACACGGCTACCCGCTAGAGCCACAGGCGGCTGAACATCTACCGCCGGGGTGCGCGCACGGTAGATGACCGCCGGATCGGATTGCCCCGGAGCCAAGTCCAAAGTGCCGCCTTCAAATTCTTGGAGCCCGTGCCCTTCGCGCTGGTACTCATCGCCCCAGGGCAGACCGAGACTTCCCCCGGGGCCTCCAAGCAGGAGGTACTTGGAAAGCAAGGTCCCAGCCACAAAGAATGCATGCCCGGCTTGGGCTCCGCTCTGGACGGCGTAAATGTTGCCTTTCTCAAAAGCTTGAGCCACGCCAGCCGTAGCGGCGAAGGAGAGCACCTTGAGCGGATCCGATACAGGCGATCCGGCGCGCCCGGTCTCGTAACCCAAACTGGCCCACTTGGTTAAAATCAGGCCGCTGACCACCCGCGGCGGATTACCGGCAAGCGCCCCATTTTGAAATAGTTGCCGGCCGCCGGGGGTTGCGTCNGAGGTGGGATAACCCAAATCCCCGGTTGGTCCACCTAGTTCCAAGTACCGTTGCAAGAGGGGACCAGTGACCACCCACGCCACGGCGCTATCGTCAGCCACGGCGATCCAGTAACGCGCCGAATCGTTGTTTGCCGAGGTGAACTTCTGAACGTAGCCGTTCCCCACGCGCTGAACCGGGTCCTCAGTCGGCAGTCGCAGCGCCAGCTTGTTGCGGTTCACGGCATCCTGGATCGCCTGACGGACTACGGCATTGGGCGCGCCTTCCCCTACAGCGCAACAAGTCGCCGCCACAATCACTTGCACCGGTGAGCTGGATTTACCCTCGACCACCGCCGTAATATTCGCCGTGCCCGCGCCCACAGCCTTGATCGTGGCGCTCAGCCCGCTGCCCTGGACGGTCGCCACCCGCCCGTTCGTGGTCACCCAGTTGACTTGGCGGTCCGAAAGCGTCTGGCCGTCGTTTCCCGTGACCGTTGCGGTGATTTGCCGGGTTTCGCCGATGGTCATTTGCAACGAGGCGCCGCCTCCCGTGATGGAGACCGAACGGACGCCGCTNCGCAATACCGCCGCCCCGCCCTGGGGATCATACTCGATCGCACCGCCCTCAAAAGACTGCCGCAGCTTACCGCCGGCCACTTCCAGCTCCTCGGTAACCGGAAAACCGAGAATTCCGTTGTGTGCCCCGTATTGCGCGTAGAGCTCGTAAATGGGGCTCCGGACGGCGTTGATTCTGCCATTGAGGGTTCCCGAAGTAATGTTGTAAATGGCGCCATGCGAGAACGACTGCATGGTTGCGTTCGTCTGGCTCACCGCAGAGACCACAGCGGTTTCCGCAGATTTTGCAGCGCCCATGCGCGACAGGCCGTCATTGACGCTCCAGCGGGTGAAATAAGGATCGCGCAGGATGAACGTCTGGCCGTTCACCGAGTAGGCGGTGTAATAAAAGATCGCGTAATTCTTGTCGAAGATCTGGTAATAGCAGGTAAGATCGCCTCCGGAAGCGCATGGCGTTGTGTCCATGTGCGGGTAGCCGTAGGTGCTCACCTGAGACTTGTATGCGGCGTAAATGCCGGGGTACACCTGCCAAACGTCATAGACGTCCGTGTCGGAGGGATTGCTATCCCGGTTAGGCTTGACCAGCGCGTAGCGGGTTCCGCTAGTGTTCGAAGCGTCAATAAACTCCTGAACCAAGCCGGTGGGACCGAAGGCCTGGACCTGAGTCGAGGGCCCGCTGACCAGCCGGTTGAATCCGTTCCGGTAATACGCGCTTTGGAACTGGACCTGAATGGCCTTGGTCGGCGCCCCGCCGCCAATTTCGATTTGCGCCCAGCAAGCTGAGCTAAGTAACAGAAAATACGTTAACCGCCGGAGCATGCAGGAAAACCCGAATTCAGTGTAACCCGTCCAGGATACCCAAGTTTCGGTGGCCCGGAGTGAGCGACGGGCGGCTTCTCATTCCCATTCGATCGTTCCGGGAGGCTTATGGGTAAGGTCGTAAAACACGGCGCAAACGCCAGGAATTGAGAGCAACAAGGTGGCCATTTCTTCGAGCAGAGGGGAGGGCATGGGCACCGATTGGGCGGTCATTCCGTCTACAGAATGAACAGGGCGCAGCACCACAGAATCCGGCAATCCCGCAACGCCCACAGGGATCAGGATCACCGGAAACTGCCAGACTTCCTTTTCAAAACCCGACTCATGACAGAGCTTGCGGACCACTGCGTCGGCGGCGCGAAGCCGTTCCAGCCTCGTCGCATCCAACCCGCTTTCCCATACCTTCATGTCCATGAGCGGCGCGCTTGACTTCACCCGCGCCACCACACGGTTGATGCCGGAGATGCGGTTAATTAGGGCGGTGGCGCGCTCTTGGGATTCTCCCCCCAGCGCGGGCGCTTCCTCCAGGGCGAGCACTGGGCGATAGCTACGCGAATCACCCTGCACGCCCACGGAACGCACGGGCAGAAGCCAACCCTCTTCGACCTGTACGGGGGCTTGCTGGTGCTCCGAGCACAGACAACGATGGCGAGCCCCGGCCCCGGAAACGGATGTCGCTCCAGCAGTTCCGCCGGAAGGCCGAGTTCACGTCCGATTTCCCGGACTTCGTCTTTATATAGCAGACTCAACGGCTCGACAATCCGGTTTTCGGTGATCAAGCGCTGAATGCCCGCCACACGGTTATGATGGGTCTTAATCACATCCGCTTTGGAAGCGCCGCCGGATTCGATCGTGTCCGGATAAATGGTGCCCTGGCCTAAAATCCAGTTCGCTTCCAGAAAATGCCCGGATTGAAGGATCTCTTCCTGCACTTCGACGAATTTCTCGCCGATGATATGGCGCTTGCGTTCCGGATCGCAGACGCCCGCCAGAGCGTCGAGAAACCTGCTCCGGGCGTCCTCGACACGAAAGCCGTGCGAACCGAGACGGGCAAAAACCGAGCGGACGAATTCCGTCTCGCCGGCGCGCATCAGGCCCGTGTCTACATACGCTCCGTACACGCGGGCGTCCCCGAGCGCCCGCAAGCAGAGCGTGTACGCCACGGTCGAATCCACGCCGCCGCTAACGAAGAAAAACACATTCCGGCCGCCGGCCGTCTGGCGGATGCGCTCCTCGAGGGCAGGAATCTGATGTTTGGGATTCCAGTCCACCGTGCATCCGCAAATCGAGAACAGAAAGTTGGACAGTATTCGCGCGCCATGGCGGGTATGGACAACTTCGGGGTGAAACTGGACTCCGTAAAGGCGCCTTGCGGGGTCCCCGATCGCGGCTGCGGGGCAGGTGGGCGTGCTCGCCAGAATTTGAAAGCCGGACGGCGCACGCTCGACCTGATCGCGATGACTCATCCAGACTTGCTGCCTTGCCTCCGTGCCGGCAAACAGAAGGCCATCCGGATCCCGCACGTCCAAATACGCCAAGCCGTATTCCCCTCTTTCGCCTTGGCGAACCGCGCCGCCCAGATGATGCGCCATCCACTGCTGGCCATAGCAAATGCCCAGCACCGGAACGCCGCTATGGAGGATTTCCGGATCCATGGACGGACTGCCCGGCTCNTACACGCTGGAGGGTCCTCCTGAAAGGATCAACCCTCTCACTCCGCGGAGATCCGAGGCGGGCGTTTCGCTGGGACGGACCTCTGCGTATACGCCTAGCTCGCGCACTTTCCGCGCGATCAGGTGGCAGTACTGCCCACCGGCATCCAAAACCACAATCTGCGGGAGACTCACGGGCGTTGCGACCGGCGGCTGCTGTTGCGAGCCACCTTTTTCTTCTGGAAGTACAGATCGAGGAGTTCCTTGGCCTTCGGCGCCGCCTCGATGGCGGCCGCCACCATAGGATCCGTTTCGATGGTGTAGCGACGGGACTCCTCCTGACCCGCTCCGCTGATGAGAAACTCACGCTTTAACTGCTGCTTGATCCACGGCAGGTTCTGGAGAAAGTCCCCTTCGCGGAAAGACACATTTTCTTTGAGCAGGAATTGCCGGAACTCTTCGACGAGCGTAGCATCGGGCTCCCAGTCCCGCGTCACCTTCGGGTTCTTGCTGCCGAAGTAGCGCGCCGTGAAATTGAAAAACGCGTATTTCCGGTACAAGGTCTCAATCTGGAANGCGTTGAGTTTCGGGACGGGGAACTTCTCNTCCGGCTCGATGCCGCCACCGCCATAGACGATGCGTCCCGCGTCGGTTCGCCGCACATCCATGGGATTTTTGGCATCCAGATTCTTGTGGGTGTAGTATTCGAGGAAAGACTGATTCGTATAGTCCCGTTGGATGAGGCGCCCGCTGGGCGTGTAGTANTTAGCCGTGGTCAGCGCCAGCCCCGTGCCTTCGCTGAGCGGGTATACAGTTTGAACGAGTCCCTTTCCGAACGTATTCTCTCCCAGAATCCAAGCCCGGTCATGGTCCTGGAGAGCGCCGGCAACGATTTCGGCAGCCGAAGCTGAATAGCGGTCCACCAACACGACCACCGGGTACTGATATTTGGCGCCTGTCTGGCGGGCGACGTAAGGCTTTTCCGGCGACGAGCGCCCGCGATGAGAAACGATGACCTGCCCCGGCTTCAGGAACCTCTCGGCTACCGCCACGCCTTCGCTGAGCAACCCGCCGGGGTTCGAGCGCAAATCGAGGATCAATGTTTGGATTTTGTCTTCTCCGAGGCGGCGCAGGTTTTCCTCAAATTCCCGGCTGGTGTTTTCGTTAAAGGAATCGATNTCGATGTGGGCGATGCCCGGTTTGAGCCAGAAGGCGTCCTGTACGCTTTTACGGGGGATTTCATCCCGGATGATGTCGAAGGTTAGGGGTTTGTCCGCGCCTTCGCGGGACACCACCACTTTCACATGGGTGCCCCGTGGACCCTTGAGCCTATCGGCCACCTCCGAGACGCTGAGGTTATCCGTGCGCGTGTCATNCACTTGTAAAATGATGTCGCCTGGGCGTATGCCCGCTTTGTAAGCAGGCGATCCGGGGAACGGCGCGATGACGATCACGCGGCGGTTCCGTTCCGACACGGTCATGCCGACTCCGAAGTAATGCCCGCGCTGTTCTTCGCGCAANAGTTGAAAATCGCGAGGGTCNAAAAAGCTGGAATGTGGGTCCAGCGTCCGCAACATGCCCNCAATGGCGCCCTTGTATATAGCCTTGTCTGGGTCCACCTTGGTGGCGGCATTCAGCGCCACGGTGGTGTAAACCTGCGTAAAGGTCTTTACGCTGGCGTCGATGTCGCTGGAAGCGCCTGACGAGGCAGCCGCGACGCCATCCATCCCTGGGGCGAAAACCCCGCCGAGAATGGCGCAGAGCAGGATAACCAGCGGAGAAATCACGAGGAACCGGCGGCCGTGGAACATGCAGATCTACCTAGCGCCTGTTCTCAGTATATCAGCCGGGGCGCGCCGCCCCGTGTAGAGACCCATTAGCGCCGGCTTCCGCATGTACTCATACTGCGCGGGACACACGCCGGTTGGCGCCTGTTTCCGACCGGACCGGCTTTCGCGGCGCCCGAGCCGATCCGCTCACACGGCGCATCTGGTCGCTCACGCAGACCAGAAACATCGGCTGCCGGGAGTTCTTAAAGATGTCGATAATTCGCTCGTGGGAATCTTCCAGATAGATGCTCCGGCCATCGGTGAGCAGGTGCAGGTCCGGACCCGCAACCTCCGCCAGCCGGCGCCCCAGTTCCCGTTGCAGGAAGCGCAGTACCCGGCGAATCCGTTGCAAAGAAAAGCCCTTACGCCGGAGCTCGGCGATCACCGAGACTTCAATCACCTCTTCTTGGCTGTACAGGCGCTTGTGACCTTCGTGGCGGGGCGAAACGACTTTCTGTTCGTCCCACCACTGTAGCTGGCGGAGGCTTACGCCGGCAATCCGGGCCACTTCGCTCGAAGAATACGTCATCTCGGAGGGGGCAAGTTCAGAACGCGCACGTTTTGTTTTGAACATGGGACACCACTTGCGTTTTCGTAATGTGCCGCTTTTGAGCATTGTAGCGCATCGGCGCGCAGTGTCAATCAAAAACCGGCTTCTCCGGCTCTCCCATAGCTCTAACCGCCCCCCACGAACTGCACGATCTCCACCTTGGCCCCCGGACAAAGCTGCGTCTCCGCCCAGCGAGGCGCTTTCACAATCTCACGGTCGAGCTCCACCGCCACGCGCGAAGGCTCCAGTCCGAGAAGCTGGAGCAACCCGAGCACCGTAGTCCCCTCGGGGATGGTGCGCCGCTCGCCGTTTACGATCACCTCCATTTCCATGTCGCTCGCAGAATCCGGTTTGACACCCTCTTTCACCGCTCATTATAGTCAAAAGGAGAGGGCGCGACCGGACACAGAAAGCACGCTCATGCCGACCAACTATCAGGAGCTCTATTTCCCGGTTTTCTTGCAGGCATGCGTGGCAGTGGCCATAGCCGCAGCGTTGATCGGGGGTTCCTTGCTGCTGGGCCGCAAAGTGAAAAACCGCGTCAAGGACCTGCCTTACGAAAGCGGCATCACCCCTACCGGAGACGCTCGGGAACGCTTCAGCGTGAAATTTTACCTCGTGGCGATGGTTTTCATCCTATTTGATGTAGAAGCGGTCTTCCTGTACCCCTGGGTGGTGGTCTACCGCGAGTTGAAGTGGTTTGCTTTTTTTGAGATGTTCATCTTTCTGGTTTTGATCCTGGCTGGGTTTTTCTACATCTGGAAGAAGGGGGCGCTGAACTGGGCGAGCCGTGGAGAACGGACCGGCAGATGCGCCAAATGACGCGATGCTTCCTGAATCTTTGTTCCATCATCCCGCTGTCGCGGCTCTGGAAGCCGTAGAACCTGGAGCGATCGTCGGGGGCAAATCGGCTTTAGGCGAAACNACNCTGTGGATCTCACCGGATAAAATCGTNCCAGTCTGCCGCTTTCTCAAAGAAAGCCAGCAATTCAACCGCTTGAGCGGCGTGACGGCGGTGGACTGGCATCCCGCTGAACCCCGCTTCGAAGTGGTCTATTTCCTGCACGCCACCGGCAAAAATGAAAGGCTCCGGCTGAAGTGCTGGCTGAGCGAACCGTATGCGATCGACTCCCTCACCGGCGTGTGGCGCGCCGCCAACTGGTATGAACGGGAAGTCTTCGACCTATTCGGCATCACCTTCCGCAACCATCCGGATTTGAGGCGCATTTTGATGCCGGACTCTTGGGAGGGNCATCCGTTGCGCAAGGATTACCCGGTGCACGGCTACAAGTACAGCTACGCGGAGTCCGAGGAGCAAGAATGANCGGCGCCAACGTCCCGTTGGAACAAGTGGACGCCGCGCGTAGCGGCGTGCGGAAGTTCGTGCTGAATATGGGGCCGCAACACCCTTCGACCCATGGGGTGCTGCGCGTGCTCATCGAGCTGGACGGGGAGACCATCACCCAAGCCGATCCCGACATCGGCTACCTGCACACGGGCATTGAGAAACAGTGCGAGGCGCTGACCTACCAACAGGCGGTCACGCTAACCGACCGTGTGGATTATCTGTCGAACCTTNCGAACAACCTCGGGTATGCTCTGGCGGTGGAAAANCTGCTCGGCTTGGAGATTCCGCCTAAAGCCCAGTGGATGCGTGTCCTACTGGCTGAGCTGACGCGCATCAACAGCCACTTGGTGTGGCTTGGGACCAGCGCCATGGATGTGGGCGCCATGACGGTGTTCTTTTACACTTTCCGCGAGCGCGAGAGCATCCTGAAGATTTTTGAGATGTTTTCGGGACAGCGCATGATGACCAGCTACATTCGCGTGGGAGGGCTGGCGCTCGAACCGCCGCGCGGCTGGCAAAAAGCGGTTAGAGATTTCATCCGCGGGTTCCCGGAAAAGGTGGACGAGTATGAAGCGTTGCTCAGCCGCAATCCCATCTTTTTGAATCGGACCCGGGGCGTGGGCTATATGGCGCTGGACGACCTGTTGGACTACGGCGTGACCGGCCCTTTGATCCGGGCGGCGGGACTGGCGTGGGACATCCGGAAATCCGAGCCCTATTCCTCTTACGAGAAGTTTGACTTCGAAATCCCGGTGCGAACCGAAAGTGACGTATACGCGCGGTATCAAGTGCGCGTGGAAGAGATGCGTCAGAGCGCGCGCATCGTAGAACAGGCGCTGGAAGGGATGCCCGAGGGTCCCTACCAAGCAGACGCTCCTCACGTGGTCCTNCCGGACCGCGAAAAAATGAAGACGCAAATGGAGGCGCTCATCTACCATTTCAAGTTGGTGAGCGAGGGGTTCCAGGCGCCGGCGGGCGAGGCCTATCAAGTGGTGGAGTCTCCGCGCGGCGAGCTCGGCTACTACGTGGTCAGCGACGGGAGCGCGAAGCCGTACCGGGTTTTCATGCGAACCCCGAGTTTTGGCAATTTGCAAGCGCTTAAGCCCATGTTCGAAGGGCGCTTGATCGCAGATTCGATCGCCATCATGGGAAGNCTGGATTTTGTGCTTGGAGACGTGGACCGTTGAATATGGTCCGTGCGAGGTGGAGAGCCAAGAGATGACGTTTTCGCCGGAGCTGGAAGCCAAATTCGACAAGCTGCTAAAAAGTTATCCGCCCGACCGCGTCCGCTCGGCGGTGATTCCCATGCTTATGTATGCCCAGGACGAACTAGGCTGCGTATCGCGGGAACTGGTCGAGGAAGTGGCGCGCCGCTGCGGCGTCACCGCGCTGCAAGTGGACGAAGTGGTGAGCTACTACTCGATGTTGCGGACCCGCCGCCTCGGCAAATATCATATTCAGATTTGCACGAACATAAGCTGCTTGTTGCGCGGCGCCGACAAGCTCTGGGAGCACGCCACGCGGAGTCTGGGCATCGGCAATCGTGAAGTGACGCCGGATGGATTGATCTCCCTGGAGGAAGTNGAATGCATAGGAGCGTGTTCGTGGGCGCCTTCTCTCCAAGTAAATTACGAATTTCACCACGAAATGACCCTCGAGAAATTCGACGCTCTGATCGAGAGCCTGCGGCGGACGAGGACGCAATAACGCCATGCTGTACAACGAACCCAGCCCGCTCGAAGTAAAGGTGCTCACGCAGCGTTTTGGNTTGCCAAACTCGGCGTCCATCGACACGTACTTGGCGACCGGCGGATACAAGGCTTTCTTGAAAGCCCGCGAAATGACGCCTGAGCAAATCATCGAGGAAGTCAAGATCTCCAACTTGCGCGGCCGGGGTGGAGCGGGCTTCCCAACCGGCATGAAATGGAGCTTTGTTCCGCGAAACTCGCCTAAGCCGAAGTACATTGTGGTGAACGCGGACGAGGGCGAGCCGGGCACGTGNAAGGACCGNTTGCTGATGGAGAACGACCCGCANCAGTTGATTGAGGGGGTGCTGATTGCGGGGCTGGCGGTAGACGCACACGCGGGTTACATCTACATTCGAGGGGAGTACCGGTACCTGATCGAGATTCTGGATCGAGCCATCGGGGAGGCGTATGCCCGCGGCTGGCTGGGGAAGAATATCCAGGGAACAGGTTTTGATTTTGACCTCTATACGCACACCGGCGCGGGCGCGTACGAATGCGGAGAAGAGTCTGCACTGCTCGAATCGCTGGAAGGAAAGCGCGGCGTGCCGCGCATCCGCCCCCCGTTCCCCGCGGTGGCGGGATTGTACCAGTGTCCGACCGTACTGAATAACGTGGAGACCTTTTCCGCCGTGCCGGCCATCATTCGTGACGGCGGCGCGGCATTCGCGGCGCTGGGCACGCCGAAAAACGGCGGCACACGCTTGTTCTGCCTTTCCGGGCACGTGAACAAGCCGGGGGTCTATGAGCTGCCCATGGGTTTCAATCTGTTGCGGATGATTTACGAGGTGGGCGGAGGAGTACGCGGCGGTAAGAAGTTAAAGGCGGTGATTCCCGGCGGATCTTCCTGTCCCGTGCTCCGCGCCGAGGAGTGCGACGTGGCCATGGACTTCGATTCTGTAGCGAAGCTGGGCAGCATGCTCGGTTCGGGCGGAGTGATTGTGATGGACGAAGATACATGCATGGTGACCGCACTGGCGCGCATCCTCCGCTTTTATCAGCACGAAAGCTGCGGCTGGTGTATCCCTTGCCGGGAAGGGACTGCCTGGTTGAAAAACCTCTTGGCCCGCGTGCGCGACGGCGCCGGGCAGCCGGGCGACATCGACCTGGTCGCCGATGTAGCGCGGAATATGCTGGGGCGCACGTTCTGTCCTCTGGGGGACGCGGCGGCGATGCCCGCCATTTCTTTTGTACGGAAGTTTCGCGAGGAATTCGAAGCTTACTTACGGAAACACGCCTCCCCGGCGGCGGAACTCGTAAGTCTGGGAGCGTAGGCTATGGCGGACTTGGTTACGCTGACGATTGACGGGCGCACGGTGCAAGTTCCCCCAGGCACCCTCGTGATCAACGCCGCCAAGACGGCAGGGATTGAAATCCCCGCGTTTTGCTATTACGAAGGGCTATCCCTTCAGGCGGCCTGCCGCATGTGTCTGGTGGAGGTTGAAAAGGCGCCCAAGCTATTGACCGCATGCACGCTGCCGGTATCTGAAGGCATGGTGGTGCACACGGATACGGAAACGGTGCGGCAAGCGCGCAAGTCCATGCTCGAGCTGTTGCTGACCAACCACCCGCTGGACTGCCCCGTGTGCGACAAGGGCGGGGAGTGCGAACTGCAAGACATGACGTTCCGTTACGGGGTGGGGGAAAGCCGGTTTTTAGAAACGAAACACCATGTCCCGGAAAAGCAGTGGTCGCCGGTGGTATTCTACGACGCGCCGCGCTGCATTCTCTGCTACCGCTGTGTGCGGATTTGCAACGAAGGACTCGGCGTGGGCGCGCTGGGCATTGTCAACCGGGGCGTGGTTTCGGAGATCGCACCCAACCAGGGGGACCATCTGGAGTGCGATGAGTGCGGCGCTTGCATCGACATTTGCCCGGTCGGCGCTCTCACAAGCGGCATTTACCGCTACCAGACTCGGCCGTGGGAGATGAAGCATGTCGGCGTCATCTGCACCCATTGCGCGGACGGGTGCAAGACGACCCTGGGAGTCAGAAGCGGCGAAATCCTGCGCGGGAACAACCGTGATCGGTCCGGCATCAACGGAGAGTTCTTGTGCATCAAAGGACGTTACGCCTTTGACTTCTACAACCATCCGGACCGGCTGCGAACGCCTCTGGCGCGCGTGGATGGCAAGCTGGTGGAAGTGTCCTGGGCGGAGGCGTTGAGCCGAATAGCCGCCGAGTTTCGCGCTGTCCGCGAGCGTGGCGGCAAGTTCGCGGCCATCGGCTCTAATCACGCCACCAACGAAGAAAACTTTTATTTCCAAAAGCTGGTGCGGCAAGGATTGAGATCGAATCACATCGATCATCACCGGACCGGGGATGTAGTAGCGCTGCTTGACGCTATCAGCGGGCGATCCGGCGCGCTCGCTACGGTGAACGACCTCTACACGACGCCAGCCGCGGTGGTGATCGGCGCTGACTTGGCGCAACAACATCCCCTGCTGGCTTTTCAGCTTCGCGCCAACTGGCGCCACCACCAAGCGCGGGTCTATACCGTCACCCCCGGGCCGGTGCGTGAGAAGCAGTACGCTACGCACAGTCTTTATGCGGCGGAGGGCGGCGAAATGGCGGCGCTCGAGCAACTGCGCGAGCAGTTGCGCCGCGAGAAACAACTGGTGATCTTGTTCGGCGATTGCATCAAAGGGTCGCGCGTGCGTGAGCTGGTGGAATTCGGCGACTCCTTAGGCGTCCCGGTGAAGTACGTTTGTTTGCTGGACGGCTCGAACTCGCGCGGCGCGGCGGACATGGGAGTGTTTCCACACCTCGGCCCGGGCTACGTCCCGCTGGCCGATCCCGGGATGGCGTTGCCGGATATTCTAGCGGCAGAGGATCTAGAGGCCCTGTGGGTCGTGGGCGCGAATCCGTTGAAAAACGCCGAGTTGATTTCCAGCCGGGCATTCGTGGTCGTACAGGACCTGTTTTTGACCGAGACGGCGCAACGCGCGCATGTGGTGCTGCCCGCTGCGTGTGCGTACGAGAAATCAGGGACGGTGACGAACGTGACTGGCGAAGTGCAGCGGTTGCAACCGGCGGTTCAAGTTGTTGGGCCCAAATCGGATCTGGAAATCTTCGGACTGCTGGCGCGCGAACTCGAGCTTGACCTTGGGCCGGCAAAGCCCAGCGCGGTTTTCGAAGAGATTCGCCGAACGGTTCGCGGCTATCAACTGCCGCTGCCCGTGATCGCCGCAGGGGGCGCGGCACAAGCCGTTCCGTGCAACGGGCGCATTGCGCTAGACGGGCGGCCGGAGCTCATACGCTCCGGGCGGG
>JGI24721J44947_10006090_pt1 | contig 16377 bp, 16 predicted proteins | sample YelNatPaOPGAMG01_FD_44947 | JGI IMG/M metagenome (IMG submission 44947)
GGGGGAGTACCCGAGTGGCCAAAGGGGACGGACTGTAAATCCGTTGGCGCAGCCTTCGGTGGTTCGAATCCACCCTCCCCCACCAGGAATAAAAGAGCAGGNCAGAGGNGAGGATATGTCCGCTGGCCTGCCTTCCTTTTCGGAGTAANGGTGGTGCGCCTTGCGCCCCAAATGCGCCACACGTTTACGCTACGACCCATCCCTTCTATCTATCACGCTTTCTTTCCTCGCCTTGCCCCTCCCAAGGTCCAGGATGGTCGCCTTTGGACCCCGGAAGGCCATGTCCAGGCGCTGCATCGCCGGCTCAAGTCCCCTTCCCCTAAGTGGGAATAGGTGTTCAGGGCCGGGGAGGCCTTGGAGGGGCCAAGTGCGCGCCTCGGTGCCTTGATGGAGATCCCAGAGGCCAGGGTCGCGTATGGGTATGAATGTGGCGAGAGTGCNTGTGCGGCCGCTTCGGCCCGGCCGGCGCCTCCTCCGGGAGGCAGGTCGACAAAGCCTTGGTGTCCTCCCTCGGGGTCCGGATTCTCCCGCCCGCTTTGCGGCGGGGTTTATAACCCTTTAGTGGGTCTCTTTTCCGAGTCATGGACNCCCATGCGGATGTAGGCCGCGGATCTTCACCATCTGAACGGCCTGGAGAACCTCCTGCCCAGGAGCTTGTTCCTCGCCCGCCGGGCCATCTTCTTAGGGTTGCCGGGAGCGATAACCTCCGTGTCCCTCGCCTCCTGGCCCAGCGGAAGAGATAAGGACTCGCCTTCCTGGCCATCTTGCGCTCCCGTTCTTGGTTCGGGAATGGATTTCATGCACACATTCTTTGTAGAATTCTAATCCACATGGACGACATCCAAGGTGAGACAGCCATCACGGAAGCATGGTTTGCTAACCCCCGGCTTTAAGGCCTGGAATTAACCATGCCCGCAGCCGCCGAAAAGAAACCAGCAGCATTCCTGACCCTGGCTCGGAGATCTGAAAACATCGGCAAAGGCCTCCGGTAAGAAGGATAGAGTACATGGCGAGTCGAGGGTTGAGGGCGTGGACCGCACGCGTCGGGTGATGGTCTATCGCATGATAGAATATCGGCATCTGAAGGCGTGCATGGCGGAATGTCAAATCATGTATCGTGGGATGTCAAGATGTGCGAGGGGCGAGAAGGGTAGAACCATCGTTGCCTGTAAGTCATGAGCGTATGGCATGCCTTGCGGCCGTTCGCGGCCTTTATACGGACCGCAACAGGCGGGGAGCGTGGTGGCTGCAGTGGTGCCCGTTTAAGGAGGTGTTGAGATGTGGCCGGCCGCCCGGAGAGCAGCCCGGGGCGGGGACCATGACCATATGCGGGCCCACGCTCAAGTTCTTCGAGNATCCTATGCGCGTCCAGAAGCCAGCTCCCCGGCTGGGCCAGCACACGCGGGAGGTCCTGCCAGGTGGTTGAAGGCCCCTTGCCCTTGGTGCCAGGGAGCTTGANTCCGGCTGGGCCAGCATACGCGGAAGGTCCTGCCAGGCCCGTCGGGTTAGGACGACGAACGGCTGGACCGGCTCGGGGAAAAGGGAATCATGGCCGGGGGGTGATGCTGCCTTGAACAAGTCTTTGGTGGGCAAGGAATATCCCCACGTCACCTATAAGCTCACCCGGGANATGGTCCTTTCCTATGCCCGGGTGGTGGAGGACCCCAACCCCTTCTTCAGCGACGCGGAAGCGGAGGTCCTGTACGCTCCCCATACCCTGGTCAGCGCCTACACCCTTCTCCTGGTGCCGCACATAGTCGGTGATGAGGAGCTGGGCCTGGACGTGAGCAAGCCTATCGTGCACGTTGAGCAGATGAACGAGTGGAAACGCGCCGTGAAGGCCGGCGACGTCCTCACCATACGCGGCCGCATAGCGGAGATATACGAGGAAGGGGGGCATGAATTCATAACCTTCGAGGGGGACATAGCCGACGAGGAGGGAAACCCGGTGGTAATCGCCCGTTCGACCTTGAGGGTGGGTTAGGCCATGGCGACGGCTTTCAGGGACCTGAGGATCGGCCAGGAGCTCCCGCCGGTAAGCCACGAGGTCACGCGCAGGAACATCCTTCTGTACAACAAGATGGTGGGCGCCTTCAACCCCGTGCACGAGGACGAGGAAGTGGCCGAAAAATTCGGCTTCCAACATATCATTGCCCATGGAGTGATGCACCTCAACTATATAACCCAGATGCTGTGCGATTTTGCGGGCCATCCCGAGGGCATAAAGAAGATCGAGGTCAGATTCCTGAAACCCGTATATCCCGACGACGAGATAACCGCCAAGGGAGTAATCGAGGCCATCGAGGAAACGGAAGACCGCGCCAGGGTCACCTGCGCGGTATGGTCGGAAAAGGGAGACGGCACCCGAGTCATCGAGGGGACCGCGGTACTCGAGGTCGCCGGGTGACACGTTTCCATGCGGCCATACGGGGCACTGCGACAAACGATTGGGTTAACATTCCAAAAAACCCGCCTCTATCCTTGAAATATTGCGGGAGAATCCGGCCTGCCGTTGGCTCATCCCTACGGCCGGTCCGGACCGGCAAAATAGGAGCAGTCGTAATAGCAGGTCTTGGGGGCGCCAGGTCCACTCCCATCGAAAGCCCCAGCCGGCATGGGAGCACCGGGCCGTGGATCGGTCGCGGCCTTCCCCCGGGCATGGCTTGCCCCCATCATATATTGCCGATGTGCTGCTGACCTGCCTTCCCTGCGCGCTCCCCCTCCAGTTCCCAGGGGCGCACACGTCTTCCCCCTCCGACCTGCGGGAACCCGCCACCGAAGGCAACCGCGAAGGCCGTCATGGCCCGTTCACCTGTGCAGCGGCAAGGCCCGACACGGCGGAAGGAGGGCGCGGCGCTAAGGCCCGGCCGCCTTTCGCCTTTCCACCATTATGCAGACGCCGTGGAGCACCTTGATGCCGTGTTCCTTGCAGAAGGCGATGGCTTCGGGCGACTCGGCTCCGGGCTGCATCCAGGCCATGGGGATGCCGAGACGGTGCATCTCCTGCACCAAGGATTCGGTGACCTTCGGCGGGCACACGAATTCCACCACGTCGGGTTTCTCCGGCAGGGAAGAGAGGCCGGGGTAGCATTTCTCGCCTTCGATATCGTCGTAGAGGGGATTGACGCAGTAGACGGTATAGCCGCCATCCTTTAGGTCGCGAAATACCTTGTATCCGTACTTGTCGCGGTTGGGGGACACCCCGACGACGGCATACACCTTCGCCCGCAGGAACTCGTCTATAATTTCCTGGTCGAACCCGGTTTCTTCCATCAGCCACCTCCGCAGATGTCCTTCCGCCGCGAGGAGCAGGAATCGACTTNTAAAGGGCCGNCGCCGGATTGTGCCCGGTGACGCTGTCCCTGGCCACAAGGGCCGCGGCGAAGCTTNCTCCAAACCGTGGGCCTTCGCCATCCGGAAGGCCGTCTTCCTGGAGCGATTGACGACCTTGGCCCGATTTTGATCCGCCTGAGCCGGATAGCGGTAAGCGACCTCTCATAAAACCCGGCCTTTTATATGAGCATGTGTTTAATATAATAATGCAATGGATATTTCAAGATTCAGGTCTCCTGGTTTCAGCGGCGACCGCATTCCGCGCTTCCGGAACAGGGAGGCCTCTCGCAACGTTCCTCCCCTGCCGCAACACGTCATACCCTAGGGAGTGGGACCGCTCATCGGCAAGTTGATCGGGGAAATCAGCTTTTTGACGTCGATGCACCCGCAATTAGGGCAATTTTTCTTGTCCAGTTTTCCTTCCCGGACAAGGGCGTCAAACACCGCCCCGCAGCTGGCGCACCTGAAGTCATAGATAGGCATCTCTTCTCCTCCGCCCAAGGCCGGGCGCCAAAACTAGAGATATTAGCAAATGCAAAATATGCAGCACAAACACATGAAGGGCATGGAAGGGATAGTTTACGTGGACGGAACGCGAAAGCCCGATCTCCAGTCGGGAAGCGATGGTGACCCTGTTCCCACTGCCCGTAGGCGCCGGCTCGTGAGCCGGAGGCCCGATCCATGTTCGAGGTGCCCGGAGGTGCTTGCAGGCCAGGTCCGGCCATATGGGGTGAGGCAAGAGCCTAGTATAATAGGCGCGAGTTTCATAGGCGCGAATTTCCGGTTGTCGGTCGGACGGTATAACGGCGGTCAGATGCGCGCTCTTTCCCGGAAGAAAGGCTCGGCCTTAGAGCAGGACAGCGTGAACGGGGCCTGCGCTTCCCGCGACCGCTGGGTCGCCCTGGCTGCCTTNGGCCTGGTCCTCTTCTCGCAATCGCTGCTCTGGCTCACCTTCGCTCCCATCGAGACCGAGGCCGAGGTGGCCCTGGGCGTAGGCCATCTGGCGGTCCGCCTGCTCGCCCTGGTGGACCCGCTAGTCTTCATCGTTATGGCCATAGGCATAGGCATCCTCGCCGACCGGCGCGGATTCAGGTTCACGGTGGGGCTCGGCCTCTGCCTCATGGTCCCCGCCGCCGTGTTTCGAGCCGTCGCCGTGCGCATGGACTTGGGGGGCCACGCCCTTTACTGGGCGCTCCTGGCCATGCAGGTGGTCATCTCCATCGGTGCCTGCTGCTGCGTGGTCTGCATCTTCCAGATGCCGGCAAAGTGGTTCCCCGAAAGGCAGAGGGGCACCGCCGCCGGTCTGACCAGCATGAGCCTTCTGCTCGGAAACGCCGCTGTCTTCCCCCTGGTCAACCTCNTCGCCNGCCTTCCGGCATCGCCGGACCGCGCCCAGGCCCTTCAGGGTCTGGCCAGGGTGCTCGACGTCTTTGCCGTACTGGTGGCCGCGGTGGCGGTACTCTTCTTCGCCCTGGTGAGGAAGGAGCCCAAGGCCCCCTGTGGAGGGAGGCCGCTCGAGCCCGGTACCGTGAGGCGCCTGCTGCGGTTACCGGGTTTCCGCGCTCTGACCCTGCTCTTCTTCTTCGGCATGGGGTTCTACATAACCCTCATGGTGACCATGGAAAAACTGATGGCTTTCCACGGCTTCAGCTCCTCCTTCGCCGCGGTCACGGCGGGCTCGATGACCGTAGGCGGCATACTGGGTTCCGCGACGGTCCCTCCCCTCTCCGGGCGCCTGGGCCGCCGGCGCCCCTTCATTATGTTACCGGCGCTTTTGNCCATGCCCCTCTCCCTCATCATCGCCTTCCTCCCGTTGGCCCCCACCGCCTTGATCGGGGCGGTGTCGCTGGGGTTCTTCCTGCTCTCGGCGCAGCCGGTGATCTTCACCATGCTGGGGGAGATGGATGAGGTGGGGCCGGGGCTGGCAGGTACCGCGGTCGGCATCCTCTTCGGCGTCGGTAGCGTGGGCCAGATCGTNGTNCCCCTGTTGCTCGAGATCTTCGTCCGGACATCGCCGACCGGCCACCTCGATTACCGGTGGTCGATGCTCTTTCTCGGCCTGGCCGGGCTCGCCGGTTTCCTCGCGGTGATGAAGGACATCCCGGAGACGGGACCGGGAGCGATGGAAAGCGCCGCCGAATCGGGCCCCACCCTCTCGCAGGCGGAATAATTGAGATGCGGGAAAGGCCAGCGGCCGGAGGTGCCGCATCCATCAGCCCCTTGTTGATTACCCCTTTTTCCCTTCCTTCCCAGGGGACGATGGCCTTCAGGTGGGGCGGCAGCAGGCCCGCTGCCCAGTACTGGGACATGGTGTGCCAGGAAATGCCGAAAAGCCCCACGTTGCCCTCGCTCCACGGCAGGGCCGCCGCCCATTCCACGCTGTCTTAGGCGTCGAGGGCCTCCAGGTAACCCAGAGCCCTTGTTTTGCCCTCCGAGCCCCCGTATCCGCGGATGTTGCAGGATAACACGCCGGAGACGGGTTGGCTCGGCCCGTGATCGTAGCGGCCGTCATCCGGGCGCAGGGAACCCCGGGATATGGAGGTAGGGGAGGGAAATCTGGCGGCGATAGTCATGTTAAGAACGGGAGAGCGGCCGCCAGGCGATGGAAAAGATCCCCAGGCCCAGGCGTAGTGCCCGTATCTTCGCCGGGTGAAAGGGATACCCTCGAGCTTCTATCCCGCTTTTCTTATTATGCATTCCCCACCCCCTTTTCAGCTTAGGTAAGTGCGTCGCTGCGGCGGAAACCGGACACCCCGGTTGGCTTGGTGGTTTCCTTGAGATTTGTTCTTGTGGTGGGTGTTTACTATTGGGCGTCAAGCCATGAAAACGCTGTCAACGATTGACCTCGGATGGGGATTTAGGCGGCCATGGGAAGCGCAACAGGAGACCCCGTAGAGCAAGCCCGGGATATACTCCCGTCTTCACCCCTAAAACCGGGAAATGGAATGGGAGATCGAGCCCCTGAGGGATGGACGGCGGGCGCGCCTCTCCTCCGGTATCCACTCTCAACGGTTTTTCGAGGGCGGAATGGCGGCGGCTCCTTCTTCCCCCCGTCGCCGCCCTTCCCTCCCCAGGCCGTTCAGGAGCAGGTCCATCAAAAAGGAAGTCGCCTGGGAGGCGTCGTATCTCCGGTCGAAGGTGAGGAAAATGGAAAGAAATTCCACCATGCCCATGATGGCCCGGGCCAGGAGCTCCGGGTCCACCTCGCGGATGACGCCCCTTTCCATCGCCTCCCGGATACCCCGGATAATGGGATCGGCCAGCCGGTTGTGCAGGGCCGCGAACCTGTCCCGGGCCTCGGGTTCCGTCTCCGCCATCATCCCCCTCAGCTGGTTGATTATGCCCGAGAAATAGGCGTAGTTCTCCATGTACAGCCGGGCTATGGAGGCGGAGGCGTTCACCACGTCGCCCCCCTGCCGGAAGGCCTCCTCCGCCGCCGCCACGGATCGGTCCAACAGCTGGTCCACGATCTCCATGAAGAGCTCTTTCTTATCCCGGAAATATATGTAGAAAGTACCCACGGAGATGCCGGCGGCGTCGGTNATGTCCTGGATCCTGGTCCTCTGGTACCCCTTTTCCAGGAAGATGCGGGCGGCGGCGTCCCTGATCTTCCGCCGCTTCAGCTCGCCGGTTTCCCTCCGCGGTTCCTCCCCGGCGGGGATTTCCCCTGCCGGGCGTTTAACCCGCCGGCCTTCCCTCTCCTCAAGCACCTTCTTCAGGTAGGCGGCGGGGAGCCTGGCGGAGCCCTTTATCTCCTTCAAAGCCAAAAGCCGCTCCAGGTGATCGCGGCGGTAATAGGCCACGGTCTTCCCGGTGCGCAGGGGCTGGGGAAGAAGGCCGAGACGTATGTACCGATGTATGGTGTAGCGGGGAACGCCAGANAGGTTTTCCAGGTCGGAGATCCTCATGAGAGCGGGCTCCTTCTTCATGCATCCTCCTTTCTGGCTCACCCTGACCGCAGCCGGGCGGAAGCCGTTAAAATGTTTCAAACATCGCTGCAATGATATTCATGATTGTAACAAATAAAATTATAAACTTTTCTTACCCAGGCGTGAAGTTNTTATCANTTAATAAGATTATTTCTTCTTGACACCATACCCCGGTCGTGTTACTAATCGGAAATATATGAATGAGGCATCATTCATATATTGGCAATGGTCTGGCCCGGGCGCGAAATCTTAGGGAAGGGCAAAAGAAATGGCATTCCTTTTGGCTCCTCATGGTACCGGGCTTGTTGCCGTTTGTCTGCCGGAAGGGCATGGCTGGAAGATGCCCATTCGTCGCCCGACATGCCGGGCATGGAGCTGGCGGTGTCCAGGCGTTAGGTTGACGGGAGAGCGAGAGAGGGCTCGTGATGATCCTGGAAGGGGGTAAAAGCGGATGACAAGGAAGGACGGGAGGACGGGATGGCGGCGCGGGATAGGCCTCGCGGCGGGGGCGGGGATGGCCGGGTGGGCGGCCTACAGCTACCGGATGATGAACAAGCCGGTCCCCTCCGAGGAGGAGGCCAGGTCCTACGCCAAATCCCTTTTGGAGAGGGTGGGCCTGGGGGAACTCTACGGGACCTGGGAGGAGGAGTGGCTGGATCTCGAGGATCGGAGGCTGGCCCTCTACCACTTCAGGAGCAGGCCGGGCGATCCGGCGATGGTCTTCGTGCCCGGGACCAGCGTCTATGCCCTGCTCTACGTGGAGTTCATGTACAAGTTGAGCCGGGAGGGCTTCAACGTGGTGGGGGTGGACCCTCGGGGCCACGGCATGAGCAGCGGCAAGCGGGGCGTGTACACCCTGGGGGAGCTGGTGGAGGACGCCCTGGCCGCCGTGGACCATGCCCGCTCCCTTTACGGGGGTAGGGTGGCCGTCTCCGGATCCAGTCAGGGAGGCATGGTGGCCTTCTACTGCGCGGCGGCCGATCCCCGCCTCGGGGCCGCCGTGTGCCACAACGTCATCGCCCCCGACGAGCCGGACAACGAGCGCATGACCCGGTGGCCCGCCCTCTTCCGGCCCCTGCTGGCCCTTTCCCGCACGTCCCCGGTGCGGGCCATGACGCGCACCCCGCTGGGCCGNCTCATGACCCCGGTGAGAGCCTACCTGAACCTCAAGGAGGAACCCTGCCGCCTTTTCCCGGATGTCATGAAGTTCCTCAGGGAGGACCCCCTGGTGGTCAACGCGGTGAGCCTCTCCGCCCTGGCCTCCCTGGGGACCACCCCGCTGGCGGTTGGGGTGGAGGAGATCAAGACGCCGGTCATGGTCGTCCATTCCGGGAAGGACAACATCTTCCCCGAGGACTACGTGCGCCGCATATACGGGCGCTTGACCTGCGAGAAGGAGTTCCTCTACCTCCCGGACAAACCGCACCTGGTGATGATCGACTACGTGGAGGAGATCGTTCCTCCCATCGCCGCGTGGCTTAAAAAGGTGATGAGGTGAAGGGAATCCCACGCCGGTATGGAAAGGCCACGTGGCTGGAGGCGTCGCAGGTTCGCCAGGTGATACCCCCTGGGAGGGAGGGGGGAACCAGCGGGTGTTACTTTGCCGGATGGTCGTGATTGGAGCGGGCCTGGGAACGGGGATGGAGTGACAAGGGCGCAAGCCCGTTGGTGCCAGCGACATTTTACGGGCATAGGAGGCAGGGATGATCTTGAAGGACCTCTTCACCACCTTGTGTCTGGTCTCGGGGCAGACGGAGAGGGTGGCCAACCGCCTGGGGGTGCGCCCCTTCCTGCCCCAGCTCTTCCGGCTTCGCTACGCCAACATGGGAGGCCTGGACCCCCAGACCTTCGCCGCCCAGATGGAGGGCTTGAAATCCTTCCGGGAGCAGGCCTGGTGCGGTTACTGGAACGCCATCGCCGCCCGCTACGAGGAGGAAGCGGAAACCCTTCTGGAAAAGGAGGACCAAGAGGCCCGGGGACGGGGTCGGGAAGCCCTGATAAAGGCCCTGACCTATTACACGGTGAGCGCCTTCCCGGGCACCACCCCCATGAGGATGGACGCTTACCAGCGGGCGCGAGAACTGTCCGACCGCCTCGTCCCCCTCCTCGACGACCGCATGGAGAAGGTGACCCTGCGGCTTGCCGGGGAGGAGGTGACCGCTTACCAGCGTTTTCCAGAGGGCGAGGACCGCGTTCCCGTGGTCATAGTGACCAACGGGTTGGAAGGGACCATCCAGGAGCTGGCCCTCCCCCTGTTGAAGTACCGGGAGGCCCGCATGGGGGTTTTCCTCATGGAGATGCCCGGTACCTACGCCTATCGCCAGCCCATGTCCTTGGGATCGGAAGCCATATACCACGGGGTCATCGAGTACCTGGCCGGACATCCCCGCGTGGACGCCGGGCGCATGGCCATGGTGGGAACCAGCTTCGGCGGATACTGGTCGGCCAGGATGGCGGCGACCAGTCCGCGCCTGAAGTGTGCCGTGGCCTGCGGAGCTCCCGTGCACCATGCATTCGGGCCGCAAAACGCCCTGGGCACGCCGGAGATCATCGTCTCCGCGCTGCTCAAGGTCACCGGGGCGCGTAACGTGCCGGAGATGGCCTCCCGGCTACGGGAACTTTCCTTTGAGAGGGGCGACCTCTACCGGAGGATAGAGATCCCCCTCCTGGTGATCAACGGGGACCACGACACCCTGCTGGGGACCAGGGACTCCGTGATCCTGGCCGCCAGGGCCAAGCGGGGGTTCCTTAAGCTCTACGAGAACGACGACCATTGCGCCATGGGGCATTACCGGGAGTGGCTGGACCTGACCTTCGAGTGGTTGCAGGAACGGCTCGCGGCCCCGGGAACCCAAGGCTAGCAAGGAAGGGTGAAGAAGATGAAGGTTCGCTTTCTGAATTGCGGCCTCATGCACCCTCGCCTGGCCTACCTCTTCGTCCCTCACCTGGACCGCGTGCCCTGCCTTTGCCTGCTCCTGGAGGATAAGGGGTGGCTCGCCCTGGTGGATACCGGTTTCGGGTCGCAGGACGTGGCCGACCCCCTCCGCCTGGGCATGTTCGGGGCTTGGCTTCTGAACCCGCGCATGGATGCAGGCCTTACCGCCAGGGAACAGGTGAAGAGGCTCGGCTACCATCCGGATCAGGTGGGCGATATCGTCTGCACCCACCTGGACCGCGACCACGCGGGCGGGCTGGCGGATTTTCCCTCCGCCAGGGTCCATGTATTGGGGGAGGAGATGGAGGCGGCCCTCTCTCCAGGGAACACGCNGGAGAGGGAAAGATACCGCCCCTGTCATTTGGCCCACGGTCCCCAGTGGGTGACCTACGACGAGAGGGATGGCGAGGAGTGGCGCGGGCTCAGGCGCATTCCCCTGCGTGGCCTTCCCGAGGGCTTGTTCCTGGTTCCCCTGCAGGGGCATACCCGCGGCCATTGCGGGGTGGCCGTGGACACCGGAGAGGGATGGCTTCTGCACTGCGGGGACGCCTACTACGTCAAGGAGGAGCTGAGGGAGGAAGGCAAGGCCCCCTTAGGGGTCGCGGGATTCCGCGCCGCGGCCCACATGAACCTCTCCCAGGCCCTCTCCCAAATAAAGAGGCTGAGGGTCCTCGGGGAGGACGTGACCCTTGTTGCCGCCCATGACCAGTTCGAGTACCGCAACAGGTTCGGGCGCCCCCTGGATTAGGGCATAAAGGGTAGGGGATACGGGAACGGGAAGGGAAGAAGGCGAAGCGGGGAGGAAAACCAAGGCCTGGAAGGCGAGATCTCAAGAAGGGAGGAAGGCAAGCGGAACTTGTCCCGGCCTGTTTCCAGGGGAGGATCGGGCGGGGATGGATTCTCGCGGGAGGTTCGTTTCGCCGGTATACTTCCCCCATGGAGGCAGGCATGGTCCGGCGCGGGCGAGATTCTCGCTCCGGACGCGATTTCAGGACTAGGTGGAGGTGTGCGAATGCCGGAAAGGGACATGGTCACCAGCGTGGTCATCAAGGCTTCGCCGCGACGGGTCTGGGAGGTGCTCGTGGACCTTTCCTCCTACCCGGAGTGGAACCCCATGATCAGGTGGGCGGAGGGCGAGATAAGGGAGGGCGCCAGGCTGGAGGTGCTCTTCCGGCCGGAGGGGAGGAGGAAAGGAAGGCTCTTCCATCCGGTTCTGCGGGTGGTGGATCCGGAGAGGGAGCTGCGTTGGGGAGGCCTGTCCATGTTGCCCTGGGTTTTCGACTTCGCCCATTACTGGGTCCTGGAGCCGGGGCCGGAAGGGGATACACTGCTCAAGCACGGGGTGGTGGTCAAGGGTTTGCTCGCTCCGCTGGTCATGCCGGCGGTGGAGAGGCTGTCCCGCGGGCCTTTCCAGGCCATGAACCGCGCCCACAAGGATCGCGCGGAGACCGGATGACCGGTGCAGGCCGGTTCTCGCTCTGGCGGGTTCTCGGCCGGCGCGCGAACTCGCGGCCAGGGACCGGGACTCTCCCCCGGAGGATCGCGAGACCGGGACCGCGCCCGTAGACCTTTATTCTCCTCCGAAACCGCGGGATGGGAAGCCGACATCCCGCCGCAGTGAACGGCATCTCCCGCAGGGAATGCGATCCGCCCTTCCCCAGCCGCGTCCGTGCCGTGCCCGGAGGCAGTGCGGCCGCCCGGTCCGCTGTCCCCGGTTCTCCGGGGGACGCCCCGCAACCCCGGCGCGGAGGCGTCAAAGATACTGATCGTTTCGGCAAGCGTTTTTAGGATCGAGATAATCGAGAGACCTGCTCGTCATCCAGGCAAAACAAGCCAGACCAGCCCTTGACTTCCACCCGCGGAGATGGGATTTTATATATAAATATTTTATATACATAATATTTGCTGGATTGAGGAGGGAGGGGGAGCGTGGCGGAGAGGACGGAAAGGACTAGGGAGGGGTTCGAGAGGGTGCTCGACGCGGTCACGGGCATAGCGGAGGCCTGGAACGAGAAGACGGCCGGGTGGCTTCGCGAGAACCAGGTGACCTTTATCCAGTTCCGGGCCCTCCTGCTCCTGAGCAGGGCCGGTTCGCAGACCCTGGGCCAGCTGAGCGAGGGTCTTTCCCGGGCCCGCTGCACGGTGACCGGGCTGGTGGACAGGCTGGAGGCCAAGGGTTTGGTGAGGAGGAGACGCAGCCGCGGTGACAGGCGGGTGGTCTATGTCTCCCTGACCGAGAAGGGCAGGAAGCTCGCGGAGGACCTGAAGGAGAAGGTGGTCCCGGAGATAAACCGGCTGGGGGAGAGGATCATGGGCAGGCTCACGAATGCGGAGGCCGCCGCCCTCTCCTCGGCCCTCGGGAAATTAAGAGAGGGCATCGGCGAGCTCGGTGGGTGACGTGGTTGCCGTGGATCGGGCATGGAGGTTTGCGGAGGCGACGTGCCGGATGGTCGGGGTGCGTGATCCAGGGAATGCTGCGGGCATCAAGGATCCCGATTCCCCCACCCTCTGTGGGCCGGATGGCCGACGGCGGGGGAGGCGCGGGCCGGGGTGGGTATTCCATTTCCACCGCTCGCGGAAGTGGGTATCCCGGAACCACGTGAAGGTATGTGAAGGACTGTTGAAAATGATGCCCGGCTTTGCGGAGGAACGGCGATGCCCGGGAAGAGCATGAGGGAAATAGGGGAGAGGCTGCGCGAGGTCCCCTTCTCGCCGCGCAGGCCACGTTTCCTGGCCCTCGCGGACGCTTACGCTCCGGACTTTTCCAGGATAAGCATGGACATCCTGGGCTCCAGGCCGGACGGCCCGCACCCCTACCCGGACACTTTCGAGAAGGTGGTCTTCCCCAGCCTGGACGACACGCCGCTGGTGGGGGTGCTGGGGCTGCACCNCGACGGGAGGAAACGCCCCGGGGTGGTGTTCTGCCATGGCTTCCACGGTTCCAAGAACAAGAACTACATCATGGAGGCCTCCCTCAAGGCCTTCCAGGAGTGGGACTACAACGTCCTGGCCCTGGACCTGCGCGACTTCGGGGAGAGCCGGGACCTCTCCCATGCGCCCTCCACGGGCGGGTGGAAGGAGGGACAGGACATCCTGGGCGCCTGCCGCTTCTTGGGTGGGATGGAAGAAGTTACCACCGTGGGCGCGGTGGGTTACAGCCTGGGGGCCAGCGCGGTATTGAACGCCGCCCACCAGAACGACCTTTATTCCCACATCACGGGAGGTGTCCTGGCCTGGAGCGGCTTCGCCTCCATGGAACACATAATGGCGCGTTTCAGCCGCCGCCCTCCGGTGAGCGACCCCTTCTTCCCCTATTACGCGGTCTTCGTCCTGCTCACGGAGATACGCCGCCTGGAGATGATGCGCCGGGGAAACGAGGAGGTGGTCTCTACCCTGGGGGACAGGCCCTTCTCCCCGGACTTCAGGCGCTATGTGCGGGAGGTGGTGGCTCCCCATTACGGGAAGAGCGAGGAAGCCATCTACGCCCTATCCAGCCCCAGGAACTTCGTGGCCCGGCTGGAGCACCCCGTCCTCCTGGTGCATGCCCTGGACGACCCCGTCTGCCCGGTGGAGGAGATGGAGGAGTTGCGCAAGGCCGCCCGCGGGAATCCCAACCTGGACATCTGGGTGCTTCCCACCGGCTCCCACTGCGCCTTCATGGGCTTCGACGAAGAGTGGTACTGGTCGGTGATGCGCGGCTTTCTGGACTACTGGGCGGATCGCCCCCGATAGGCGGGTTTTGGTTCCCCGATTTCCCGGATGCAAACAGCGGATGCGTCATCGGCTCCATCCACGGCCGCCGGGCCCTGGACTCTCATATCGCCGCCGGTTGCCGCGCGCTGATCGTCGATTACCGCCTGGCGCCGGACAACCCTTTCCGGCAGCGGCGGAGGACGCCGAGACCACCTACCGCTGGCTCTTGGAGTCAAGTCACGCTCCCGGGAAGGTGGCGGAGACCAAGTACTTCCCGGGAGCTCGATGACATCCGGAGTCCACCCGGCTTCCTTGGGTGGGATGCCGGACGCGAGGGGATACATGTTCTCCGGGGACCGGGCGTGAGGGTGACCCGGGACCCGTCGGACCCTTGGGTAACAGTAAAGGGGAGGAAGGCAAGCCGTTTCATGGACCCGCTAACCGGCTCGTGGATATGTCATAATGTTGGCGTGGCGGCAGGGGTGCAGATGAACCGGCACGGGGTGCGGTGGCGAGGAAAGGTGAGGCCATGGCGGAGCGGGACCGGCGGGAGGAGCTGGCGGAACGGCTCATCGAGAGCCTGGGCGTCATCATGCGCATCCGCGGCAACGCTTTCCGCCGGGCGGTGGGGAGGCACGGCGTGACCCTGCCCCAGTTCTTCCTTTTGAAGATGGTCAACGTGCAAGGGGAGATGACCGTCACCCAGGCTTCCCAGGCGTTGATGGTGGCCGCGCCCACCGCCAGCCGGATGATCGACAACCTCTGCGAGAAGGGGTGGCTGGAGAGATGGAAGGATCCGGAAAACCGCCGCCTTACTCGGGTGCGCCTGACGCGGAAGGGCCGGGAGATCCTCACCGAACTGGGCAAGATGCAGAAGGAGGAGCTATTAAAGCTCATCGACGGCGAGGACCTGCGGGAGATGGAATCCCTCGTGGAGTGGCTGGAGAGGTTCACGGCGCGGCTTTCGGCGGCGCTGGAGGGCGAGCCGGATCCAGTTCCGCGGGAAGGCGGTGCTCGCCATGGGTGAGACCTTACCATGAAAAACCTGTCTCGGGCGCGGCGCCACGGAGCGGTGGCCTTGGGGAAGGCAATACGGGGATTCACGGGTCGGAGTCGGTAATCTCCCTCCACCTTGACCTCGCTTATTGACAGGGTGGGGAAAGGGTCTTAAGGTATTCTATATTTAGCATTGCTAAAAGATCTGGCGCCGGGCGGGAGGGAGAGGCGCCGTCCGGGCTCTAGGCCATCAGGCGGGGGCCCGACCTCGCCCGCCGGAAGGGTAAAGGCGTTCGCCTACCCTCCTGGGAGCCGAGGACATCCGCCCCAGAGATGTTTCAAACCGGGAGGATGAGGACGGCGAGATGGCGGAAGGAGGTCCGGCATCGGATATGATTTTCGGCACATGGACATGGAGGTGAGGGTCCCCAGCGGGACCATGGACCCGGCAGGGAATAGACCGGGAGGAAGGTGAATGGGCGAGTACGCGGTAGAGGTCGAGGGACTGGTGAGAAAGTTTGGCGACCTGGTCGCCGTGAACGGGGTTACTTTCAACGTGAACCGGGGCGAGATCTTCGGCTTCCTGGGGCCCAACGGGGCGGGGAAGACCACCACCATCAACATGCTCTGCACCCTGCTCGCCCCCACCGCCGGGAGGGCCACGGTGGACGGGTTCGAGGTGACCAGGCACAAGAGGGAGATCCGCCAGCGCATCGGGCTGGTCTTCCAGGACCCCAGCCTGGACGACCGGCTGACGGCCAANGAGAACCTCGATTTCCACGCCGTGGTCTACGCCGTCCNCCCGGCGGTGAGGGAGAAGCGCAAGCGGGAGCTCCTGGAGATGGTGGACCTCCTGGATCGCGCCGACGACCTGGTGCTCACCTTCTCGGGGGGGATGAAGAGGAGGCTGGAGATAGCCCGTGGCCTCCTGCATCACCCGCGGGTGCTCTTCCTGGACGAGCCCACCATAGGCCTGGACCCCCAGACCCGCAGATATATATGGGATTACATCAAGGACCTCAAGAACAGGGAGGAGATCACCATCTTCCTGACCACCCACTACATGGAGGAGGCGGAGCACTGCGACCGCATCGCCATCATAGATCACGGGAACATAATCGCCCTGGACACGCCGGATAATCTCAAGAACATGGTGGGCGGGGACATCATCCGCATCAAGACCGACGACGACGCCAGGGCCGAGGAGCTCTTGAGGGAGAGGTTCAAAGTGAACATCCTGGAGGACCGGGATTGCCTGTGTTTTGAGGTAGAGAGAGGAGAGGAGTTCATACCGCGCCTGTTCCACGATTTCGAGGTGCCCATCCAGTCCATCAACCTCCACCGCCCCACCCTGGACGACGTGTTTCTCAAGCTCACCGGGCGCGAGATACGGGACGAGGAGGCGGACGGACTCATGGACATGCGCCGCATGGTCACCAGGGTCAGGCCCCCTTTCGCGCGCTGAGGCGGGAGTTGGCCTGAGGGATCGGG
>JGI24721J44947_10006094_pt1 | contig 16370 bp, 25 predicted proteins | sample YelNatPaOPGAMG01_FD_44947 | JGI IMG/M metagenome (IMG submission 44947)
AAAACCTTAAAAAAATTCATGAAAACCTTAAAAAGGAAGAGCAGTTTGACAAAACCCCTGAAACTTTAACAGCTGAAACTTTTGAAAAACTAATCAAGAAANTAAAAAAACTTAAAACAAAAACACAGTTATTACAAGAGTTAAAAGAAACATCAGCTAGCATGGAGAAACTTCAACTGGAAAAAGCTAAAACTAGAGTTGAAAACCGTTTTCAGAAAAAAAAATTAAAAGCGATGAAAGCAGAGTTGAAAGCAAAACAAGTGGAGCAGGGAATACTAAAACTACTTTCTAAAACGCCAGCTTCTAAATCACAAATAAGAAGCCGATTACACGCTAACTGGGAAGTTGTTGGCCTAACGCTTAGAAAACTTGAACAAGAAGGAAAAATAAAAAGCGAGACGCGAAAAACCCTTGGAAAGTTTAAAACATACAAGCTAGTTTAAACTAGTAAAAAGTTTTTTTTTTAATAACGCTTGTAAGCTTTCACTTCGTCAATGAGGTCAACATTGCTTAAAAACATTCTCCTGCAGCAAAGCCTTTCAAAACCAAGCTCGTCCAAAATCTTTCCAGCTTCCTCGCCTTTCGAAACTCGTTCTTGAAACTCCCCCCACTTCTCAGAAACCGGTTTATTACAACTAAAACACCTAACTGGAATTAACACGTGTGAAACCACCTTTTTCCTGGTAAACTAAACAAAATAAAATCACCTGTAGCTTTTCGTGAACCTCGCTCTAGCTTTAGGCCCTTTAAACTTTTTAGGCTCCACTCTCCTCACATCTTCAACTAAAAGCGAGCGGTCGAAACTCGCGAAACTTTTCCTCGCCTCCTCGCCTAAAACACTAGCGAGAATCCTCGCAACGCCTGTTCTAAGCGCTTGAACTTGACCTTTAACCCCGCCTCCTGAAACCCTAGCGAAAAAATTAAACTTCACTTCCGGCACGAGAGAGAAAACCTCTTGAACTTCTTTAAACCTCCAATCCCCGCTGGTTAAAAGCTCGCCGTTAACCCACACCAACCCGCTGCCTGGCTTAGCCACTACTCGCGCGATACTTTCCTTCCTCTTCCCCCTAGCGTATAAAACCTCTTTTTTTCCTTGCTTACCTTGTTTAACCTTGCTTACCTTCTTACTCATACTCCCTCCCACCCTAGCTTTTCACATAACTCTTCAAGCGTTACTGTTTTAATTTTAATAGAACCAGCGTTTTTAAGATTTGGTTTAACCCCGCCCTTAGCTAGAAAAACCTTAACTCTTTTCAACGCTTCTCTACCCCTCCTCCCCTTGGGAAGCATTCCACTCACTATTTTTTTAAACAAAAAATCAGGCCTTCTAGGCCACTTCGGACTCTTCTCAGGGTCAGCTTTGTTTTGAACGCCTCTTCTTTTTAAATACTTTGTAAACAAAACTTTCGGGTTACTCACACTAAAAACACTCCCCCCAACGTTGAAAACATTAACCCGCTCTCCTTTCAAAGCTTGCTTAGCGCAAAACGCGGCTAGCCTGCCAACAATAACACCCTCACCATCCACATCCATTTTTTCAAATCACTATCTTAATGTTTTTCGCTTTAACATTTTCAGCGAATTCAACTAAACTTAACGCTTCACCCCCAGCTTCTTTTATTTTTCTCCTAGCTGTTGAAGAAAAACTTAAAGCGCCTATAGTTTTCTTTCCAGTTAACCCGACTCCTAACACTTTACCAGGAACTATTATAAAATCACTGTCAAAACGGTTTATCTTATAAAGATTCACTTCAACCCGTTTTCTTCTAGGCTTTCTGAGAAGCTCAACCACTCTAAACCATAAACCACTTTTCTCTTTCCTCGCTTTTTTTTCAAGAAAAGCTAAAACTTTCAAAAACTCTAGGTTGTCACTGCCTGTAATCATTTTAAAAAAAACACCTGTGGGAAAAAAATGCAGGGGCTGGGACTCTCAACAAAACTAGTGAAACTAATCTTTGAACCCAGGCAACCGCTAAGGTACATGGTCCTTAGCCATGCGCATTTGACCAGACTCTGCCACCCCTGCATAACCATTTTTTTCACAAGCTCACTCTTTCTTTTTTTTTAAACTTTTAACACTCATTTCAAAAATACTTTCAGGCGAAACGTTATTATAACTCTCAACAAAAAAAACAAACTCTCCCTCAACCGGGGAAACTTTCAAACCCGCGAGTTCACACTCCCCGCAAAAATCACACGCGTGCGGTTTAACCAAATCTAAATTCGAGTTCAACGCTCCTTTAACGCAAAGTTTAACCGCTTCCTCCTTATTTTTAACCTTACCTTTAACCTCAGGGTAACTATTATACCACGCGTAAGCATTCTGAAACTTCACGTGATCCCTGCCGAAACCCCGCCTCGCTACAGCTTCAACCTTCAAAACCTGCCCTTCTTCAAGACTAACAATCGGAATATCCTCGTTAAACACTTTAATCTTATCATCAGTTGACTTTAAACTCCCACTGTAAACCATTCCAGGGCCTGTGAAGTCAAGAGAAAACCCGACCTCGTAATCCACATCCTCAAAAGTTAAAGGAATCAAGCCAAGCCTAGCGCTTATAAACTCGTTAAACAAACAACTTGAATTCTCCTTAAAAGTAACCTCGTCAACCGCGAAACTTGGAACGCTAGTGAGAATAAACCTCCTAAGCAGGTTAACCTCAGCGAAACTTGAATCCTTAACATGGTAAAAAACCTTACCGCCTAACTTTTCAATCAAATCAAACTTCAAACTCTCCTCCCCCTCTTACCGCCAGGTCTTTTAGTAGTATCAGTTGGAATTGGAGTCACATCCTCAATCTTCCCAACCTTCAAACCACTTCTAACCAAAGCTCTAATCGCGGATTGAGCTCCAACCCCCGGGTTTCTATTCCCATGACCGCCAGGAGCTCTAATCCGAACATGAACACCTTCAACACCTCTTAACCTAGCCTTCTCAGCAGCTTTAAAAGTAGCTTGCATTGCAGCGTAAGCCCCGCCCTCCTCCCTGTCAGCCTTAACAATCATACCCCCACTCGCGACAGCGATAGTCTCAGCGCCGCTTAAATCAGTTATCGTTATAATCGTGTCATTCTTAGAAGAGAAAATATGCGCTACACCCCACTTACCAGCATGAGTGACCGCCTCCCTCCTCTGCTTTAAATCACGCTTAAAACCTAGAGTTTGACCTTCAACCTTACCATCAACTTCAACACTGTCCACTCTCAAAATCACACTCTCTCCACTGAACCCTCATCGCTAAAACTAACAAGCATTGAAGGCGAAGTGCACTTCCTACCCCCAACTAAAACGTGACCGTGAACTATAGCCTGCCTGCTTTCAAGCATGCTCCTAGCGAGACCCTTCCTAAAAACAACACTTTCAAGCCTCCTATCTAAAACATTTTTAACATCAAGATTAAGCAAATCATCAAAACTTGAAACCTTACCTAAAAAAAACCTTTCAACCCTTTTCATCAAACCCTCCTTTCTAAGCGCAACGCCCTTACCCTCCCTAGCTAAAAGCATTCTAGCCTCTCTTCTAATCTTCCTTAAAACAGTTTTCGCCATCCACAACTCCCTCATATTCTTAAGCCCGTAATCCACTAACAACCTCCTCTCCTCAACAATCCTACTCTTATCCCAAACCCTTCGAGGAGTTTCATACTGCTTCCTAAGCCTGCCTGGATCTCCCATAAACTACTTCTCACCTTCCTTCTTAGCAGCTGGCTTCAACACCTTCTTCTTTGAAACACCCACAGTAGCGCCAGTCCTCCCAGTACTTCTCGTATGCTGCCCCCTCACCTTCTGCCCTAACATGTGCCTCCAACCCCTATAACTTTTCAACTCCTTCTCCCTAGCAATATCCTGCTTAACACTTATAAACAACTCGCTTCCAAACAAACTCCCCTCCCTCCCTCTTCTATTCAAAACAAAACTTTTAACACCAACACTCGCAGGGTTAGCAACCGCCTTCTCAACCAACTCAACCTGATCATCACTTAAACTCTCAACAAGCGCGTCACCACTAACCCCGAACTTTTCAAGCCCACTGCAAACAGCAGCGCTTAAACTAAAACCAACCCCTTTAACCTTTCTCAACGCTCTCCTAAGAGGAACGCTCCCGCTAACATCAACACCGCAAAGCCTAACAACACCCTTCCTTTCAACCTTAACCTCAGGCTTCACAAGCTTAAACTTTTTTTCCTTCTTAACCTCTCTATCCATCTTACAAATCAAAACCTTTTTAAAATTTTTAAAAAACGCCGGGACTGAGATTTTCGAAAAAAAATTTCGAACTCAGGAGGCCTTTCGGCCACACGCTCACAAGCAATAACTTTAACTAACGTCAAAGAAAACATCTCCAGGCGTGCGCATTACCACTCTGCCATCCCGGCGTGGGAAAACACCAGATGGGCAAAGTTAACTTTTCTAATAAGTTTGTCATGAATAAGAATAAAAAACTTTTCTTTCAAAAAAACCCCTTTCCCTTCTCGCAAAACCCCCCTTGTGAAAAACTTTAAACTCAAAAAAATCTTTTTTCTTCATTAAAAGTTTAAACCGTTAACAACCCCCCAGAGGAAAGAAAAGAGTGGTTAAATTTTTTTGAAAGGGAAGGTTTTCACCGTTTCGCTTAACCTCGCTAGAAACCGAAAGCCCTAGCGAGCCACCCGATCACAAAAAAAAGTAAAACAATTGAAACAATTAAATTAAAATAAACAATCAACTTTAAATCCGCAAGCCTCTTCTCCAACACTTTATCAACTTTATCCTCCACGTTTTTAACACTCTCAACACTTTTCTCTAAACCGTCAACTTTAGCGTCTAAAACCTCAAAAGCTTCAAACAAATCCTTCTTCATAAAACCCCCCTCCTCTTCTCGCTTTCCAAACCCGTTTAAAAAAAAAATTTTAGGTAATTTTAAGCTGGCTAACCTTTAAAAAACCTTCCCCCCCTCTCCTCCCAATTGTGAAGAGTTTAAACTCACTGTTTTTGAAATATAAAACCTGTGAACTCGTAAGCTAGTTTTGCAATTAAAACATTCGGAGCTTCAAAACCCGGGATTGGTGAAAGCTCCACGAAATCCACTCCGACAATTTTTTTCTTGGAAGATAAAACTTTTAAAAAACTCGCCACTTCACTCCAAAGCAAACCCCCCGGTTCTGGCGCGCCAGTGCTCGGCATTATAGAAGGGTCTAAAACATCCACGTCAAAACTCACGTACACCTCCCCGCTTAAAGATTTTAAAATTTTTTCAACGTCTTTCAAATCTTTAAAAAATTTAACGCTTTCAACCCGGTCAAAACAACTTCTCACCCCCACCACTACAACATTAAAACCTTCATCCACTAACCTCTTAACAACACAAGCGTGACTAAACTTACTACCTTCAAAATCATCCCTGTAATCAAGATGAGCGTCAAAAACAAGCACTGAAACACTTTTATTAAAACACCTAACCGCTCCAAGAGTTATCGAATGCTCCCCGCCTAGCAAAAGCGGGAGCTTCCCACTCTTAACCACGCTGCTGACAACCCCTTCAACTTTTTTAATCATATCCTCCGGACTGCTCACCACGCTTTCAACTTCAGGTAAAGTGAAAAAACCAACCTTCTCGCTAACATCAAAACCGCACTCCAAGTCAAAACTTTCAAGAAACTTTGAAGCCCTCAAAACCGCTTCAGGCCCTCCTCTGCAACCTTTCCCGTAAAAAACAGTTCCATCGTAAGGCACTGGAATCACGACAACCTTACAATCACTTAAACTCTTACCAGAATCAAAAAAACCAATTTCAATCAAAACCACGCTTCACCTTAAAAACAGTTTAAAAACCCCCTCATTAAACTCGATTTTTTTTATTTTTTCGAGTTAAGAGGAACGCCGAACTTTTTCTGCCCCGCGTCCCTATACAACTCAGGAATAACATTAAAAGCGCAAAACGGCACTATCTTATCATCAGGAGTGGCGTAGTGAATAACACACTTTTGCACTCTTTCAATATCATAATTATACAAGTCCATAAAATGCATCATACCAATAAATAAAGAATTATTATGAAGCTTACCTAAACTTGAATAGTCATGCTTCACAAGAGCGTCGAACAAAAGCCTGTAAATATCTAACCACCTAGGCTTTTTTGAACTGTCAATAAAACCTCTAAGCTTGTACAACAATTTAGCGGTGAACAAAAACCTACCTCCAACCACTTTAACCTCGCCACTGCTCTCCTTTAAAAACTCAGCTAACCCTTCAACATCAACAAACCGGGTTATAGGAATAATTTTATCCTCATCTTTAAAAACATAAGTTCCCATCCCGCAAGCGAAATGAGCGTTCAAATCATACTGCGCNTTACCAGTTAAACTTTCAACAAAATCAGAGAAAGCGCCAGTGTAAGGAATAGGGTAAAAATCACTCCTCCCCACCGCGCCGTTAGTGTGCTCTTCAATTCTCTTAATAACATCAGGAATGGTAACCCTCATCCGCTCCCTCTCACTCCGCGGCATCATACCCACAAGAGAAACCGGTTGATAGTTAACACCCCTCACAACATCACTGTTCTGCAAACCGAAATCTAAAATATCGCCAACCTCGAAATCATTAACACCCCCGATAACCGTTGGAACAAGCACGACACTAACCCTTTTAACCCTCCTAGCGTTCTCCAAAACCTTAGGAATAGCCTTATGATTCTTAGGATTCGTCTTCGCAGAAACCCCGTCAAAACTTAAATACAACACTCCCACGCCAGCTTCAACAAGCTTCTTAAACAACTCTGAATCCTCCCCGATTTTAATCCCATTAGTGTTAAGCTGAACATGCTCGAAACCCTCCTCCCTCGCCATTCTTACAATATCAACAAGATCACTTCTCATAGTAGGCTCGCCGCCAGTTAACTGGACCGCGTTACACGCCACNGGTTTTTCACTCCTAACACTTCTCATCATCTTTCTAANCTGCTCCAAACTAGGCTCGTAAACATAACCCGCCTTCTCAGCATAGAAAAAACAATACCAACAATTCAAATTACACCTGTTCGTGACAACAATATTAGCTAACGCCGTGTGACTCTCATGCGCGTCGCACAACCCGCAGTCAAAAGGACACCCTTTCTCAACCTTAGTGTTAAAAACCTCTAAACTCCGCTTACTCCTCGCCCACTTTTCAGCCTTATAATACATTTCAGCGTCGCTCCAGTAAACATCAACAAAATCACCATGTTCAGGGCAAGTCTTCGACATCATAATCTTACCATTCTCCTCGTAAACCCTAGCTTTCAAAACCTTTAAACACTCAGGGCAAAGAGAAGTAGTCTCATGAATAAGCTTCNGCCCGGTCTTCTCAANTTCTTCAGTTAAAACTTTCAAACGGTTTGGACACCTTAAACTCTTTCAAAAATCAAAAAACTCTAAACAACGCGCTCCACCCCCCCCACCCGTTTAAATTCAAAATCCTCTCTGGTTTAATTCTCAGTAAAATTTTTTAAACATTTCCATTCAACGAAATTCAACCGCGCCCAGTCTACATTTAGCAAAACTTTAAAAAAAAGTGATGCTTTTTTTAAATCAAACCGTTATCTGTAAGGAGGTGGAAAGTAGGCTCGGGTTTTTAGAAACCAAGGATAAACCCCTTTCCCCCCCTTATTTGCCGCTTTGGTTTCCCGCCGCTAACCTCCCTCCCGGTTCTTCTACTCGTTAAAACTTTAAATGCTGATTTTCAAGCCAAGAGACTTCTTCAACTCGCGGTACCTATTCCTAATAGTAACCTCAGTCACGCCGGCAACGTCAGCCACCTCCTTCTGAGTTCTCCTCTCATTAGTCATAACACTAGCAATGTAAACCGTAGCCGCGGCCACTCCCATAGGACCCCTACCTGAAATCAAACCCTTCTTCAAAGCCTGGTCCAAAATCTCATTAGCCTTAGCTTGAGTGTCACCTGAAAGCTTCAAAGCGCTCACAAACCTTGAAATGTAAAACCTAGGGTTCGTCAAAGGCACTTTCAACTCCAACTCCTGAGTAATCAAACGATAAGTCCTTCCAATCTCCTTCTTNGGAATCTCAGCAATCTTCGAAATCTCATCCAACGTTCTAGGAATCGAGTACTGCCTGCAAACAGCGTAAATAACCGCGCTCACCACGCTTTCAATCTGCCTACCTCTAATCAAACCCCTCTCCACACACTTCCTATACAATAAAGCGCTTGACTCTTTAACATTCTCAGGAAGATTCAAATGCGTGGCAACCCTGCTCAACTCGGTTAAAGCNATAGAAAGATTCCTCTCAATACTGTTTGAAATAGAAGCTCTTTTATGCCACTTCCTCATCCTATACAACTGCGCTTGCTGAGAAGAGTCAATCTTACCACCCCTAGAATCCCGGTTATACTGGTCAATCTCAGTAACTAAACCCCTGTTAGGACTCATATACTTCAACGGAGCTCCNGTATGCATTCTTGAATTCCTCTGCTCAGCGTCAAAAGCCCTCCACTCAGGCCCCTCCTGAATAGCATTCTCCTCAATAACAAAACCGCAATCCTTACACACGATCTCCCCCCTGCTTGAATCTTTTTTCAAATTCTTACTCCCACACTCAGGACACTTAGTTATCATCTCCTAAAACCACCTTTTTTTAATTTAAAAAAAAATTTTTTCAATTCTTACTCGAAGACAAAACTTTCCCCTCTAAACCCTTCTTCAAAGGCCTTGCGAGATAAAAAGGCTCTCCCACCCTTCCAATCGTCTCAAAAACCTCAGCGACTTTCACCCCCTCTAAAAAAAGAGGTGACCGCTCCACAGGCTTCCCAGAATCACTTGAAAGAAGAAGATTCCCTTTCCTAGTTTCAAGCAACACTCTAAAAAACATATTAAAATCCAAAGAGAAAAGTTTAAATTAATTATGCTCAAACTAGTATTTAAATCTTACGCGTTTAAAAACCCCCCCCTTTTTTTTCCCAACCCCTGAAAACCACCTTTCCTTCAAAAAAATTTTTTTTTAAAAGCCACCGCGTGGACCGGGGAGCTTTCTTTCAGAGAGAAAAACTCTCTTGCAAAAAACTTTTTTCCCGAGCGCGGGTTGGAGTGTTTAAAAAAATTTGAGAAAACTCACCATAAAGTATTTTAAGCTTACCCGCTCAAAAAATAAAATGATAAGCGGGGTGGAATTATTAATCTTTCTGACCGCGGGCTTAATAGCATTCCACGTCATAGGCGATTCAAACCTCGCCACGATGATTATAGGAGTTATAGCCGCGATCATAATAATACAGTCAATAAACACGACGACGACAGAAACTCTGCTCATGTCAGCACTTGCTGTTTACGCTTTGGCTTTCGGGTTAAAACCAGAGTCGCTGCCTTCAACAGAAACCGTTGGAAAAAGCTTAAAAGCAGTTGTTTTAATAATAGTAATCGCCCTGGCTTTGAACATGATTTAACAAAATCAGTTTAAAAAAAAATTTTTAAAAAAAATGGTTTTTAAAGCGAGTGTAAAAAAAAGAGGTTTTTTGAGAGGAAAATGGTTGAGTTTATTTGCGGTAAGTGCGGAAAGCAGTTCACAGATGAGGAGATTCAAATTAAAAACGGTTTCATAAGATGCCCGTACTGTCAGTACAGGGTATTATACAAGAAAACCCCTCCTCTAGCCGTGACTGTTAAAACAGATTAAAAAAGAGAGAGTAAGTGATTTTCAAGAAATGTTACATAAACCACGACATGGAAGCCTCGCGTTCAGAGTGAGGAAAAGATCTAAAACAATCACCCCTAGAGTTAACGCTTGGAGTAAAGAAAACCAGGTGTGAGCGGGTTTGCAGGTTATAAAGCAGGTATGAAACATGTTTTAATGATAGAAGACTCTGAATCCCCTCTTAAAAACCAGCAGGTGACTAAACCAGTAACGTTAATCGCAGTGCCACCAGTTTTTGTTTACGGTGTAACACTATACAAGAAAACTCCTGTTGGGTTGAAAAAAACAGGGGAGGTTAACGCTACTAACCATCCTAAAAATGTTAAAAGAGCGCTCACCCCGGCTAAAAAAACTAAAAAAATTGAAGATTTTGATTTTGATGAAGCGAGACTGCTTGTGACAACACAACCTGAAAAAATTAAACTTAAAAAGAAGCCAGATGTGATTGAAATCGCTGTGGGAGGGTCGAAGCAAGAGCAAGTTGATAAAGCTAGAGAGTTGCTTGGGAAAGAGTTAAAATTCACTGATGTTTTTAGCGAGGGAGAGTATGTTGATTGCATAGCAGTGACTAAAGGGAAAGGTTTTCAAGGAGTGGTTAAAAGGTTTGGAGTGGCGTTAAACCCGGTGAAAGCAACTCAAGCGAGAAGGCACGGCGGGTCTTTAGGCGCTCAAAGGCAAGCGAAAGTGTTTTACACTATCCCTAGAGCGGGGCAGACTGGATTTCATAAAAGAACAGAGTTAAACAAAAGAATAATGAAGTATGAAGAAAAGCCAGTGGAGTTGAAAAACTTCGGGAGGGTGGTTCAGTACGCTGTAATACAAGGGAGCGTGCCAGGCCCTGCTAAAAGAGTGGTGATACTTAGAAAGTCGATAAGAAGAAATAAAACGCTTAAACCGCAAGTGTTACAAGTGATTTAAAAAAACATGAAGTTTAAAATTATAGGAGAGGAGAGAGAAATCGAGCTTCCAAAGCAGTTTGAAGAAGCTTACAGGCCTGACTTGATTAAAAGAGCTTTCGAAGCGTTCGCATCGCAAAACTACCAGCCTAAAGGAAGTTATAAGTACGCTGGACTTCAAAACGTGGTTGAGTACTACGGTAGGAGGAACGCGTGGAGAGCNACGATTAACACTGGAAGGTCGAGACTGCCAAGAGAGAAGATAGCTAAGGGCAGGAGCGGGAGAGTGTTAAGAGTTCCTAACGCGGTTAAAGGAAGGAGAGCCCACCCGCCGAAAGCAGAAAAGAAAATAAAACTTAAAATAAATAAAAAAGAACAGTTCAAAGCGTTGAGAAGCGCTATAACCGCTACGATTAAAGAAGAAATGGTTAAAAAAAGAGGGCATTACTTTCAACAAATACCCTTAATAGCACCGCAAAAAATTGAAAACTTTCAAAAAACTAAAGAACTTAAAAAATACCTTTCAACTCTAGGAGTTTTAGAAGATCTTAAAAAAAGCGAGAAAAGAAAAAAAAGAAGTGGAGTGTCGCTTTTAAGAAGAGGAGGGTACAAAACGAGAAAAACAATTTTGATAGTAGTCAGTGGAGACTGTCCAACCATTAAAGCAGGCGCGAGCATTCCAGGCGCTACAATTAAAAAAGTTGAACTCTTAAACATAAACGACCTCGCGCCGGGCGGGATCGCCGGCAGGCTGACAGTTTGGAGTGAAAACGCTGTCAAAAAAATGAAAGAGTTAAAACTATTCGAGTGAACTGGGGAAAATGAAAAACATTCAATACTTGTTAAACACTGAGAAAGCGAACAACAGTATAGACAAGCAGAACAAGCTTACATTCATAGTTAAAATTAATTCAACCAAAAAGGAAATAAAAGATGAGATTGAAAAAGAGTTTAACACGCAAGTTAAAAAAATAACCACTCTCGTGACGGTGAACGGTAAGAAAGCAGTGGTTACATTTAAAAAGCCAGGTGAAGCGGCTAACATTGCAAGTAAAATGAAACTAGTGTGAACGAAAAATGGGGAAACCGTTAATACAACAAAGAAGAGGGAAAGGAAGCCCGGCTTACACGGCGCCCAGCCACCGCTTTTTCACTAAACTTAAATACCCTAAAAACCTCGCCGGGAGGGGTCAAGTGGTAAGATTTATAGACGACCCTGCTAGGACGACCATTCTAGCGGAGATACTAATGGAAAACAAGCAGAAAATATATAACATTGCAACTGAAGGGATGAGAATTGGAAGCGAGGTTAAAGTGAATGGTTTCAACGCTGGGGATATAACTGAAGTGGGAGCGCTTAAAGAAGGAACGCCAGTGTATAACATCGAGCTTAAACCTCAAGACGGCGGTAAGCTGGTAAGAGCGAGTGGGAGCGTCGCGTACATTGAAAATCAAGATGAGGAGAGCAATCAAACGCAAATCCTCCTACCGTCGAAAAAAACAGTGAGCTTGCCTAAAAAATGTCTCGCAACCATAGGAGTTCCCGCTGGAGGCGGGAGGCTTGAAAAACCTTTTAAAAAAGCAGGTAAGCACTACCACGCCGCGCTAGCGAGAGGGAAAGAATTCCCGGTTGTTAGAGGAAGCGCTATGAGCGCGTACAACCACCCGTTCGGAGGGAGAAGCTTCGGTAAGCCCACCACTGTTCCGAGAAGCACCCCGCCAGGAAGAAAAGTAGGGCACATAGCAGCGAAAGCGACTGGAAGGAAAAAAAAGTGATTTGAAAGAAAATGGTGAAAAAAATATTTTACAACGGAGTGGATGTTGACGAGATAGCTAAAATGACGCTCGAACAATTCACGCTAATACTTAAAAGTAAAGAAAAAAGAACAATGAAAAGAAAAAGTGAAAAAATCAAAAAACTCCTTCAAAAAATATCAAAAAAAACAGGAGTGGTGAAAACCAAAGTGAGGGAAATGGTTATCACGCCCTCAATGCTGGGAAGACAGTTTAAAGTGTACAACGGTAAAGAGTACGTTGACGTGACCGTTAAACCAGAAATGATAGGAAGAAGACTGGGAGAATTCTCAATACCAATTAAAAAAGTCGTGCACCACGGTCCAGGAGTTGGAGCTACGAGAGGAAGCAGGGCAGTGGAAACAGCTAAAACGTGATTTTTTCTATGTATAACAAGTACAGTGTGAAAACAACAGAAAAAGAAGCTAGAACTAAAACACCTAACTTAAACGCTTCCTATAAAGATTTAACTCAAATCTGCAAAAACATTAAAGGTTTAAAAGTTGAAAAAGCCCTTCAACTGTTAGACGAGGTTATAAAAAAAGAAACCCCCATTCACTACCACACGTTCAACAAACACTTAGGACATAGAAAAAAAATAAAAGGAAAAGGAAGATACCCTGTTAAAGAAGCTAAACTAGTCAAAAAAACACTTAAAACCGCTATAGCGAACGCGACTCTTAAAGGCCTGCAGAAAGAAAAACTTGTGATCACCACGGCGACGGCGAACAAACAACACGTCTACCCTCGATACAAAAAATACTGGGTTGGCCCTATAATAATAGGATTTGGAAAACAAGCATTATACAGCAACTACACCACAGCAATACTTGAAATAATCCTAAAAGAGGTTTAAAAAGAGAAATGGCGACAGAAAAAAAATTCATTGAAACGAGCTTGGAAGAAATTAAAATCAAAGACTACCTGCAAAAAGAACACGCGAAAGCGGGAGTGTCAGATATTATAATACAAAAAACACCCGTTACAACTAGAATACTGCTAGTGGTTAAAAAGCCTGGTTTAATAGTCGGAAAAAAAGGCGCGGGCATTCAAAACACTATAGAAACGCTAAAGAAAAAATTCCATGTTGAAAACCCTCAAATAGAAGTAACCGAAACAGAAAACCCGGTTTTAAACCCGAAACTGCAAGCTGAAAAAATAGCGAGGCAAATAGAAATAAAAGGCAAAGTAAAACCAACACTTAACCTCGCGCTCAAAGAAATAATAGACGCGGGGGCGATTGGAGTTGAAATAAGAGCGGCTGGAAAAGTCGTGGGGAAAGGAGCTAAAGCTAAAACCATAACCGTGAGACAAGGCCACCTTAAAAAAAGCGGGGAAGAACTTAAAAAAGTGAAAACAGGCCACGCTGAAGCCAACATGGCAGCTGGCATTATAGGCGTTAAAGTATCAATAATACCCCCTAAAACTAAATTCTTAGACGAGCAAATAAAAAAAATAGAACAAGGTGAAAACAATGGCGATAACACGCAAAAACCAACTCAAAGAAATGACCAAGGAAGCACTTCAAAACAAACTTAAAGAACTAGAAGAAGAAAAATCAAGAGAAAAAGCGTTAATCAAAACAAACAAAAAACCATCCAACCCAGGCAAGTACAAAGAAATCAAAAAACTCATAGCTCGAATCAAAACAATACTCAAAACCACAAAAAAACCCGCCAATCCTCCAAACAAATAACAATTTCCAAACAATAACACTTAAACCTAAAACACTAACTAAATAAAGTGTAGTACTCCCCCCACTACACTTTAGTTTAATATTATAATATTATTATACCGCGTTTTCGCTTAAATCTCAGAGGTGAAATCTAACGCTTTCTCACGCAATCTAACGCTCTCAGCACAAGTTCGGCACTGTCAACCTCACGCAATCTAACGCTCGCAATCACTTTTTAAACACGTAAATCGTGCTAGTCAACCTACCCTTCCTTTCAACCAAACGCTGGTCAATCAAAGAATTCAAAAAAAAAGAAATTCTCTTAAACGTAACCAAAGATTTAAATTAATTCACTTTAAAACTTTTAAAACAAACCATCCTTTAAAACCAAATGGAAAAAAAAGCGATTAAAAAAAATGAAACTTTCCATTGTAATCCCAGCCTACAACAAAGAAAAAATAATCAAAAAAGCTCTAACCGAAGTTAAAAAAACAGTCGACTCGCTCGACACCCCCTACGAAGTGATAATAATCGACGACCACTCAACAGACAACACTTACAATGAAATAATCCAAACAATAAGCAAATGGAAAAACTTCAAAGCATTCAAAAAACAGCAAAACGGGGGCAAGGGAAGCGCTCTAAAAGAAGGATTNAAAAAAACCAGCGGGGACTTAATAGCATTCATGGACGCTGACTTAGACTTGCCGCCTTCGCAATTAAAAGTTTTCATTGACTTGATGAACGTTTATAACGCTGACGCTGTGATTGGAAGCAAAAGAAACAGCTTATCCCAAGTGAACTACTCGACAACACGTGGTTTTCTATCATGGGCTTACTACAAGCTAGTGAGGGGGTTGTTCAACCTCAAAGTTTCAGACACTCAAGTCGGCTTGAAACTATTCAAAAGAAAACCGCTTGAAGAAGTCATCAACCACACTACCATGACAGGCTTCGCCTTCGACTTAGAATTGCTAGTGTTAATGAAAAGAAAGGGCTTTAAAATCGGGGAAGCTCCAATCATAATGAAACACTCCAAACTCGGAAGCAGTGTAAGCGTTCTCTCAATACTTAAAATGTTGAAAGACACTGTAGAATTATACTTGAAACTCAACTTTTAAAAAGAAAACTGGTGTGCAATGAAATTCTCAATTATAATCATCCTAGAAAAGATTTAAACCTTTAAACGTTAAGTGTTAAATGAATAATTAAAAAAAGTTTATTCAGGTGAGCAATACCTTTTGAAAATATTAATATTAAACTGGCGTGATGTCAAAAACCCGGCTTCCGGAGGAGCGGAAATCCTAACGCATGAAATAGCCAAAAGACTTGTAAAAAAAGGCCATAAGGTAACCCTATTCACAAGCTCTTTTAAAGGAGCTAAAGAAAATGAAGTGATTGACGGGGTTCAAATCATAAGAAAAGGGGGGAAATACACAGTGTATTTACAAGCATTTAAATACTACAACCAGCACTTCAAAGGCGAGTTCGACGTAGTCATAGATGAAATAAACACTATTCCGTTCTTCACCCCTCTTTATGTCAAAAACGGGGAAAAACTTTTCACCCTCATTCACCAGCTAGCCAGAGAATTCTGGTTTTACGAAACCCCCGCTCCATTAAACCTTTTAGGCTACGCTTCTGAAAACCTGCTTTTATCGCCATACAAAAACACGCGAGTTATTACAGTCTCAAAGTCAACTTCAGATGACCTTCAAAAACTAGGCTTTTCTAAAATCTCAGTAATAATTGAGGGATCAAAATTCAAGCCACTGAAAAAACCGCCGAAAAAAGAAGAAACCCCCACTCTAATCTATGTTGGAAGGCTCAAAAACCCAAAAAAACCCGGAGACGCTGTCGAAGCCTTTAAAATTATAAAAAAGAAAATCAAAAACGCTAGACTTTGGATCGTAGGAGAAGGGCCTCTAAGGAAAAAGCTTGAACAAAACTCTACAGAAGGAGTCACTTTTTTCGGTCATGTTTCCAAACAAAAACAAGCTGAATTGATGAGCAAGGCCCACGCTATACTAGTGCCAGGAGTAAGAGAAGGCTGGGGTTTAGTGGTAATTGAAGCAAACGCGATGGGCACTCCGGCAATAGGCTATAACATTAACGGTTTGAGAGATTCAATAAAAAACGGAGTTAACGGTTTTTTAACAGAAAGCAACCCTCAATCCCTAGCAGAAAAAGCAATTCAACTCCTTGAAAACAAAAAACTGGCAAAAAAACTCAGTGTAAGCGCCATTCAAAACTCAAGAAAATACAATTGGAATAAATCAACCGAAGAGCTTATAAAAACTCTAGAAAATAATAATTAAATTTTTTAGATATAAATATTAATTAAAAA